>Ga0310690_10004255_pt1 | contig 20506 bp, 20 predicted proteins | sample AusTroGonzalo_MG_2_FD_207661 | JGI IMG/M metagenome (GOLD analysis project Ga0310690, IMG submission 207661) | Bovine rumen microbial communities from tropical cattle in Woodstock, Queensland, Australia - Gonzalo_04 (v2) (version 2) | ecosystem: Host-associated > Mammals > Digestive system >...
TGAGATAGGGGAATCAATCAATATCTCCCGTGCCTATACGAACCCGGTCAACGGAGAACAGTCAATTGCTTTCTGCAATATCATCTCGCTTAAAGATCCGCAGACCGGAAATCACAGAAAGGCCATATTGCTTCGAATTATGCCTGTTTCCGAGTTGGAGGAGAAATGGATCTTCCCGAAGGAAGAGTTCAAAAGCGCCGAGCTTTCCATAATCGATGACAACGGCGATTACATCATCAAGGGTCATTCCTTCAAGAACTCCAATCTATTTGAGTTCTACAGGTCTTACAACACCATTGATTCTGCATCAGCTCAGGAGCTTTTTGAAAGAATCACATCGACAACCGGCTCAGTTACCATGAAGAACTCCCGCGGTGAGGAATGTATCCTTGCCTTCACACCTGTTGCCGCGACAGAGGGCTGGACGCTTCTCAGCTTCATGCCGATGACGGATCTGAGCGTCGATACTGAGAACTGGCTTCTGATCGGCTTTGTTTCCGCAGGTCTTCTGATACTGTTCTTCTTTGATCTGGCCGTCATCCTCATCTTCAACAAGACACTCAAGGTTGCGGCACGTGAGGCAGCATCGGCCAACAAGGCGAAAACCGACTTCCTGTCGACCATGTCCCATGACATCCGCACTCCTATGAACGCTATCATCGGTCTGACGACGATTGCGGAAAAGAACATCGACGATAAGGAAGCGGTGAAAGAGAACCTCCGTAAGATCACGCTTGCCAGCAACCATCTTCTCACCCTGATCAACGACATTCTCGACATATCCAAGGTCGAGAGCGGAAAGCTCAACCTCAGTCCGCAGAACTTCTCTATAGCCGAGATGATGGAGAACATAGTGAACATCTCCGAGCCGATGATCAAGGACAAGAACATCGATTTCAATTATCACGTCAGCAAGCTTGATACCGAGTATATTTACGCCGATAAACTGCGTTTGAATCAGATTTACATCAACATCCTTTCCAACGCCATCAAATACACGGAGGACGGCGGGCGCATCAGCATGGATATGCGTGAAGAGCAGAGCCAGAAGCCCGGCTGCGTGAAACTTACCTACGTGGTATCCGATTCCGGTATCGGTATGAGTCCTGAGTTCATGCAGAACATGTATCAGCCGTTCTCACGCGAAAAGGACAGCCGCGTTGACAGAATCCAGGGTACAGGTCTTGGTCTTGCCATAACAAAGAAGATGGTAGACCTTCTGGGCGGAGTCATTGAATGTCAGAGCGAGCAGGGTAAGGGAACGACGTTCACCGTCATTCTGGATCTGCCCGTTGCAGACAGGCAGAAAGATGTCATGAATCATGAGCCGGAAAACGACGACTTGAACCTGCAGGGAATGAACATCCTCGTAGCGGAAGACAACGACATCAACTGGGAGATCATTTCCACCATCCTCGACATGTACGGAATCAAGGCAGAGCGTGCTGAAAACGGACGTATCTGCGTTGAGAAAATGAAAGCGGCATCAGAGGGAAGCTATGATCTGATTTTCATGGATATTCAGATGCCGGAGATGAACGGACTTGATGCCACAAGGGCTATCCGCGCATTGGACAATGCTTGGGCATCTTCCATCCCGATCATCGCCATGACTGCGGATGCTTTCTCGGAAAACATCACAGAGTGTCTCAATGCCGGTATGAACGGACATATCGCAAAACCAATAGACGTTAATCTCGTCATCAAAGAAATACGCAGAATAAAGAAAGAGAAGAAAAAATGAAGAAACTGATCTTGATTGTTCTAATCGTTTTAATGGTTGTCTCGCTGACATCGTGCAGCAAGAAGAAGGAAGAAACCTACGCAGGATTCAAGCCTGCCCTTGATAAGGACACAAGCTGCAACATCACTGTAGTCGGAAGCTACGACAACTTCGAGGCGTTGGAAGCTGAGTTTGACAGATTCAACGAGTTCTATCCGAACGTACGTCTGAAGTATTTGAAGCTGGACGATTACAACAATACATTGAGCATGGTGCTTGAGGGCAACGACAAGCCCAACATCTTCTTCTCCTATGCTTCGATGTTCGGAAACCAGAAATTCGATTCGGTTTTCAATCATATGGAAAACCTTTCGGATCCGGCTTTGAAGATGAATCTTGATTGCATCCGTCCGGGCCTTATCAACCATGATTCAAAAGATCGTGTGATGATGGTGCCGGTCTTCTCAAGAACATACGGAATGTTGGTGAACAACAATCTGTTTGAAAAGGAAGGTCTGAAAGTCCCGACCACAATGGCTGAGCTTCTGACCGTCTGTGAAGAACTGAAGAAAAAAGGCTATGACAGCCCGATGATGGGTTACAGCGCCAAATCCTCCAGCTGTCTGATGTACACGATCTCTTATCCGATGTTTGTCGCCACTCTCGCCAAGAACCCGCAGGCTTTGGATCTTGCAAATGCACTTGATCCTACGGCTGGAGAATACATGCGCCCGGCATTGGAGGCAGTTGAGCTTCTGATGCAAAGCGGCTACATCAACCTTGAATCCTGCGACCAGATCAAGGACAACTACACGAAGGTAATCCTTCGCTTCTTCGAAGGCGATGTTCCGATGATGATCTGCGCCGGTGATACCGTCTCCGGTACTAAGAAAAGGGAAAGCCAGTCTGAGGCTTTCACCAAGTCACCGTTCAATTACACATTCGCACCGATTCCTTTGACAGAGGCCGGCGGATACTTCATCGACAGTCCGTCAGTAGAGTTCTCAGTCAACAAGGACTGCGATAACCTGGATATGACAAACGAGTTCATGAGGTTCCTGATTTCCAATAGTGAGCTGAACGAGATGGCATCTGTTAAGCGTCTGGTGACACCGACCAAGGATCTGTCATTTGACTCAGTTTACGCCCCGTTCGGTCAGGTTACGTCAGAGCGCACATTCTCGCCTGAAGTGCTCGGAATCAAGGATCCTCTTACGGTTCAGATCCGCAATGCTGCATTCAAGGTCGGAAGAGGTGAACTTTCAATCGACGAAGCCATCGCAAAATACGGAAGTCTTTGACAGGACAAAAGGAGGGGATTGATAGATGATTGATGCAATCCTTAAGAACGACACTCGAAAGCGTAAGATTCTCATTGTAGAGGACGAGTTCGTAAACCGCGAGATTCTCAGTGCGATGCTGGATTCGGAATATGAGGTAATCTGTGCCGAGTCGGGAGAGAAAGCTGAATCAGTCCTCCAAAGTCAGGCTGTAGAACTCAGTCTTGTCCTGCTTGATCTGAATCTTCCGGACCGCCACGGTCTGGATATCCTTCGTGGAATCAAGGAGAATCCCCGCACCGCAAAGATCCCCGTAATCATTCTGACATCCGACAAGGAAGCAGAGGTTGAATGCCTGAATCTTGGTGCAATCGACTTCATTCCTAAACCTTATCCGATTCCCAAGGTCGTTCAGGCTCGTGTCCGCCGTACAATCGAACTTTCAGAAGACCGGGATCTTATCAGAGGGACCGAACGCGATAGTCTGACCGGCCTTTATAACCGCGAGTATTTCTACCGTTATGCCGCGCAGTTTGACACCTTCAATCCGGACGTCTCCACCGATGCTCTGGTTCTTGACATCAATCATTTCCAGATGATAAACGAGCGCTTCGGAAAGCAATATGCAGACGAGGTTCTTGTCAGAATCGGAAAGGCCATTCTTGCGGCCGTCGGACCGTCAGATGGAATTGCCTGCAGGCTCCGAGCCGATGTGTTTCTGATCTACTGTCCACATATTCCTGATTATCAGGCATTTCTGGACGGGGTAGTGGCACTGGCCTGCGGCGAGGACAAGGGACGCATCCGCATCCGTCTGGGCGTTTATTCGGACACCGACAAAGAAGTTGAGATGCAGACTCGCTTTGACCGTGCGAAGATCGCAGCCGATACTGTGAGAGGAAGCTTTACCGACTTCATCGCTTTCTATGACAATGCCCTTCATGAGAAGGAAGTCTATGCCGAGCGTCTTCTTGACGAGTTCCCGGCAGCTATTGAAGGAAAGCAGTTTGCTGTCTACTTCCAACCCAAGTATGATATCCGTCCGGAGATTCCTGTTCTCTGCGGTGCGGAAGCTCTGGTGCGTTGGATACATCCGGAGCTGGGCATGATCAGCCCGGGCATCTTCATTCCGCTTTTTGAGAGCAACGGCCTTGTCAGAAAACTCGACCAGTACGTCTGGAAGGAGGCTGCCAGACAGGTTGCCCAGTGGAAGAAGAGATACGGCCGAACAGTTCCCGTGTCGGTCAATGTCTCAAGAATCGACATGCTGGATCCTGATCTGGTCGAGACCCTTTGCGGCCTTGTGAAGAGCAACGGACTTCAGTTCTCGGATTTGCATCTTGAAATCACCGAATCGGCCTACACCGAGGATGCTCAGCAGATCATAGCTACAGTCAACACCCTCAGGGATGCCGGATTTGTGATTGAAATGGACGACTTCGGTTCGGGTTATTCCTCATTGAACATGATTTCCAATCTTCCGATAGATGTCCTGAAGCTGGATATGATGTTCATCCGCAGCGTATTCAAGGAGAACGGAAACCTGAGGATATTGAAGTTAATCGTTGATATTTCAGATATTCTCTCCGTTCCGATGATTGCCGAGGGAGTTGAGACGGAAGAACAGCTGAAAGCGCTGCGGGAGATGGGCTGTGATATGGTTCAGGGATATTATTTCTCTCCACCCAAATCCGCTTCCGATTTTGAAAAGCACATAGAAAAGTGGCTTGAGGCCGTAAAGGAGCGATAATGCTTACAATCGATAAACTGCGCGATTTCGGTGCGAATGTCGAAGAGGGACTTCAGCGTTGTGTAAACAACGAGATGCTCTATCTGAGACTGGTGGATAAGGCGATTCACGATCCTTCTTTTGATACCCTGAGGGAAGTAGCTGAGAAGGGTGATCTTGAAAAGGGTTTTGAGATTGCTCACGCTCTGAAAGGTGTGACTGCGAACCTGGCCCTGACTCCGCTTTACACTCTGATCTGCGAAATCACAGAGCTGTTTCGCAATCGCAAGAAGGTAGATTACCGTCCATACGTAGATTCAATTATCGCAAAACGGGACGAGCTGCTTGCCCTGTTCAATTGAGTTGGAGACTGCAAGAATGACACTGGAAACAAAACGACTCATTCTCCGTCCTTGGATAGAAACGGACGCACAGGAGTGCTATAAATACGCAAAGGACCCTAAAGTCGGTCCCATTGCCGGATGGCCGGTTCATACCAGTGTGGAAAACAGCCGTCAGATCATTCGTGATGTTCTGATGGTACCTGAGACCTATGCAATTGTGCTTAAGGAGACGGGACTCCCCATCGGAAGCATAGGCCTTCATCACAATGATCTTGCAGAAAAGGAAGATGAGGCGGAGCTCGGTTACTGGCTAGGTGTGCCGTACTGGGGACGCGGACTTGTCCCTGAGGCAGCTCATGAGCTGCTTAGACACGCATTTGAGGACTTAAAGCTTAACCGAATCTGGTGCGGCTACTACGATGGCAACGAGAAATCCAAACGGGTTCAGGAAAAGCTCGGTTTCAGGTATCAGTGGACTAACGATGAAGTTCCTGTTCCATTGATGAATGAGACAAGAAGAGGATTCGTCAGCCTGCTGACAAAAGAGCAGTGGGCCCGGACTATTTGACTGGTGCTACATTGGGAGACAAAACAATGAGTTTCAAACTGTTCATTCAGGCAATTTGCAAGTTTGTCATGGGAATACTGCTGGTCGGGGCCTTGCTTTTCCTTCCGGCTGGGACATTTGAATACCGTCAGGCTTGGCTTCTGATCGGCATCCTCTTTGTTCCGATGTTCTTTGCAGGACTTGTGATGATGAAAAAGAGTCCTGAGCTTCTGAAAAAGAGACTGAATGCGAAAGAAGAACAGAGCGAACAGAAAACTGTCATTGCTTTAAGCGGCCTGATGTTTACGGCAGCATTTATCGTTGCCGGACTGAACTTCCGTTTCGGCTGGATTGTGCTTCCTGACTGGGTATCCTATGCTGCCGCGGCAGTCTTCCTTGCAGCATATGCTTTGTATGCCGAGGTCCTTAGGGAAAACGTCTACCTTTCCAGGACAATTGAGGTTCAGGAAAACCAGAAGGTAATCGATGACGGATTGTACGGAGTGGTGCGCCACCCGATGTATATGACAACGCTTCTTCTCTTTCTCTCAATGCCTCTGGTTTTAGGCTCGGTAATCTCTTTTGTGATTACGCTTTTGTATATCCCGATCATTGCAAAGAGAATCAGAAATGAGGAGCAGGTGCTGGAAAACGGACTTGACGGGTACAAAGAATACAAACAGCGTGTAAAATACAAAGTGATTCCGTTTATCTGGTGAGGAAAAGACTGTGAATTTCAAAGAATATGGTCCCAAAGATGCCCAGGCTATCGTGCTGTTACACGGCGGGGGACTGTCATGGTGGAATTACAGAGATGAGGCAGAGCTTCTTCAGAAAGACTTTCATGTGATTCTTCCTGTTCTGGACGGGCATGCAGGAAGCGACAGAGCCTTTACATCTATCGAAGACAACGCAGCTGAAATCATTTCCTTCATAGATGGCGGACTGGGTGGCTCTGTTCTTTTTCTCGGAGGTCTGTCTCTCGGAGCTCAGATTACATTGGAGATTCTGTCTCAGAGAAAGGATATCTGTCGCTTTGCCGTTGTGGAGAGTGCACAGGTCACTCCGTCCAAGCTTACAAACTCTTTGATCTCTCCTGTTTTCGGAACCAGTTACTGTCTGATCAAAAACAAGAGCTTTGCAAAGCTTCAATTTCGATCTCTTCATATGAAGCCGCAGTTGTTTGAGGATTACTACCGCGATACCTGCAAGATTTCCAAATCCGACATGATTGCCTTCCTGAAAGCAAATACAGCTTACGAAGTCAAAGAGACTCTTCAGAGCAATGAGGCTGTCATCCGGATTGTTGTTGGAGGCAGGGAACAGAAGAGTATGCTTGAATCTGCACAGCGCCTTCACAAGATGCTTAAAAACAGTGTTCTTGAGATAAAAGACGGCCTATATCACGGCGAGTATAGCATTAAAAATCCGGATCAATTTGTGGCAGAATTGAGGAGTATGATAAAAGGGGGCCTCCATGTCGGAGTTTAAGAATATCGTAGTAAGCAAAAGCAGCGTTCCGGCGCTTGCCATCACTGTCGTTCTGCTGATAGTGATTCCTGTAGCCTTGTTCATTTACTGGCGCAGAAACCACAGAGGAGAGACTAATTACAGCTATCTCATTGCAGGTGCAATCGGATTCATTGTTTCCGCCCGTGTGCTGGAGCTCGGAGTTCATTATTTCTGCATTATTTCGGATAACTCTGTTTCCAGATTCATCACAGGCAATACTCTGGCTTATGTCCTATACGGAATCACCATGGCAGGTGTTTTCGAGGAATGCGGACGCTATATCGTCATGAGATTCATTATGAAAAAGAACCGCACACGAGAAAATGCTGTCATGTACGGCATCGGACACGGCGGAATTGAGATTTTGGTGGTACTTCTGCCTGCGATGATTTCGTTTCTTCTGATTGCAGTGCTGTTCTCGACAGGAGATGTGAATAAGGCTCTCAGCACGTTGAGGATCACAGAGGAGACGGCTGCGGCATCTCTTCCGGCTATTCAGGCAGCTGCCTCATTCAGTTATTTGGCCATGGCGATGAATGTCCTTGAGAGAGTATTTGCCATGCTGCTTCATATCGGGCTTTCCGTTGTTGTGTTTTACAGCGTTGTCAGTGCAAAGAAGATCTATCTTTTGCTTGCCATCCTGCTTCACATGCTGATGGATTCCTTTGCCGCCCTTTATCAGCGTGGTCTATTACCTATGTGGGCAACCGAGATCTGGGCAGCGTTGTGGGCTGCGATAACCGTTGTTATTGCATTCAAGCTTTATAAAAAGACAACAACCGACACTCAGACTACATGATTGGAAGGTTTTGATAAGGCTCATAAGGCTCGTAAGCCTCATAAGCCTCGTAAGCCTCAAAGAGCTTTGGCGAATTCTCTTATTTCCTTCATCTTGTGCTCTGATTTGTTTTCCGAGCCATGAGCTGTGATGACTCCTGCAAACTGGATTCCAGCATAGTCCATGTATGCCTTCATCTGAGCAATGGCACCGTCATAGACTCCCGGAGAAGCTGAAGAAAGAAGCAGAGCGACCTTCTTGGCCTTGGTAGGTTTTCCGATGCAATAGACTCTCTGGATTGCGGCTTCGATCTGGGCTGTCATCATGAAATAGTAAATAGGGGATGCGAAAACGATTATATCGGCATCCTTGTATGCAGGAAGAATCTTTTCAAAATCATCCTTCTGGATGCATGTGCCGTTGCCTTTCGTGTGGCAGTACTCGCATCCCAGACAGCCTGCGATCTTCATCCTTCCTACATGATATTCTTCTACCTCGTGACCTGCTGATCTTGCGCCTTCGCAGAATGCCTGAACCATTGCCTCTGTGTTAACTTTTCTCGGGCCTCCGTTGAATACTGCTATCTTCATCTTTGTCATCCTCCGTTTGCTTAACTATACCATGGCAGGGGACTGAACAATACAAAGAATCGTGCTAACATGAAGACATGACAGGCAAGGCTTATTTTGCAGGCGGATGCTTTTGGTGCATCACTCCGCCTTTTTATGAGATGAACGGAGTTCTGAGTGTGGCCAGCGGTTTCAGCGGCGGTGATGAGGAGAATCCGAGCTATGAGGATGTGAAGGGCCAGAAGACAGGCCACAGGGAGACCATCTGCATCTCATATGACACTGAGAAGGTATCCTACAACGATCTTCTTCAAACCTTCCTGACAAATGTTGATCCGTTTGACGCAGGCGGTCAGTTCATAGACAGAGGAAGATCCTATACCCTTGCAATCTACTACTGCACCGAAGAAGAGAAGGCTGAAGCCAACAAAGCAATCGAAGAACTTGAGAAAACCTCCGGCCGACCGGTGAAAATCAGCGTCGAAGCCTTCAAATCATTCTATATGGCCGAGGAGTACCATCAGGATTGGTACAGAAAGCACCCCGAGGCCTTCGCCTGTGAGATGAAAGCCTCCGGAAGAAGATAGGGTATCTCAGCCCTTTTTTTTGATACTTTCTTTGATTGCGTTGAAAGTCGTTTCGCTGATGTAGTGCTCGATGCGGCAGGCATCTTCTGTGGCGGTCTTTTCGTCAACGCCGATATCCATAAGAAGCTTTGAAAGAACCTGGTGACGTTCGTAGATGCGAGAGGCGATTTTCTCGCCTTCCTCAGTCAGGTTGACGAAGCCGTGGTCATCGGTGAAAACAAGGCCCTCGTCCTTGAGGAGGCCCATTGCACGGCTGACGGAGGGCTTTGAGAAACCCATGTACTCGCCAACATCGATTGCACGGACCTGTGATGATTTCTGAGAGAGAATGTAGATTGTCTCGAGATACATCTCACCTGATTCCTGCAATGGCATATCGGCGCCGCCTCCTTTTTTCCCGTTAACAATAGATTCCCACAGAATCACGGATTTTTCAACCGAAGGAGATTGGGACTACTTGACAAGTTAGCCCCTGCTAACCATAATTGGGCTAAAGTTAGCCTAGGCTAACCAAACCCGAAGGAGGACACGATGATGCCACTTAGTTTAGCGGATATGAGCAAGGCTCAGATCGTCAGAAGAATAGGGGGAAGCCCGGAAGTGAAGAAGCATCTTGAGGACCTGGGATTCAATGTAGGTTCGGAGGTGAGTGTAATCAGTACTTTGGGTGGGAATCTGATCGTGAAGGTCAAGGAAAGCCGGGTGGCTGTAAGCAGCGAACTGGCGATGAGAATAATGGTCTGACCTATAGGAGGGCATGGAAATGAAGACACTCAGGGATGTCGGAATCGGCAAAACAGCTGTTGTTGTGAAGCTCCACGGAGAGGGGGCTGTCAAACGCAGAATCATGGACATGGGTATTACAAAAGGCATATCGGTCTTTGTACGCAAGGTTGCTCCGCTCGGAGATCCGATTGAGGTCACCGTAAGAGACTATGAGCTTTCAATCCGTAAGGCTGATGCTCAGATGATTGAGGTCGAATAAATTTTTTTTGAGGATTGAGTTAGATATAACTAACTAAAAGGAGAAGCTGTTATGAATATCAGAATCGCCTTGGCAGGCAACCCGAACAGCGGAAAGACAACACTGTTCAACTCACTTACCGGATCGAACCAGTTCGTCGGAAACTGGCCCGGTGTCACAGTGGAGAAGAAGGAAGGAAAGCTCAAGAACCATGAAGGTGTCACAATCACCGACCTTCCCGGAATCTATTCACTGTCTCCATACACACTTGAAGAAGTCGTAGCCAGAAACTACCTCATCGGTGAGCGCCCGGATGCGATACTCAATATAATCGACGGAACCAATCTGGAAAGAAACCTCTACCTGACAACACAGCTCGTCGAGCTCGGCATACCCGTGGTTGTCGCAGTCAACATGATGGACGTTGTCAGAAAGAACGGCGATGTCATCAACACCAAGGAGCTTTCAAGACAGCTCGGATGCAGAATCATGGAAATCTCCGCTTTAAAGGGAGACGGGGTCATGGCCGCCGCCGAAGCTGCTATTGAAGCTGCAAACGGGGCAAAGACAGTTCCTCAGCACACATTCTCGGGCCCGGTCGAGCACGCTCTTGCCCACATCGAGGAGGCTGCGGTTCACAACATGCCTTCCGAGCAGCAGAGATGGTACGCCATCAAGGTATTCGAGCGCGATGACAAGGTCATGAAACAGCTTTCCATCTCACCCGAAAAGCTTTCCCACATCGAAGACGACATCAGGGACGCCGAAAAGGAGTTGGACGATGACGCTGAAAGCATCATCACCAACGAGCGCTATCTGTACATCGCCGAGGTCATCAGGGCCTGCTACAAAAAGAAAAAGAAGGGAGTGGCCACCACATCGGATAAGATCGACCGCGTAGTCACCAACCGCTGGCTGGGACTTCCGATCTTTGCGGCTGTGATGTTCCTGGTCTACTGGATTGCCATGGTTGCGGTAGGTGCCCCGGCAACGGATTTCACAAATGACAATATCTTCGGAGACGGCTTCCACCTGTTCGGAATCGACGGCGGATACGGAGAGATCTCCGAAAGGTACAGCGAGGCATCGCTGATTATAGGCGGCTATGAAGCCTACGTTGAGGAAAACGGAAAGGCTCCTGCCTCTGAATTTGAATATGAGGTTGAAGACGAGGAGACTCTTGAGGTTTCCTACGAGACAGCCACAATCGCAGATTACGAAGAAGCCCTTGCAACGATAAAGGAAATAGGCGAGGAGCCGGATCCTGCCGAGTACGGTGTCTGGATTCCCGGAATTCCCGCACTTGTCGAAAGCGGTCTTGATGCCGCAAACGCAGCACCTTGGCTCAAGGGTCTGATTCTTGACGGTATCGTAGCAGGTGTCGGTGCTGTTTTGGGCTTCGTACCTCAGATGCTTGTACTGTTTTTGATGCTGGCATTCCTCGAGGCCTGCGGCTACATGGCAAGAATCGCATTCGTACTTGACCGTGTGTTCCGCAAGTTCGGTCTTTCAGGAAAGTCATTCATCCCGATGCTCATCGGAGTCGGATGCGGTGTCCCGGGAATTATGGCAAGCAGAACAATCGAAAACGAGCGTGACCGCCGCATGACGATCATGACAACAACCTTCATCCCCTGCGGAGCTAAGATTCCTTTCATCGCCATGATTGCAGGAGCCATCTTCGGAGGATCTGCCTGGGTATCAACTTCCGCTTACTTCATCGGAATGGCGGCAATCGTCATTTCCGGAATCATGCTTAAGAAGACCAAGATGTTCTCCGGTGAGCCTGCTCCGTTTGTCATGGAGCTTCCGGCTTATCACTGGCCGACAGTGGGCAACGTCCTTCGTTCGATGTGGGAGCGTGGATGGTCCTTCATTAAGAAGGCCGGAACAATCATTCTGCTTTCGACAATCATCGTCTGGTTCACAAGTTACTTCGGATTCACATCAGAAGGTTTCAGAATGCTTGAAGATGATGAGCTGAATCTTTCAATCCTTGCGTGGATCGGAAACCTGATCGCATGGATTTTCTCACCGCTCGGATGGGGAAACTGGCAGGCAGCCGTTGCTTCCATCACAGGTCTTGTTGCAAAGGAGAACATCGTAGGAACGATGGGAATCCTTTACGGCGGCGGAGAGGCCACAGTCTGGCAGACTCTGTCACAGGCTTTCACATCCGTCACAGGCTTCTCTTTCCTGGTTTTCAACCTCCTGTGTGCCCCGTGCTTTGCAGCAATCGGTGCCATCAAGCGTGAGATGAACAACAGAAAGTGGACATGGTTCGCAATCGGATATCAGTGCGGCTTCGCCTATATCGTAGCTCTGATGATCAACCAGTTCGGCAACCTGTTCGCAGGTCATGCAAGCATCGTCGGACTTCTGTTCGCATTTGCAGCACTGGCTGTGATCGTCTACATGCTGTTCTTCAAGAAGTATAAGGAAGCTATCAGAAGAAGCTGAGAACGGAGGCAAGACTATGGGAACATGGCTTGGCAATAACATCGGAACAATCCTTATTACCCTTGCATTGGTAGCTCTGGTTGTTCTGGTGGTTCTGAAAATGGTTAAAGACAAAAAGAAAGGCAAGGCCTCCTGTTGCGGAGGCTGCGCCCATTGCGCTATGTGCGGCAGCTGTCATAAGAGGCATGCATGAAAACATCTCTTATCAACGACCGCTTTGAGTCTTTCGGACGCTTTCAGATAAAGCACAGAAAGGCTTTTCTGATAGCGCTTCTGGTTTTTTCGGTCATAGGATGCCTGGGTCTTATGCATCTGAAGCTGACCAACGGAGAAGAGGACTGGTTCGACAACTGGGATCAGGTGAAGATGAACCAGGACCATTTTGAGAGCATCTTCGGATCAACGGATACACTTCTGGCATTCATTAAGGCCGATGATGTCTTTGATCCGGAGGTCCTTGATGCAATAGATAGGCTTGGAGACGAGATCCTTCAGAATGTCCCGTACGTCGAAAGCGTGACATCGCTTATGAGTCTGTCTGTTCCGATCGGAACGGAAGAAGGTTTTGAGGTTTTCAATCCGTTTGAGGACGGGGTTCCATCGGATCCTGCTGAGATAGAGAGAATAAGGGCTTTCATCCTGTCCAGAGAGTCGCTGGTCAACGTTCTTGTAAGCGATGACTGCACTGAGACATGGGTAATCTTCAATCTTGAGCAGTATTCGGAAAACCTTGACGAGGCGATGAACAAGATCGCTCCGCCGGCCATGGAGATATTCAATTCAGAAAGCTTTAAGTCTGCAAAATACAGAATCCTTCCTGCAGGCCTCAGCTATACTGAATACGAGGAGGAGAAGGCCACCATAGAGCAGTGCGTCTCTCGTATCGCAATAGGTTTTGCCGTGATGGTCTTCTTCCTCATCGTATTCGTCAGATCTTTCAAGGGTGTAATTGTACCGGCAATTGCCACGGTCTTTGCACTTTGCACAACGCTAGGCTATTCAGCTTGGATGAGAATCGAAGGCAATATGATCATGATTATCGTGACCTTGCTTTTGGCAATGGCCCTTTCTGTCGGTTATTCGATTCATTTCATAAACGCTTTCAAACTTCACTTCAGAAGAACAGGTGAAAGAAAGGAGTCAATCGCCCTTGGTATCAGAGACTGCGGATGGGCACTTCTTTTCACCGTCATAACAACAATGGCAGGAATGCTCAGCTTCCTTGCCGGCGGCATCAAGCCGATGAGGTGGGTCGGAGGAATAACGGCAGCCGCGGTTCTTTCCGTGTACCTGTACACGATGATTCTGCTTCCGATTCTCTACAGCTTCGGCAACAACACGACCCCCGATCCGAAATATGTGTCCACGGAAGGCTCCACAAAAACCGACCTCAGAATAGAGGCCATGGGAGACAGGATTCTTAGCCGCAGATGGCCGATTCTCTGCGTGGGAATGCTCATCCTTCTTGCTATGATTCCTGGAATCGCCAAAATCAAGGTCAACATGGATTACTCCGACATGATGGGCGAGAGGACTCCTTATATCAAAAGACTTCTGGAGATAACGAACAGCAAGCTGGGAAGCCAGTACAGCTACGAGGTTCTGATCGAGTATCCCGATGAGGATGCCATCAAAAACCCCGAGGTCCTGAAGAACATGGATGAGCTGACAAATCGCATCGGAACACTTTCCATGACCAAGGTCTCAAACGGAAAGCCACGTGTCAGCTCCGTGACGAAGATCATCAAGGAGATGAACAGGACCCTCAACGAGGATAATCCCGAATTCTACGTCATCCCCGACGACCAGGACCTGGTCTCACAGATTCTCTTCTTGTACGAGATCTCCGGAGGCAACGATGTCTACCAGTATGTGAGCGAGGACTTCAGCGCCGCATATCTTCATGTCGAGCTCTGCGGCTACGACGCCGAGGAGTGCGTGAAGAATGTCGATCAGGTTGAAAAGTGGGTTTCCGAGCTGTTCCCCGGAACGGAGACAGCCGGAGTAGTAGGCGAGGTCATGCAGTATGCTGCCATGAACGGCAAGCTGGTGCGCGGATCGCTGAGATCCATCGGAACTTCGTTCATCGTCATCTTTATCCTTCTTGTTCTTGCATTCAGCTCAGTACGAACCGGAGCCATCGCTATGATTCCGAATATCGCTCCTGTGATGCTCATCGGCGGAATCATGGGTTATTCACATATCGTACTTGATATGGTCACGGCACTGATCATGCCTATGATTCTGGGAATCGCAGTTGATGACACGATTCACTTTACAAATCACATCAAGGTCCACTATGAGGAGTTCGGAAACTACAGAAAAGCAATTCTGGAGTCCTACAGGGAAATCGGAAAAACCATGGCCATGACGACCATAATCCTCTGTGCCATGTTCTTCATATTCGTATTCAGCACGATGAACGCACTTGCCAGAATCGGCTACCTCTCGGTTGTAGGTCTTGCCGGAGCTCTGGTTGCGGACTATACGCTGACACCGATTCTCATTCTGGTGACTAAACCTTTCGGAAAGGAGGGAAAGAGATGAGAACAAGCAGAATAATTGTTATCGCCACATTCCTGGTTCTTCTGGGAATTGCCGTCATACATGCACAGGACCAGACCGGTCTGGACATCATAAAGAAATCACATGATGTTCCCGAGCCCAAGACCTCATCGGTTACCGCCACATTGGTCATCCACAGCAAGAAGGGAAACGAGAAGACCCGTCAGGTCATCATGAAGAGCAAGGACTACGGTGATGTCACAAAAGAGGTGATTGTGTTCACTTCTCCCAAGGATGTCTCAGGAGTAGGCTATCTTATGTTTGATTATCCTGAAGAAGCAGACGGCTCGAAGAAGGACAGTGACAACTGGCTTTACATGCCTGCCATGAAGAAGACGAAGCGAATCGCCGCAAGCGGTACCGAGGCTGAGGGAAGCTTCATGGGAACGGACTTCACCTATGAGGACATGGGAGAGAGGGCCATTTCAAAGGATAATTACACACTTCTGGGAAATGAGACGGTAAACGGTGTTTCCTGTTACAAGATCAAGTGTGAGAGCATCGCCCGTTCGGAGGCGGACCCCGACAGGGTGGTTTACATCGGAACTGAGGACTATCTTCTTTACAAGTGTGAGTTCTATGACCGCCACGGAGCCCTTCACAGGGTTCTGACCTGCTCGGACATAGAGTACATAGACGGCTTTGCCTGCACCAAGGTGATGAAGATGGAAAACGTTCAGTCCGGCACTTGGTCTGAGATAACGATGTCCGATGTCGTCTACAACACAAGTGCCATCGATGACAATATCTTCACTGTGGCGGCTCTGGAGCAGGGCAGAATAAGATGAAAAAAGCAATTCTGATTCTTGTTGTAGTTCTACTGGCCTCCATGGCATGGGCAGCCGATGTGTCGTTTTCAGGTGAGACTTCTTTTTCCTCCTCTATATCTGTCCCGCCGGTAGACGATGCCTGGAAGTTCACAAAGGCCGATGTGAAGCAGCGCTTTGAGCTTGATGCGTACGGTGATGATACTTCCTTTCATCTGGACGCCGGCTTTGGCTATGATGCCCTTGAAAACACTCTGAATCCGGTTCTGACTGAAGTCTATGCAGATTTCTTTTTGGGAAAAGCTGCATTCAGGTTCGGCCGTCAGAAGGCAACCTGGGGAGATGCAGAGATCTTAAGTGCCGTTGATGTGATAAATCCGTCTGACCTCACCAATCCGATTGAGGGAGAGAAACTTGCAATAGATGCCCTTAAGGTTTCCTATGATGCATTCCCGTTTGCCTTTGACCTTTATTGGATTCCGCTGTTTACTCCAAGCAAAATTCCCCCGGTACTGATTCCCATCATCAAGCCTGAGACAAAGCTTGAAAACAGCGAAGTGGGTGCAAAGGCCTCGGCCTATACCTCGGTCGGAGATTTTGCGTTGTACGGATATTATGGCTGGGAGGATGTGCCCTCGGTGCACGGAGAATACCCGGCTTTGCACGGAGAATATGACCGCCTGGTAATGTTGGGAGCATCGGCTGCAGTACCTGTGGGAGAGGTGACATTGAAGGCGGAGGCCGGATGGTATCCGAAGCGTGATAAAGTCGTCGCGGCCTCGGCTGGCGTTGAGTGGATGAAGGATGACTTTACACTCATAGGTGAGATTTACGGAGATTGGGACAAAAACGAGGAAAAGCTTTCAAGTCAGGTCGGTGCAAGTTTCGGCTATGACCTTCTTGACGGGGATCTGGAGCTTTCAGTCTCGGGCATTGTGGAGCTTGGCGACTTTGACGGAGCGGTCATGGCCGGAGTTGACTACTCCTTTACGGATGAACTTAAGGCTTCGGCTCAGGTCGTCTATCTGTTCGAAGGCCCTGACGCTCCCGGAACCTATGGTTCTTGCAAGAATCTTGATTGCGTGAAGCTGAAGGCCGTGTACAGCTATTGAGTTCAGGAATTGGAATATGGCGAAGAAATATCACATAGAGAAAAACACGGTTCAGGAGACCTTGATTATTCCTCTTTTCGGAAGGCTTGTCTGTTCTGAGCGTTTTCCTTCGCTTTTCGCCGATCCTCAGGCAAAAAGAATATGTGATTCTCTTGATTACGATTTTGCAGAGAAGCGAAAAAAGATGGAATCCGCAATGGGACTGTTCGGCGCCCTGGAGGTTGCACAGCGTCAGTACGACCTGCGCTGTGAGGTGAATTCCTATCTGAAATCTCATCCGGAGGCTGCCGTTGTGAATCTCGGCTGTGGTCTGGATGACACTTTTTCCAAGGTGGATAACGGGCTTTGCAAGGGTTATAACATTGATTTTCCGGATGTAATCAAGGTCCGAAATGAACTTCTTCCGGCCAGGGACAGAGAGACCAACCTCGCCTGTGATCTGAACGATTATTCTTGGATGAATAAGATCGATGCCTCAGCCGGTGCTGTTTTCTTTGCTGCAGGCGTCTTCTATTATCTGAGAAGAGACGATGTAAGAAAGCTTTTTGCGGAGATGGGTAAGCGCTTCCCCGGTTGTGTCCTGGCGTTTGATTCCTGCAACAGGCGCGGAGCTAAAATGATGAGGTCCACTTGGTTGAAAGAGGCAGGGATTACCGATGTGGACGCTTTCTTCTCTCTGGAAGATGAGCAGGAGATAAGCACTTGGGACAAGGCTTTATACTCGGTTACGGCAAAAAGCTATATGCGCGGTTACAGAGATATTTATAGGGATGTGAGACCGCTTCACAGACTTATGATCCGGTTTTGTGACAATCTCGTGAAAATGAAGATAGTCAGAGTAGAATTCAGGGAGAAGGCATGCTGAAGTATTCTTTGAAAGTTGAAGGAATGATGTGCGGTATGTGCGAAGCGCACATCTGTGATGTAATTCGGAAGACTGTCCCCGATGCAAAGAAGGTCAGTGCTTCAAGAAAGAAAAATGAGGCAACATTTGTCTCTGAAGCCTCTGTTGATGAAGAGAAACTGAAGGAGGTGATTAACAACACAGGATATACCTGCACAGGTGTGCAGATTGTGTAGATTGGGGGCCCTTAGGGGCCTTTTGTTTGGAATAAGGGTTAGAGATATCTAACCAACGAAGGAATAGATTATGAAGGAAAAGAAAAAAAGCGATGTTGCTGTTCTTCTGGGTTATGCCGGGAACTACAAGATTCTGACTTTTCTGGGTCTGGGTCTTTCAGCGGTAGCCATGGTTATGGGCATGGCACCGTACATCTGCATCTGGCTGGTCGTACGGGATCTGGTTGCCGTAGCTCCGGCCTGGACGCAGGCTACGGGAATCGCACGTTACGGATGGATGGCTTTCATCTTCGCCGTAGCCGGAATTCTTGTTTATTTCTGTGCCCTGATGTGTACGCACCTTGCGGCTTTCCGCACTGCTGCGAACATCAGAAAGCAGGGTATGAAACATCTGATGAAGACTCCGCTGGGATTCTTTGATTCCAATGCATCCGGACTTATCAGAAACCGTCTGGACGGAGCAGCAGGTGAGACGGAGACACTTCTGGCTCACAATCTTGCAGACATAGTCGGAAGCGCGACAATGATGGTTTCGATGATTGTCCTGATGTTCGTGTTCGACTGGCGCATGGGCGCAGCCTGTCTTCTGGCTGCTGTGATTTCCCTTTTGGCCATGTTCTCCATGATGGGAGGAAAGAATGCAAAGCTCATGCAGGAATATCAGGCGGCGCAGGATACGATGAGCAAGGCCGGAACAGAGTATGTCCGCGGAATTCCTGTTGTGAAGGTTTTCCAGCAGACGGTTTACTCTTTCAAGGCATTCAAGCAGGCCATTGAGGATTACAGTGCAAAGGCAGAGCACTATACAGGCGATGTATGCAGAGCTCCGCAGTCAATCAATCTGACGGCCACAGAGGGTGCATTTGTCTTCCTTGTTCCGGCTGCTTTGTTTTTGGCTCCGGCGGCACTTAAAAGCGGAAACTTCGCCACCTTTGTCACCAATTTCGCATTCTATGCGGTTTTCTCTGCAATAGTCTCAACGGCCTTGGCTCGTATCATGTTTGCCGCAAGCGGCATGATGCTGGCAAGCACTGCCTTAAGAAGAATCGACATGGTCATGAACGCTCCTGTTCTTGAAGTCACGGACAATCCCAAAAAACCGAAGGACAACAGCGTAAGGTTCGAGGATGTATCCTTTACGTATGAAGGCTCCGAACTACCGGCTTTGGACAAGGTTTCATTCAGTGTTGAAGGCGGACAGACCGTGGCTCTTGTAGGACCGTCGGGAGGCGGAAAGACAACAGCTGCCAGTCTGATTCCCAGGTTCTGGGACGTAAGCTCCGGAAACGTGAAAGTCGGTGGTGTGGATGTTCGTGATATGGATCCGCATGTTCTGATGGATCAGGTGGCCTTTGTGTTCCAGAATGACAGACTGTTTAAGGCCAGCATTCTGGATAACGTCAAGGCTGCAAGACCCTCTGCCACAAGAAAAGAAGTCATTTCGGCTCTTTCAGCAGCCCAGTGTGACGATATCATCGCAAAGTTGCCGAAGGGAATAGACACGGTGGTCGGAACGGATGGGATTTTCCTTTCCGGAGGTGAGCAGCAGCGTATAGCTCTGGCACGAGCGATTTTAAAGAACGCCCCCATAGTTGTTCTGGATGAGGCAACGGCCTTCGCGGACCCGGAAAACGAAGCTCTGATTCAGAAGGCCTTTGCCGTTCTGACAAAGGACAGAACGGTCATCATGATAGCTCATCGTCTTTCAACAGTAGTCGGAGCGGACAAGATCATAGTCCTGAACAACGGACATGTCGAGCAGGAAGGCAGTCACGACCAGCTGGTTGCTTCAAGCGGTCTTTACGCAAGGATGTGGGCCGATTACAACAAGGCCGTCAAGTGGCGCATCTCTTCAACAGAGGAGGAAAAGTAAATGTACGGCAAGAAGTTTCAAAGAAAATATGCTCTGACAGATCAGGGCGTCAAGAATGCAAAGAAAGGTACATTCTGGACTGTCATAGTCAATCTTGTTGTGATGGGTGGAATGGGCATCCTGTATATGATGATGACGAAGTACATCGCAGTTCTCACGGGAAGCGGACAGCTTCCGGGCATTGCAGTCTTCCTCATCGCTGTTGTTCTGTTTTTCCTTCTTTCATTTATCACCCACTACCAGCAGTATCGTGCCACCTATGGTCTTGTTTACCGTGAGATCAAGACGGTTAGAATAGGACTTGCAGAGAGGATGAGAAAGCTTCCTCTTGGGTATTTCGGAAAGCGTGATCTTGCTGATCTGACGGAGACCATCATGGGTGATGTGAACCGTCTGGAGCACGTCTGGTCACATTGTATCGGCTATCTTAACGGCTCATTCATCTCAACCGGGATAATAGCCGTGATGCTGGCTGTCTACGACTGGAGAATGGCTATCGCATGCATGTGGGGAGTTCCTGTCGCATTTGCGCTTCTATTCGGAAGCCGTGCAAAATCAAAGCGTGTTTCCGAGGTTGCAAAGAAAGCCGGAATTCAGGTTTCCGATGGAATCCAGG
>Ga0310690_10004257_pt1 | contig 20486 bp, 14 predicted proteins | sample AusTroGonzalo_MG_2_FD_207661 | JGI IMG/M metagenome (GOLD analysis project Ga0310690, IMG submission 207661) | Bovine rumen microbial communities from tropical cattle in Woodstock, Queensland, Australia - Gonzalo_04 (v2) (version 2) | ecosystem: Host-associated > Mammals > Digestive system >...
ATCCACATGACCACCATTGAACACAATGCCCTTCTTACCTTCAATACCCTCAGCACCAGCGGTATTGGTCCTTACAGTCACGTTGCCACTGTTAATCGTAATCTTTCCCTTCGATGCGATACCTTTAGTGGAAGCCACATATTTATGTTTGCCACCAAAGCCACCACCGAAGCCGCCCTCAATGCTATCGTTGCCGAAGGGAGGCATATTCCCAAAATCGGGCATTCCTCCGCCAGGGAAGCCAGGGAAGCCGCCCTTCATCGTGCTGTCGTTAGGCATGGGAAAATTGGGAAAGTTGGGAAAACCGCCCTTCATCGTACTGTCATTAGTCATCGGAAAGTTTGGAAAATTGGGGAAGCCACCTTTCATTATGCTATCATTAGGCATGGGGAAATTACCAAAACTAAAAGGTTTTTCGCCCAGATTATCACCCGATGTCGTTACGTTAAGTGTGAGTTCTTCGATAGTGATATCTTTCTTTGTCTTAATACCTCGACAGCCATCTCCAGTCGCAATGATATTAAGGACACCTTTACCTGATAGTTGCAATTTGTCTTTTGCCCAAATCACAGCACTTTTATTGTTGACAGTATCGTTGCAGGCCGTAACGGTAAGCGTATTCTTTGTGCCTTTATGAGCCACGATCTCCACCTTCTTCTTATTCTTCAGACAGATAGGCGCTCCCTCCTGACTCGTCAGATTCAGATTTTCAAGCTTTATCTTTGCTTTTCCTGCTGTCTTCAGCGTAAGTTGTCCGTCATTGCTCTTACCAGTTACAAGTAATGTGAGTTTGTGGTCTTTATACAGACTCTCAATATTCACGTTTGCGCCTTTTACCTTTACCGTAACGCTATCCTTCACAGCTTGTTTCACCTTTGCCTTTGCCCCATTATAAGTAATGGTGATATCCTCTGCATAACATGCGCAGCCCATCATCAAGGCCAGCGCCCATATAAACATCCTTTTCATTCTTCTTATCGATTTGTATGGCTATTTGACGAAGAAAAAGTGGAAAAGTAAAATTGCAACTTAAGAAATAAGTACCGAATAGGGTATTATGGCTTTGTTAGGTACTTTTTTCAATATATTTGAGACATTGTCGAAAGACGATTCGCGTAAAAAGCCTTAATTTTGTAGCCGAAACTTAAAACAGACATAAGAATGAGAAAATTTGCTCTATTCCTACTTTGCTTCATGTTGGCAGGCACAATGCGTGCTGCCCAGCAGTTCGTTAGTTTTTCATCACAGTCAGATGCCATATCACTGGGTGGGGCAACTATTGGCTACAGTTCTCAGGAGTATGAGGGCGTGAAGATTGCCATCAGAAACCTGCAGGCTGACTTCCAACGCGTGTTAGGACAGTCGCCACTCCTTTCAGAGGGAGCAGGGGAGGGCACCATCCTGATTGGTACCATCGGCAAGAACAAAGATATTGATCGTTTGAAACTGGCCGACCTGAAAGGTAAACGTGAAAAATTCATTATCACTACCGTGGGTAACCAGATTGTCATTGCAGGTAGCGATCGTCGTGGTACGATCTACGGAATCTATGAACTGAGTCGCCAGTTGGGCGTATCGCCTTGGTACTACTGGGCTGACGTTCCTGTAGAGAAACACAGCGAGGCTTATTTCGTAAAGGGCACATATACAGACGGTGAGCCTGCTGTAGAATTCCGTGGTATCTTCCTTAACGATGAGGCTCCCTGTCTGACATCATGGGTGAAGAACACCTTTGGCACCGATTATGGTGATCATCATTTCTACGAGAAGGTATTTGAGTTGATTCTCCGTCTGAAAGGTAACATGATGTGGCCTGCCATGTGGGGATGGGCTTTCTATGCCGACGACCCAGAGAATGGGAAACTGGCTGACCGCATGGGTATCATGATGGGTACCAGTCATCATGAGCCTATGGCACGCAACCATCAGGAATATGCGCGTAATCGTGGTAAATGGGGCGCTTGGAACTATCAGACCAACCCAGAGAAGTTGGACCAGTTCTTCCGTGAAGGTATTGAGCGCATGAAAGGTACTGAGGATATCGTTACTATCGGTATGCGTGGTGACGGTGATGAGGCTATGAGTGATAAAGCCGATACCAAACTGATGGAACGTATCATCAACAACCAACGTCAGATTATCAAAGAAGTAACAGGCAAACCTGCCAACAAAACGACACAGGTATGGGCACTATATAAAGAGGTACAGGACTACTATGATGCTGGACTCCGCGTACCTGATGATGTGATGATACTGATTAGTGATGACAACTGGGGCGACATCCGTCGTGTGCCCACCGCTGAGGAGCGCAGTCGAAAGGGTGGCTGGGGTATCTATTATCACGTGGACTACGTTGGTGCTCCCCGTAATACGAAGTGGCTCAACGTAACCCAGACACAACAGATGTTTGAACAGCTCTCGCTGGCTTACGACTTCGGTATTCAGCGTATGTGGATTCTGAATGTGGGCGACCTGAAGCCTATGGAATATCCTATTCAGTTGTTCATGGATATGGCTTGGAACCCTAAGGAATATACGCTGCAGACAGTTACTGATCATACCCGCAACTTCTTTAATAGCATGCTTAGTGCTGATGCAGCCAAGGAAGCAGCAGATATCTACAACCAGAACTGTCAGTATATGGCTCGCGTGACGCCTGAAATGCTGGATGCCCGCACGTATAATGTGGAGACGGGTGAATGGAAACAGGTGGCTGATGAGTATCAGCGCTTGGAGGCTCGCGCCCTTCGTCTCTTTGCCGAAGTGCCTCAGGAATCACAGGATGCTTATCGTCAGCTGGTTCTCTTCCCTGTGCAGGCCATGGCTAACCTCTATGATATGTACTATGCCCAGGCTATGAACCGTTATCTGGCTGAGCGCAATAGTCCTGATGCCAACGAGTGGGCGAAGCACGTAGAACAGTGCTTTAAGCGCGACTCTCTGCTCTGCTTATATTATAATAAGGTGATGGCTGGAGGCAAATGGGATGGTATGATGACGCAGAAGCATATTGGCTATCGCAGTTGGAACGATAACTTCCGTCGTGACATGTTGCCACGTACCACCACCGTTGCTGATAGTACTGCTGGTGGCTACACCTTTACCCCCAGCAACGGCTACGTCTCAATGGAGGCTGAGCATTTCTTCGCCTCAAAAGCCGACGGCGACACCCAGTGGAGCATCTATCCCTATTACGGACGCACACGCAGTGCCGTAGCTTTGACACCTTACACAAAACCTGTTGGCAATGCCTCGCTCTCTTATCGCTTCTCACTTCCGAAAGATGCACCCAAGACGGTGAAAGTACATGTTGTGGTGAAGTCAACGCTCGATTTTCTGAATGTTGGAGGCTTCAAATATGCCGTCAGCCTCGATAGTTCAGAGCCTCAGGATGTGAACTTCAACGAGAAACTCGTAGACCGTCAGCCCTATATGTACTCTGAATTCTATCCCACGATTGCCCGTCGTGTAGTAGAAAAGGTGGTAGAACTGCCTGTTGGTCAGGCTGATGTACATGAGTTAACACTCAAGCCCAAACATCCTGGCATCGTCTTCGAGAAAATCGTAGTGGATTTCGGTGGCTATCGTCCTTCTTACCTGTTTATGACAGAGTCTGACTACAAAAAAGAATAGCCGAAACGTAAAAAAAGAATAATTTGCTGCCGTCTAATATGAATACAGATTTAAAAAATATTAGGCGGTAGCATTTTTTTTACCATTAACTTTTAGTTTTTACCTTTTTTTAGTATCTTTGCGCCCAAATTGTAACAAGAAAGAATGAAAAAACTTACAATTGCCCTTTTTGCGGCAGGATTGCTGCTCATGGGGCAAACTGTTTATGCACAGGATTCAACCAAACAGACGACAGAGGCCGTTGTGGTTGACAGTAGCGATGCCGACATGTCTATAGAAGAGATGGTTGGCAACGAGGATATGGCAGAGTTGGCCGAGATGGCTGCAAACGAGATTGGGATGCACCAACAGTTAAGGGAGAAATTCATTGAGGGTAATCCTCGCTTCATGTCGTTGGTAGCTTTCGCATTGATTATCGGTCTGGCGTTGTGCATTGAGCGTATCATCTACCTGACACGTTCGGAGATTAACACCAAGAAACTGCTCTCGGATATCGAAAAGAAAGTAGAAAGTGGCGACGTGGAAGGTGCTAAAAGTATTTGTCGTAATACGCGTGGCCCCGTGGCCAGTGTGTGCTATCAGGGACTGATGCATATCACAGAACCCGCTGAGGACATAGAGCGTAGCATCGTTAGTTATGGTCAGGTGTTGACCTCACGCTTGGAGCGAGGTTGCTCATGGATCAAGCTTTGTATTGCCATTGCTCCCTCATTAGGATTCTTGGGAACCGTGATTGGTATGGTGATGGCGTTCGACCAGATTCAGGCTGAGGGCGATATTGGTCCTACTATCGTGGCTGAAGGTATGAAGGTAGCTCTGATTACCACCATCTTTGGTATTATCGTGGCTCTTATCCTGCAGGTGTTCTATAACTTTGTGAACTCTCGTATTGATCGTCTGACCACTCAGATGGAGGAGGGTGCCATTAACCTAATGGACATTATTGCAAAAGCAAAAAAGTAAGAAAATGGTAGACGTTCTGCTCTATACTATTTATATCATGCTGGGCCTGCTGGTGGGTCTGGTAATATGGTCGTTTGTTCATCAGTTTACGACCCATAACGACTGATTCGGATGTTCGCGAGGAGAAAAAAGGAGATGCCTGGTTTGGATACCACATCGACAGCAGATATCTCATTCATGCTGTTGATTTTCTTCCTTGTAACCTCATCAATGGATACCGACTGGGGCTTGTCCCGTCAGTTGCCACCGCCTGAGAATCAGGCTCAGGAGGAGGAACTGGTCATCAAACAGCGTAATGCTCTCTGTTTGAAACTGAATGCAGAGAACCAACTCACCTGTAATGATGAGCCAATGGCTGTAACTGACCTGTCGCAGCGTGTGGAGGATTTCGTGGCTAATAGTGCCAACGACCCCACATTGCCAGAGAAGAGTGAGCGCGAGGTACACCTCATGGGGCGTTGTCAGGTAAGTGATCGTCACGTGATTATCGTGGAGGTCAGTCCGAAAGCTACCTACGATGCCTATTTCCAGATGCAGAATGCTGTGGTGGCAGGCTATAATCATCTGCGTGATGACTTGGCAAAAGAGAAGTTTCACCATCCCTATGCCAAATGTAATGCTGAGGAACGTGATGCTATTGCAATGGTTTATCCGCAGCGTATCAGTGAGCAGGCTTTAGAAGAGGAAGGGGGTGAGGAATGAAGCGAGGCGTGTTTCGCAGACGAAAGCATGAGATGCCAGGCTTGAATACGGCTGCCCTGCCTGATTTGATATTCACGGTGCTGTTCTTCTTCATGATAGTCACCCACATGAGAGAGGCCGACCTGCAGGTACGGTATGAGGTGCCGAAAGGTACGGAAGTGCAGAAACTCACACATAAGTCGTCCGTCAGTTATATCTACGTAGGACGCGTGCATGGTCAACCGACTGACAGTTTCTACATCCAGCTCAACAACAAACTGGCAACAATGGCTGACATCAAGGCTTTTGTGGAAGCAGAAAGGGCAAAGATGAACTCGGAAGACCAGCCACGTATGACGGTATCGATAAAAGCCGACCGTGATGTTCCCTTCGGCATGATTGCTGAAATTAAACAGGCTTTACAGCAATCGTTCGCATTGAAGGTCAACTACTCGGCAGTGCAAAAGATAAAAGAAGAATATAGGTAAAAGAAGTATAAAAGAGAAAACAGTTAAGAGGACAATATTATGGCAAAAGAAAAACTTGACAGGCTTGATAAGCAGATACTGAAGCTTATCGCCGCCGATGCACGTATTCCTTTTCTGGAGGTGGCACGTGTATGTGACGTGAGTGGTGCAGCCATTCATCAGCGTATTCAGAAACTGACTAACATCGGCATTTTAAGAGGTTCGCAGTTTTTGATTGACCCAGAGAAGGTGGGTTATGAGACTTGCGCATTCATTGGTTTGAACCTGAAGAATCCTGAGGACTTCGACCGTGTGGTAGAAGAACTGAAGAATATTCCCGAGGTGACGGAATGCCATTACACCACGGGAAACTTTGATATGTTTATTAAGATCTATGCTCAGAATAATCATCATCTGCTCACTATCATCCATGATAAGCTGCAGCCACTTGGCCTTAGCAGTTCGCAGACGCTGATTTCATTCCACTCAGCCTTCGAGCGCCAGTTGCCCGTTATGGACATGGTGGATCTTGATGACTAGTTTATCGTTTGACGTAGTCAACAAACGCATAAGGATAGGCGTGACGATCATCCACGGGGTGGTCTTCACGCCATTTTTCTTGCCATTCCTCTTTGTATTCAGGGAAGAACGTGTCGGCCTGTGCAGGCGTATCGTCAATCTCCGTCAGACAGAGGCGGTCTGCCTTGTCCAGCAGGTTTGTGTAAAGACTGGCGCCACCTATGATATATATATCCTCGTCAGGCTTGCAACTTTTGATAAAGTCGTCCCAGCAGGCAAAGCATTCACACCCAGGTAGTTCCTTCGTACTCTTTGTCAGCACGCAGTTCCTACGATTAGGCAGCGCCCCTTTTGGCAGACTCTCAAACGTCTTACGTCCCATCACGATGGTATGCCCCGTAGTCAGCGCCTTAAAACGCTTCAGGTCGTTGGGCAACCAGTAAATCAGTTTATTCTCAAAGCCGATGGCGCGATTATTCGCCACGGCAGCAATCATCGAAATCATTTTTCGTTATGTCGTTATTCCGTTATACCGATACCTCCGCTTTAATATGTGGCCATGGGTCATAATTCTCTAACTGGAAGTCCTCGTACTTGAAGTCGAAGATGCTCTTTACGTCAGGGTTGATCTTCATGGTAGGCAGAGGACGAGGCTCACGTGTCAGTTGCAACTTAGCCTGCTCCAAGTGGTTCAGATACAGATGCGTATCACCCGTGGTATGGATAAACTCGCCTGGCTTCAGTCCGCATACCTGCGCCATCATCATACACAGCAGGGCATACGATGCGATGTTGAAGGGTACCCCCAAGAAGGTATCGGCACTACGCTGATAGAGCTGTAACGATAGTTTGCCGTCGGCTACGTAGAACTGGAAAATCGTGTGACAAGGAGGCAACGCCATCTTGTTCACCTCAGCCACGTTCCATGCCGACACAATCATACGACGCGAATTGGGGTTATTCTTAATCTGATCTACTACGTATTTTATCTGGTCTATCGTGCCTCCGTCATAGTCAGGCCAAGAGCGCCACTGGTGTCCATAGACGGGGCCCAGTTCGCCATTCTCATCAGCCCACTCGTTCCAGATTCTCACGCCGTTGTCCTGCAGGTACTTCACGTTTGTGTCGCCATTCAGGAACCACAGCAACTCATAGATAATTGATTTCAGATGAAGCTTCTTGGTGGTGAGCAGAGGGAAACCCCTACTCAGGTCATAACGACTCTGTGTACCAAAGATGCTCAGTGTGCCCGTACCCGTGCGGTCGCCTTTCTGCGTGCCCTCTTTCAGGATGCGGTCTAGTATGTCAAGATATTGTTTCATCGTTATTTTATTTGTGTGCAAAGTTACAAATTAGTAAGCGAAATGCAAAGGGAAAATAGAGTTTTTTTACATGATGTGAGAAATACTTGGTGATGTAAGGAGAATTCGTTACCTTTGCACACATAAACCAAAACTATGATGATGAGGAAACCTTTTTTGATGGCTATGCTCGTCCTGTCAATATGGGCAGGAAAGGCTGAGGCTCGCGATTATAATATTGTGGCGTATGGCGCCAAGGCCGATACCACAGTGCTCTCTACACAGGCTTTGCAACAGGCTATTGACGATTGTTCAAAAGCTGGTGGGGGCAGGGTGGTGGTGCCTACGGGCCAGTATAAGATTGGCTCTATCGTCCTGAAATCCGACGTGCATCTCTACTTGGAACAAGGGGCTACGCTCTATGGCAGCACGGACCTGAAGGACTATCTGCCTATGAAGTCCGATTATGTATCTCTACGCACGCAGATCTCCACCATCCAGTTGATCTATGCCGACAAGGTGAAGAATGTGGTGATTGATGGCTTTGGCACCGTCGACGGACGAGGACGCGCCTTCAAGAAACTCACCTGGAACGATGAGGGCATCACGCGTCCTCACCTCATCCGCTTCATCCAGAGTCAGGATATCACCATCAAAGATATCACGCTCAAGAACTCCGGATGCTGGATGCAGCACTATCTGGCCTGCGACCGTGTGCGTATCGACGGCATCAAGGTCTTCAACCGCAACAACTACAATAATGACGCGCTCGACATCGATGGCTGTCACGACGTCATCGTCAGAGGCATCATGGCTGATAGCGACGATGATGGTATCACGCTAAAGAGCACCTCGCCCCGTCTTTGCGAGAATATCCGCATTAGCGACTGCGTGCTGTCCAGCCATTGTAATGCTGTGAAACTGGGTACAGAGACCAATGGTGGCTTCCGCAATATCAATATTTCAGGTATCGTAGTGAAGCCCAGTAGCGACCAGTCCAGTCTGTTCTTTGGTGCTCCATCGAAAATAGGCACGTCGGCCCTCTCATTGGAGATTGTGGATGGTGGCGTGCTTGAGAATGTCAGCGCATCCGACTTCACCATTGAGGGCACAGAGTCGCCTATCTTCATTCGTTTGGGCAATCGCGGACGAGGCTATAAGATGAAGGAATCAGGGAAAACGCTGAGTGGTACAGGTAATGACGATACCATTACCGAACTGATTCCTATTGACCACGTGGGCCGTATCGATGGCATCCGCTTGGAGAACTTCCAGATTCGGAATGCAGGTCCTGTGGGCTGTTCTATTACTGGTCTGCCTGGCCATCCCGTACGCAACGTGTGGCTATCGAACATCTCCATCCACCATCAGGGTGGGGTGAAGGAGGGCGACCTCAAAGCCATCAACGACTCTATCTTTAACGAGAAAGAAAAGGCTTATCCAGAGGCTACGATGTGGGGCAACCTGCCTGCTAAGGTTTTTTATCTGCGCCATACACGAAATGTACACTTCGACAGAATCGAAGTACACACGGACGCCCCCGATGCCCGTCCTGACTTTGTGCGTAGCGATACTGATGGCTGGGGCGATCAGGGCAATGGTACCTATCTGAACCCTGTGCTTAATGCCGACTTCTCAGATCCTGATGTTATCCGCGTAGGCAAAAAATACTATATGGTGGCATCCGATTTCCATTTCTTGGGAATGCAGGTGTTAGAGAGTGATGATATGGTGAACTGGCGTTACCTCACTCAGATATACGACCGATTCAACGAACCTGGATGGGATAACAACCAACATTATGCTGGTGGTTCCTGGGCACCGGCTATCCGTTATCACAACGGACTCTTCTATGTCTATTTCTGTACGCCGGAAGAGGGACTTTATATGACTACCGCAAAAGATCCTCGTGGCCCTTGGGCACCACTTCATCTGGTGAAGCGCATAGCGAAATGGGAAGACCCTTGTCCCTTCTGGGATGAGGACGGACAGGCCTACTTAGGGCGCAGCAAGCATGGAGCAGGCCCTATCATCGTACATAAGATGTCGGCTGATGGCAAACAGCTCCTTGATGATGGCGTTACTGTGTATGAAGGACCTGTAGCTGAGGGCACGAAGTTCCTGAAACGAAATGGCTGGTATTACCTCGTGATTCCAGAAGGTGGCGTAGGTCAAGGTTGGCAAACGGTGCTGCGTTCTAAGAATATCTATGGGCCTTATGAACGGAAGATTGTACTCGAGAAAGGCTCTACGAAGATTAACGGCCCTCATCAGGGTGCTTTGGTAGATACACCCGATGGCGACTGGTGGTTCTATCATTTCCAGGAGACGCCCGTATTGGGACGCGTGGTACATCTGCAACCTGTTCGCTGGCAGGACGACTGGCCTCTGATGGGTGTTGATTATGATGGCAACGGTGTGGGAGAACCCGTGATGGAATGGCAGAAGCCGATAATTTCATCCCTTCATTTCCTCCCACAAACAAACGATGATTTTTCATCTCCTGCGCTGGGTCTGCAATGGCAATGGAATCACAACCCCGTTGACACCCATTGGAGCATGAAGGAGCGAAAGGGTTGGCTCACGCTGAAAGCCCTGCCTGCCGATAGCTTGAAGCTCTGTAGGAATATGCTCACGCAGAAGGTGGTGGGCTATCAGAGCGAGAGCACCACGTTGCTCACGGCATCAGGCGACTGCTACGCAGGTCTCTTCTGTAGTGGTAAGACCTTTCGTGGCATCGGCCTCTGCAAAGACGGCATCTTTGTTGAGGCTCAGGGCAATCGCGAGGTCATCCAGAAGGGCAAGTTCCAGAAGCTCTGGGTGCGCGTCAACAACGACTGTCAAGCTAATCGTCATCAGTTCTCTTATAGTACCGATGGCACTCACTTCCTGAAAGCAGGCGATGCCTTCCCCATGCGTGCCGGCTATTGGAAAGGCATTCGCGTAGGCCTTTTCTGTTATGGAAAGAGTGGAAAGGCCGCTTTCGACAGCTTCACCCAGACCGTCTGTCAGTAATTGAGAATCATAAGTAGCTCGTTTAGAGTCATAACTAGGCCACTTGTGGGTCGCGAAGTGCCTAGTTGTGGGTCGTGAACAGGCTTGTTGTGGGTCGAGGGTTGAAATTCGTAAGTGCAGATTCTTTCCCCTCCATTTTTCCCTACTATGCCAATTTTTTCTGTAAAAAGAAGGAGGTTTACATTTTTTTTGCTAACTTTGCAATCAAGGATCTAAAAGCAAGACAATAAAGAGCTAAGTAGCACCTTGCAAGGTTAGTGCCGAGGCTATCAATCCTTTCATCGATTTTATGCAGGGTGAATCATTTACGTCCTTCTGCAAACAGGGCGATTGATTCGAGAATTTGATGATTTATCCAAAGAAGAATATACTGTTGTTATGAGTTATCTGCTTCTGATAGGCATTTTTGTTGCAGTGGTGGCAATCATATGGATTGTCATCATCAGGAACAGGCTAAAAGAGAAGTCTCAGAACTTTGATAATGATATAGCTGATGCTGTGTCTGCTGTTCAGCCGATATCAAGCTATGAAGCTTCACGTCAGGTAGTAAGCAAAGCAGAAGAAAAACATTATGATGACATCGAGGAAGTAATAGAAGTTCAATTTGCTGAGCGGTATATGACTGGCAATGACGAGAAGTCAATAGCAAGCCAGTTCATTGACATTTATCGAGAAGCCTATGCTTTAGCAAAAAAGCTTGAGATATTCAAGATAGAGCCTTCATACAGGTTAAAGAAATTGCTTGCTGACTATGGTAACATTCATAAGCTTGTCAAAAAACATAATGAGAAGTATATTGAGAACCTACTAAAGCGTTACAGCGAGTTCTTTGATTGTTGTCTTGCCTATCCTTTGGATGCTCAGCAACGCCGTTCTATCGTTTCCGAGGAGGATAACTGCCTTGTAGTCAGCAGTGCTGGTAGTGGTAAGACATCGTCTATTGTTGGAAAGGTAAAGTACTTAACTGATATCAAGAATGTGAATCCTGATAGAATCCTTCTTATCAGTTATACCAATAAAGCTGCCGCAGAATTGACAGATAGGATGGGTATAGCTGGACTTAGGGGATACACCTTCCATAAACTGGCACTTGACCTAATAGGGCAGGTAACAAAGCATAAGCCGTCGATATGTGAGAATACTGATGCCTTATTTGTAAACATCTACCGCCAACTGCTGAAAGACGATGAATTCAGAGAGAGCGTCTTCAGATACTTCATAGACTATCAGGATGACGAGGCAGAGTGGGAAAAACGCAAGAACGAGCGTAGACAGGCACTTTCTGCTCAGAAGATTACAAGACTAAAGGCCATGCTTCCAGACATGGACGGCAACGATATCTATGTGAGGAGTGTTCAGGAACAGAAGCTATGCTTCGTTCTGTCTAGTCTCGGTTTGAAGTTCCGCTATGAGGAACAGTATGAGCACAAAGTGGCTGATGAAACTCATTCGCAGTATAAGCCGGACTTCTCTATTTACTATGAGAGTCACGGCCAGACAAAGCGCATTTATTTGGAGCACTTTGGCGTTGATGAGCACAGCTTGGTACCAACATGGTTTGCCAAAGAAAAGGGCTTGACCTATGAAGAGGCAAACCAGCGGTACAATGACGGCATTACCTGGAAAAAATACCTGCATGAGAAGTATGGCACAAAACTGCTCTATACTAGCAGTGCCGACTTCCGCTATTTTGATATTAAGCAGAAACTGGAAAAGATGCTGACGGAAGCAGGGGTTCCTTGTCAAGAAAAGACTATAGAAGAACTTTATGCTATGGTTCTTCCGGAAGGTAGTAAGCGCGAAAAAGCATTCATTCGCTTGGCCGTAACTTTCGTTACTCTATTGAAGTCCAGTTGTAAGTCTCTGAATGACATATTGGAGAGATATTTAGATGAGAGAACGGATTTCATCATCAGACACATTTTCAAACCAGTATATGACAATTATCAGGAAGAGCTTCTTAAGCGGAGACAGATAGACTTCACCGATGCCATCCTAATGGCCACAGAACTATGCCGCCAGCACCGTCCTGTCCAGTATGAATACATTATTGTTGATGAGTTCCAGGATATCAGTGTTGACCGATACCATTTCCTGCTTGCACTCAGGGAAGGTAATCCACCAGCCAAGCTATATTGTGTCGGTGACGACTGGCAGAGTATCTACAGATTCTCTGGTAGTGACATGGCACTGTTCAATAGTTTTGCTGAGTTCTTCGGACCAACGGACATAAATAAGATAGAGACTACCTACAGGTTTGGTGAGCCGCTGGTACACTATTCCTCCAGTTTTATACAGAAAAACGCGGTACAGATTAGGAAAGATATTCATCCGTTCAATGAGCAGACCAAGACGGAACTGTTTTTCCAGCCATACGATAGAAATAACTATTGTAATATCATTGGTCAGTTGGTAGCCAGCATCCCAGCAGACAAGTCCATCTTCCTGCTTGGCAGGTATTCGTTTGACGACTACTATCTGTCATTCATGTATCAGAGCATTAAGGAGGCTGGAAAGTTCTTCTACGTCATAGGTGGTAGGAAAATAGAGTTTCTGACTGCACATAAGTCAAAGGGACTGGAGGCAGACTATGTCATCATTCTTCAGTGTAATCGCGATGTTTATGGCTTCCCATCGATGGTCAGTGACGATCCAGTTTTGGACGTAGTTCTGACCAAGAGTGATAAATATCCTCATGGCGAGGAACGGCGGTTATTCTATGTTGCCATCACCAGGGCGAAGGTCAAAACAATAGTCATGTATGACAAGCGATATCCTTCTGTCTTTGTTGATGAGTTTATGAATCCCGAGAAGGTGACTGAGCAGGCTCAGCAGCTTCATCGCAATGCTAACAAGAAATGGACAAGAGCCGAAGACAACTTTCTGCTAACTCTGTATAGAGAGGGTAAGACAGTCAGACAGATTTCGCAAAGGATGGGAAGAAGTCAGACTTCTATTATCATGCGTCTTGGCAAGCTGGTGTAGAATAATAGTTATGGCAAGGATAATTGCAAATAAAAAAACTATCAGTATAGTTGTACTAAGGGAATTTTTTTATTATCTTTGCACCATTGGAATCTAAAACAAGAAAATATGAATCGATTAAAAATAGTTTTCCTGAGTATAATCCTTATAACGTATGCATTCTCTGCCAACGCACAAGCGAGTTACGGAGATAATTTCTTTGTAGATTATAATGTCAAGATTAATGTATCAACAGAGAATGATTCGACATTCTTGACATTGATTATTACATCGTCAAGACTGAAAATGTCTGATAGTCCCAAATTATTGCTTAGATTGATGGATGATTCTGTTATATCATTAGATGGTAATTTGCTGAGTTCTTCCCACAAATCTGAAGGGGCTGTAATGATTGGCTACACTGCCGTAGCAATAAACCACTTCATAACAGAAGCAAAATTCCCAATTTCCAAAGATCAAATAGAGCAATTCTCTAAAGGTATAAAAAAACTTCGTTTGAACACTTCGCCTCAATACCACGAAAAGGAGTGGCGAAAGGACAAAATAGGAAAGGTTCTGTTTGCAAGATATAAAGAGAGCAGCGCAAACTCTTTTGAGGATAATTTCTAAATTAGAGATTAGGTTCAAATGTAACGTTTTTGTCTCAAGAATCTTTTCTGGAATCACGGGATGGAATCACGGGGACAGAATCAAGGTGACAGGTCTTTGATTCCCCCAAGTATTCTCTTTAACAGATGGCAGGGGATGGGTACCTGCCATCTAATTGTGTTTAATAAGTGAGTCCAAATTGCTAGGGAGGGATGAGATAGTACAATTGCACTAAATAAGTGCACAAAATATAAGAAAAATGCACTTAAAGAGTGCAAATTGGTGTGTTTGGGTGATTGCAATAAGCATTTTTGAGGATTTTGAACAGTTATTCCTTATAACCCTTGTATGTTCAGACGCAAAGGCTATAGAACTGATGCCTGAAAAAGCCTACTGAACAGGCAAGGAATACTTGATAGTTCAACAAGAAGGCAATTTTTTTCTACAAAACATTAGGTAAACTCAAAAAAAAATGATTACCTTTGCACTCGCTTTCAGAAAACGGGTGTTTTCCAGAGTGGCCAAATGGGGCAGACTGTAAATCTGCTGTCTTTCGACTTCGGTGGTTCGAATCCATCAGCACCCACTTCCCAAAATCTTATTTTTCCACCTTTATTCTCCGTATTCACCACAATACGGGCTCGTATTCCTGTGGCACGTGGGTGGTCTTGATACGCCACTCCTTAGGGTAGAGGTTGTTGGCACGATTACCAATGTTCTTTACCAAACCAAGGGGATGACCCATAAAGCAGACTTCTACAAGGCCACGAGGGGTGTCGGGCGGAAGGACAATGGCTTCATGGCGCAGATAGGCCAGGGCCTGAGCGTAGGTAAGCTCTGCTTGGATGTCTGTTGTTTGGAGGTTGAGGTCTGATGTCATCGTCTTCAATTTATCCGTTTTCCCTCTTCCTGCATCCGTCTTGCTGTTTCCACCTTTACGCAGCACGCACATAAAGAGGCCTTCACTGCGAGTGATGCCAGGGATGAAACGATAGACGGGCTCGTTGAAGCCTTCGAGCAAGGAACCGGTGATATTCCATTCGGGCTTGGTCGCGATGGGGAGTACCTCGGCATCAAACTCAGAGAGTATCCAACGGATATTTTCCTCGTTCTCCTTTGTATTAAATGTACACGTACTATATATAAGGATGCCGCCTTCGTTGAGGCACTGCCAAGCATCACTTACTATTTCGCGTTGCAACTGCCAACATTTGTCTACGTTCTGCGGATTCCACTCCTTGATGGTGGCCTCGTCTTTACGAAACATGCCTTCGCCAGAACAGGGCACATCGCAAAGAATCAGGTCGAACTTCATCTTCGACTTACGATAGTCCTTGGGGAAAAGATTGGTGACAAGATGATTCTCATAGCCCCACTTTGTTACGTTCTCCAACAGGATGCTGGCACGATTACGCATGGGCTCGTTGCTATAGAGCACGCAATCAGCTGGCAGGGCTGAACGGAGTAGGGTGGACTTGCCACCAGGGGCTGCACAGAGGTCAAGGGATGTCTGAAGTCTGATGTTTGATGGAAGATGTTGACGAAGCACTTCATCCAGAAACATCGACGCGGCTTCCTGCACATAATAGCAGCCGGCATGAAAGAGGGGGTCGAAAGTGAAGTTGGGACGCTTGGCCAGATAGTAGGCGTTGCGACACCAGGGCACGGGAACCGCATCTTCCATCTTCCATCTTTCATCTTCCATCTTGGAAGGGTTCAACCTAATGCTAACGGGCGTATCCTCCTCAAACGAGTGCAAATAGCGTTCAAAGCGCTCATCGCCCATTAACTGTTTCGTTGTATGTATAAATTCTTTTGGCAGTTGTATCATCATAGGTGCAAAGGTACAAATAATTTTCAATTATCAATGGTCAATTATCAATTATTTCATACCTTTGCATGGCTTAAAACAAGAATATAACGAAAAAACTTAAAGCATAATGAAAAGATCATTTATTTTGTGTTGGTTTGCTGCAGCCCTGATGACTGTCAATGCTCAGACGGGTAATGAATGGGACAACCCCTTAACCACAAGCGTTAACCGAGAGACTGCTCACACCCTTGCCATTTCTATGGCATCAGATAATGAAGTGAGCCTGAACGACATGACCAAATCACCCTATTACCAGTCGCTCAATGGCATCTGGAAGTTCAAATGGGTTGGTGTTCCCACCAGCGCCAAGGCTGATTGGTGTGCCTCTGACTTTGATGATGCTTCTTGGGTGGATATCGACGTACCCAGCAGTTGGCAGGTTTGGGGATTGAACCACGGGAAATCATGGGATAAGCCTCTGTATTGCAACACCGGCTATCCTTTCTCGTATAATGAATCGACCTACAGCGTGATGGCCGATCGTCCCAGTTGGTTTACCTATAAGGACAATATGAAGAACCCTGTGGGCACCTATCGTCGCCACTTTACGATTCCTGAGAACTGGAAAGACCGTGATGTCTATGTGCGTTTCAATAGCGTGGGTCATGGCTATTACCTATGGATCAACGGACAGCGCATTGGCTACTCCGAGGATTCTTATCTGCCATCAGAATTTAAAATCACGGATTATCTCGTTGAGGGCGATAATACCATCGCCCTGCAGGTATATCGTTTCACCAGTGGCTCGTTCCTGGAGTGTCAGGACTACTGGCGCCTGACGGGTATTCACCGCAGTTGTTTCCTGTGGTCAGCACCTAAGACTCAGATTCGCGACTATTTCTTCACCACCGACTTAGATGCCAACTATGTCAATGCGAAGGCAAATGTGAAGATGACGCTTACTGGCGAGAATGATGGTTTCACTGTTGAAGCAAAGATTATGGATGGAGGTACTGCCATAGCACAAGAAACGGTGGAAGCAAAGTCTGATTTAAGCATCGATTTTGACGTGACTGCTCCTAAACTGTGGAGTGCTGAGACACCTAACCTCTATGACTTGGTACTCACGCTGAAGGACAGCGAAGGCAAGGTGGTTGATGTTCGTGGTAGCAAGGTTGGTTTCCGTGAGGTGTCTATCCGCAAGGATGGTGCCCTGCTGATAAATGGTCAGCGTATGGTGTTCCATGGTGTGAATCGTCATGATTTCTCGCCTGTCAACGGACGAGCCATCACTCCTGAGGAGATTGAGCAGGACATCCTGTGCATGAAGCGCTTGAATATCAACGCTATCCGTACCTCTCACTATCCCAATGATCCTGTGTTCTATGACCTCTGCGATAAATACGGCATGTATGTTCTGGCTGAGGCTAATGTGGAATGTCACGGCAACTGGAACCTCTCGCACGTATCACAGTTTAAGAATGCAATGGTGGAACGCTCTCAGAACCATGTTCGTTGGATGCGTAATCACGCTTGTATCTTCATGTGGTCATTCGGTAACGAGAGTGGTAATGGCAACAACTTCGCTGCTGTTCAGACAGCTATCAAGGCGTTGGACAAGACCCGTCCTACGCATTACGAAGGCGCTAGCGACTATGCCGACGTCAGTTCTACGATGTACGGCAGTTACGAGACCATTCAGTGGATTGGTTCTTCTCGTCAGAACGAGACCAATCCCAAGCCACATATCCAGTGTGAGAACTCGCACTCTATGGGTAACTCCATGGGTAATGTCCGCGAGATGTTCGACCTGTATGAGAAATATCCCTGCTTAACGGGTGAGTTCATCTGGGACTTCAAGGATCAGGGTTTGCTGACCAAGAGCAGTTCCGGCAAGGAATACTGGGCTTATGGTGGCGACTTCGGTGATAATCCTAATGATGGCAACTTCTGTATCAACGGATTGGTGCATCCCGACTGGAGTTATACGGCAAAGACCTATAACACGAAGAAGATCTACCAGCCATTGGAGTTTGCTGCTGTCAGCGGAAAAACGAATGTCTTCCGTATGAAGAACAAGCTGGCCTTCCTGCCCAGCACCACCTACGACGTAAGCTATAGTGTGATGGACGAAGAAGGAAACATCCTTGGAACTGGTGCTATTACAGATGATGTTGCTGCTGGTAAGACAAAGGATGTCACGATTGAGAATCTCTCAACGCTTCTCTCTCAACTCTCTGCCGACCAGGAGGCCTTCATCTATTTCTGTGCCAAGCAGAAGGAATCTACGGCTTGGGCTGATGCCGGCTATGTCGTAGCAGAAGAGAAACTGCCTGTGAAGACTGCCAAGAAAGGTATGAAGAACCTGAACTTCACAAATGCTGAGGCGCTGAATGTAGAAGAGACAAGTACGGCTGTCAACGTGAGTGGTGCCAACTTCAAGGCTACTTTCAATAAGAGCAAGGGTACACTCAGTGGCTATACTTATGATAATGTAACTATGATCAGTCAGCCACTTTACCTCAACGCTTTCCGCCTGCCCACCGATAATGATGGTAGCAAGAAGGGTAGTTGGGACAGCATGGGTCTGCCTAAACTCTATTCTACAGCCAAGGGTAAAGGCACTACGGTGACAAAGGCCGAAGACGGCAAGACCGTTACCGTTAGCATGAAGAGTACTTACGGCTCAGGTTCAAACATCTTTAATGTCAGTCTCGACTTCATTGTCTGTGCCGATGGTACGCTGATGGTCAACTCCTTCATCCGTCCAAACAACACTGGTGCCATCCTGCCGAAACTCGGTTTCCGTCTGGAGATGCCAAAGGAGATGGAACAGCTCAGCTGGTTCGGTCGCGGACCTTGGGACAGCTATGTGGATCGTAAGGAAGCCTGTCTGCCTGCTATCTACAACAGCACCGTTACTGACCAGTACGAGGAGTATATCCTGCCTCAGGAACATGGTACGAAGCAGGAAGTACGCTGGATGTCTGTCGCTAATGAGAACGGACAAGGTCTGCTCTTTGCTGCTCCCGACCAGATGGCTGCTTCTGCCGTACACTTCAAGCCGGAATCAAACTATACCGATAAGGATACACGTAAGAAGCATACCTATGAGTTTGTGAAATGTGCTACCTCTGTTGTTAACCTTGATGCCGTAACACGTGGCTTGGGAAACAACTCTTGTGGTCCTGATGTGATGGAAAAATACGAATTGAAGGCTGCTAACACCGCTTTCCGCTTCTTCATCATTCCATTGACAAAGGAGGTGAAAGCTGCTGAGGCTGCCCGCATTGATATGCCCGTTTGTCAGCCCGTTAGCGTAGAACGCCTGAGTTCTGGTCGCATCAAGATGACCACAACCACGAAGAATGCTACCATTTATTATAGCATTGACGGTGGTGAGTATCAGAAATATTCAACGACACTACTTCATAATGATGCCTGCACGGTGACTGCCTATTGCACGGCAGACGGTATGATGGAGAGTCCTAAGATGGATTACTCGTTCCCCCTCTATATCAACAAGTCTGGTTGGACGGTAGTAAGTGTAGATAGTTATCAGGGTGGTAACGAGGCCAAACTGGCCATCGATAATAGCAACAGCACCTTCTGGCATACCGCATGGGGCGCCAACGAGACCAAGCACCCACACACCATCATCATTGACATGAAGAAGATTTATCAGGTGACGGCCTTTACCTATCTGGCTCGTCAGGATGGTAACTCAAACGGTATGGTGAAAGGCTATAGCGTCTATCTGAGTCTCAATGGTAGCACATGGGGCTCGGCAGTAGCTACAGGTGAGTTCAAGAATACCACAGCCCTGCAGGTAGCCAAGCTCTCGAAAGCCACAGCAGGTCGCTATCTGAAGTTCGTAGCCAGTTCCGAGGTTAACGGTAACGCCTGGACTTCTGCTGCCGAGATTGGTATTGAGGCCGAGGGCGATATTACGGGTGTCGAATCAACGGTGATGCCGACAAAGGAGAGTAGGGGGTATTACGACCTTCAGGGCCGACTCTATTCCGCTGATTTCCAGTCGCTGCCCAGTGGACTATATATTAATAATGGTAAGAAAATTAAGAAATAACAGTATTAGCTATGAACTACAAGAATCTAATCGGATGTCTGGCTGCAATGGCACTCATCTCTTCATGCAACACCCAGCCCGCAGAAGTGGCTGAAGTAAAGCTCACCACCCCGGGTAACCCCTTCCTCCCCCTTTGGGAACATATCCCTGATGGCGAGCCTTATGTGTTTGAAGACCCTGATAATCCAGGTAAGTATCGCGTGTACCTGTATGGTTCTCATGATGATTTGGTTACAGCTTATTGCGGACGCGATCAGGTGGTATGGTCGGCATCGGTAGATAGTCTGACGGAGTGGCGTTACGACGGTGAGATCTTCAGCGTTGACAAGAATGCCAATGGCGACTTGCTCGATAGTGCTGGATTGGCTGATGTGCTCTTTGCCCCTGATGTCACGATGGTTGTAGGCCCTGATGGCGAGAAGACTTATTACCTC
>Ga0310690_10004258_pt1 | contig 20481 bp, 14 predicted proteins | sample AusTroGonzalo_MG_2_FD_207661 | JGI IMG/M metagenome (GOLD analysis project Ga0310690, IMG submission 207661) | Bovine rumen microbial communities from tropical cattle in Woodstock, Queensland, Australia - Gonzalo_04 (v2) (version 2) | ecosystem: Host-associated > Mammals > Digestive system >...
TGCTATCATCTCAATCACCCTGGTGATGGCCTCTGTGTTTATCCCCGTGTCGTTCCTGGGTGGCACCACTGGTACGTTCTACCGTGAGTTTGGTGTGACGATGGCTGTCTCTATCTTTATCTCGGCTCTGAACGCCTTGACGCTGTCGCCTGCACTCTGTGCTATCTTCCTGAAACCGCACGACAAAGATAGTCATAAGAAGCTTTCGCGCATCGACCGCTTCCACATGGCCTTCAATACGGCATACAACAGGATTCTGGGCAAATATAAGAAAAGTATAGAAAAGACCGTTCGCAAGCCTGTCATCGTTATGATGGCTGTGGTGATTGGTATTGCCGCTCTGGTGGGAACAGCCCAGGTTACCAGTACGGGTCTGGTGCCCAACGAGGATACTGGTACGCTATTCTGTACCATTTCTATGCCGCCTGCCACCTCTGTGGCTCGTACCCGTCAGATTATCAATGAGGTGGATAGCATCCTGGCTGCTGACCCGGCTATTAAGAGTCGTGAGCAGATTCAGGGTTATAACTTCATTGCAGGTTCTGGTTCTGACCAGGCTACCTTCATCATCAAACTGAAGCCCTTTGCCGAGCGTCAGAAAGGTTTCTGGTGGAAGCTCTCAGGCTTGTGGGAGGGTGATGGTATCTATCGTTTCTTTGTGAACCCGTTGGATGCCAATATGGTAGTAGCACAGATCTTTATCAAGACAGCTCACATCAAGGATGCCTCTATTCTGGCCTTCTCGCCCCCAATGATTCCTGGTTACTCACTGAGTAGTGGTGTGTCACTGGTGATGCAGGACCGTACTGGTGGTGACCTGACTCGTTTCTTCGACGTTGTGAAGGAATATATCGCAGAGCTCAACAAGCGTCCTGAGGTACAGATGGCTCAGACCTCTTACAACCCCTCATATCCGCAGTACATGGTACATGTCGATGTGGCTAAGTGTAAGCAGGCTGGTGTGTCGCCCTCTGTCATCCTCAGCACCCTTCAGGGTTACTATGGTGGCTTGTATGCCTCGAACTTCAATGCTTACGGAAAACTCTTCCGAGTGATGATTCAAGGCTCGCCAGAGACCCGTCAGACAGAGGAGTCGCTCAATAGTATCTATGTGCGCACCCCATCGGGCATGTCGCCTGTGAAGGAGTTCTGTCGTCTGGAGCGTGTCTATGGTCCTTCTAACATCAACCGCTTCAACCTGTTTACCTCTATCAACGTGCAGGTGCAGGTGGCCGACGGCTATTCTTCGGGTGAGGTGCTGAATGTATGTAGGGATGTGGCATCAACGGTGCTGCCCACAGGTTATACCTACGACTACTCAGGACTGTCGCGTGAGGAGGCAAAGGCTTCTAATTCAACATGGATTATCTTCCTGCTGTGCTTCATGTTCATCTACCTGATTCTGGCTGCACAGTATGAGTCGTACATCCTGCCGTGGGCTGTGTTGCTCTCAGTACCGTTTGGTCTGGCTGGCTGCTTCGGCATTACGGCCTTGTTCGGCCACTCAAACGATATCTACATGCAGATCTCGCTCATCATGCTGATTGGTCTGTTGGCCAAGAACGCCATCCTGATTGTGCAGTTCGCCTTGGAGCGCCGTCAGACGGGTATGGCAGTCTCATGGTCGGCAGTGCTGGGTGCTGCAGCCCGTCTGCGTCCTATCCTCATGACGTCACTGGCCATGATTATCGGTCTGCTGCCAATGATGTTTGCTTCTGGTGTAGGTAAGAATGGTAACCAGACGCTGGGTGCTGCTGCCGTAGGTGGTATGTTAGTTGGTACTTTGTGCCAGATTTTCGTAGTGCCTGCCTTGTTCGTCTTGTTCCAGCGTCTGCAGGAGAAGTTCCGTCCTATGACATTCGAGGGCGACGAGGAGAATCCTGATGTGGCCACAGAGTTGCAGCAATATGCGAAGCGTCCCGTAGAATATGAATTGGAAAAATAAAAGACTCTCCCCTGACCCCTCCCTGCGAGGGAGGGGAATGGGGAGAATAACATAATGAAGATAAAGATGAATAAGATATTAAAGAAAAAGGCGTCTACTCCCCTCCATATAGGGAGGGGCCTGGGGGTGGGTCTGTTGCTCAGCTTGATGTTGACCAGCTGCGGACTCTACAACAAATATGAGCGTCCCGATGTGAACACACAGGGCTTGGTGCGCGACGTGCTGAACGATGGCGACACCCTGGCTGTGAACACAGACGAGAATTTCGGTAACCTGCCTTGGCGCGAGGTCTTCACCGACCCGCAGCTGCAGGCGCTGATAGAACAGGCGCTGGAGAACAATACCGATCTGCGTAATGCCGCCCTCAACGTGAAGATGATGGAGACGGCGCTGACCTGTGCCAAGCTGGCTTTCCTGCCCTCTGTGGCTTTCGCCCCTCAGGGTACTATCAGTCAGGTGCAGATGGACGGTGCCTCAGTATCGCGTACCTATCAGTTGCCTATCGCTGCCACATGGAATGTCGATCTCTTCGGCAATCTGCTCTCGCAGAAGCGTTCGGCCCAGGTGAAGCTGCTGGCTACCAAAGACTATCAGGTGGTGGTGCAGACCAATATCATCTGTGGTGTGGCCAACCTCTATTATACGCTGATGATGCTCGATGAGCAGCTGGCCATCGTTACCGATATGGAGCAGCTGACCAAGGAGACCTGGGATATGATGCAGTTGCAGATGCAGCTGGGTCGTGCCCGTTCTACCAGCGTGCAGACCTCTGAGGCCAACTACTACAGCGTTCAAGCTAAGGCCGCTTCTCTGCGTCAGCAGATTCGTGAGGTGGAGAACTCCATGTCGCTGTTGCTCAACCAGCCCGGCCAGCAGATTCCCCGTGGTAAGTTCTACAGTCAGAACCTGCCCACAGAGTTCTCTGCCGGCGTAGGTATCCAGTTGCTCTCAAACCGTGCCGACGTGCATGCTGCCGAGATGGCGCTGGCCCAGTGTTTCTATAATACGGAGACCGCTCGCTCACAGTTCTATCCCAATGTCAAGATTACTGGTACTGCCATGTTCACCAACTCTCTTGGTGGCTCTATCGTCAACCCTGGCAAGTGGATTCTCTCGGCTGTCGGCTCATTGACACAGCCCATCTTCCAGCACGGACAGATTGTGGCTGGCCTGAAGGTGGCCAAGGCTCAGCAGGAGCAGGCGCTGAACACCTTCCAGAATACTATCCTGAAGGCTGGCAACGAGGTGAGCAACGCCCTGGTGGCCTACAACACTTGCGATGAGAAGAGCAAGCTCGACGAGAAGCAGGTGAAGATTTACGAGCAGACGGTTGAAGATACCAAGCTGCTCTACACCTCGAAGGGCTCTACCTATCTGGAGGTTATCCAGGCCCAGAACGGCCTGCTCAACGCCCGCATCTCTAAAGTCACCGACGACTTCAACAAGATGCAGGCTGTGGTGAACCTCTATCAGGCACTGGGTGGCGGAAGTAAGTGAAAAGGTAAAACAGTAAAAAGGTAAAAAATGGCAAGCGAAATATCCCCTAAGGCCGAGATTAGTCCCAAGGCGAAGATCGGCGATAACTGTAAGATATTCCCGTTCGTGTATATCGAGGACGACGTGGTGATTGGCGACAACTGTATCATCTTCCCCTTTGTCAGCATCCTCAACGGCACACGCATGGGCAGTCATAACAAGGTGCACCAAGGTTCCGTCCTTGGTGCCCTGCCTCAGGATTTTGAGTTCCGTGGCGAGAAGTCGGAGTGCATCATCGGTGACAACAATATCATCCGTGAGAATGTGGTCATCAATCGTGCCACCCATACTGGCGGAAAGACTGTCATTGGCAATGAGAACGTGCTGATGGAGGGTGCTCATATCTCTCACGACACGAAGGTGGGCAACCGCTGTGTGTTCGGCTACGGCACTAAGATTGCGGGTGACTGCGAGATTCACGATGAAGTTATCTTCTCGTCATCAGTCATCGAGAATGCCAAGACCCGTGTGGGTCGTGGCGCAATGATTCAGGCCGGTACCACATTCTCAAAGGATGTGCCTCCCTTTATCATCTGCACCAAAAAGGCAGAGTTTGGTGGCGTGAACTTCACCATGGGACGTGCCAACGGTACCGACGAGAAGGTGCTCAAGCATATTGCCAACGCCTATCGTCTGGTGTTCCACGGAAAGTCATCGCTCTTCGATGATATCATCCAGATAGAAGAGCAGGTGCCCGACAGCCCTGAGATACGGAGCATCCTTGAGTTCCTCCGTAGCACAAAGCTGGGCATTATCACAAAGCTATAGAATATTATTTGTACAGGTGGAAGATGCGCTCCATGGGCCGCCATTTCTCATCGCTGCGGGCCTCGGAGGCGCATCCCTGGAACTTCGACACGAAAGCTTCCCATTCTGCCTGTCGTGGCAGGGTAGCCAGTCGGTTCATCGCCTCTTCCCAGTTCAGGTCGGCTGGTGCATCGACAATCATCGTCAGGTGATTACCCAGGAGGTAGATCTCCATTTCCAGGATACCTACCTCGCGGATACCGTCACGAATCTCCTTCCAGTGGTACTCTTCGGAGTGCCACTTTTTGTATTGTGCCAACAGTTCGGGGTCGTCGGCAATCTCGAGATACTGTACATATCTCTTGATCTTTCCCTCAGATATGGTTTGAATATATCCCTCCATAAAACCTAAAATATCAAACCTTAATCCTCAAAGTTCACCAGAATACGGAACACCTTACCGGGATTCTCGCTCCACCAGCGCATGGTGTCGAGTGCCTCCTCAGGCTTGATAATCTTGGTTATCAGCGTGTCGATAGGACAGTCGTTGGTCTCCAGATAGTGAATCACGGCACGGAAGTCAGAAGGCAGGGCATTGCGTGAGCCGCGGATGTCGAGCTCCTTCTGTACGAAGTACTTTGTCTGAAGCGACACTTCGCTCTTGGCATAGCCGATGCAGGCCACACGGCCTGTGAAGGCCACCTCGTTGATAGCCATCTGATAGGTGGGCACACTACCCACGGCCTCGATGACCACGTCAGGGCCGCAGCCGTTGGTAATCTCCTGCAGTCGCTGGTGGGCATCCTCACTCTTGGTGTTGATGGCGTAGGCGGCACCCATCTTATTGGCCAATGCCAGCTTCTCGTCGTCAATGTCGGCAGCTATGACGGTAGCACCGCGCAGGGCAGAGCGGACGATGGCGCCCATGCCCACCATGCCACAGCCAATCACCATCACCACGTCGATATCGGTCACCTCAGCACGACTTACAGCATGGAAGCCCACGCTCATCGGCTCTACCAGTGCACACTCCTTCGGGGTGAGACTGCCAGCGGGAATCACCTTTTCCCAAGGCAGGGTGATATATTCCATCATGGCACCGTTGCGCTGTACACCCAGCGTCTCGTTGTGCTGACAAGCGTTAGCACGACGGTTGCGGCACGACGGACAGTTACCGCAGTTAGTATAGGGATTGCAGGTCACCACCATGCCCTTCTTCAGGTTCTCGGGCACACCGGCACCAACGGCCTCAATCACAGCGCCCACCTCATGGCCGGGGATGACGGGGTTCAGGGCCATGGTATTTCTTCCCATGAAGGTGTTGATGTCTGAGCCGCAGAAGCCCACGTAGCTCAGCTTCAGCATCACCTCGCCCTGACCGGGAGTCTGAGGTTTTTCTATATCAATAATGTTCAGTTCTTGTGTGTGTTTAATCTGAATAGCTTTCATTTCTTTATAGATTTTAATTGCATGTATGAACGATAACCATAGATAATGATGATGATGAAGCACACCAACGGCAGGATGAACGACATGTTCACAGCGGGCATTCCCCAGATGGTGCCCTGGTCAATCATCAGACCCTGCAACGGTGGCATGAGTGCTCCACCGACGATGGCCATAACCAGGAAGGCGGCTCCCAGATGGGTGTCTTTCGAGTCAACGTTCTCCAAGGCGATGCCGTAGATAGAGGGGAACATGATTGACATGAAGAGGCTGATGGCCACGAGGCTGTACAGTCCCCACATGCCCTCGATGCAGATGGCACCCAGCGTGCAGACAGAGGCTCCCACGCCGAAGATGGTAAGCAGGCTCCGGGAGTTGACATAGCGCATGATGAACGTGCCAATGAAACGGCCGCTGAGGTTGAGCGACATGGCCACAATATTATATATCTGTGCCGTAGCCTTGTTGATGCCCAGATGGTCAGCATACTGAATGATGAAGGTCCATACCATAATCTGTGCAGCCACATAGCAAACCTGGGCAAAGACGCCCTCGCGGTAGATGGTGTTATGCCAAAGGTTCGACAGCGTCTGCTTCACGGTGTGCGTCTCTCCTGCAGCCTTCTGTTCCTCGCTCTCGGTCTTGGGCATCTTGGTCAAGGCGATAATCACCAGTACTGCCACCACCACCAATCCTATGGCAACGTATGGATTGCGGATGACGGCGAGGTCGTGAAGACGGATGCCTGCTTTCTCAGCCTCCGACAGCATGGGGAAGATAATCTTTCCGGCGGCGTCGCGCTCGTCAGACAGCAGATGGGGCAGCACGATGAACGAAGCCACCGCCATGCCGCTCAGCGAGCCTACGGGGTTGAAGGCCTGAGCAAGGTTCAGTCGGCGTGTAGAGGTCTCCTTCTCACCCAGCGACAGGATGAAAGGGTTGGCCGTCGTCTCAAGGAAGGCGAGGCCAAACGTGAGGATATAGAGCGACAGGCAGAAGAACGAGAACTCCTGCCACTCGGCTGCTGGTATGAACAGGAAGGCGCCAATGGCATAGAGCGCTAATCCCAGGAGGATACCGCTCTTATAGGAATACCTGCGAATGAACAGGGCGGCGGGGATGGCCATGGTGGCATAGCCGCCGTAGAACGCAAACTGAATCAGCGAGGCCTTGGCTGCCGACAACTCCATCACGGTCTGGAACGCAGCCACCATCGGGTTCGTGATGTCGTTGGCAAAGCCCCACAGAGCAAACAACGACGTGATAAGGATGAACGTAAACAGGTATTTCCTTGGAACTAATGGCTTTTTCATAACTATTCTGACATATTTTTAATGTAAGGTAATTCCGGCAGGTTCTTGAAACCATAGAAGCGCTGGGCGTTCTGGCCCAGGAAGGCGGCTTTCTCCGCATCGGTCAGCTCCGTGCTCTTCTCCACGAAGTCGTACGACATGCGGTAGGTGATGGCGGTGATGGTGCGCGGATAGTCCGAGCCCCACATCAGTCGGTCCATACCCACCCACTCTGCAGCTTCGCGAATACGGCGGACGGCAGTGGGGTAGGGGTAGAACTCAGGGTTATAGAGCCAGGTGATGCCACCGCTCTCTATCATGACATTGTCGCCCTGGCGAGCCAGCATCACCTGACTGCGGAACGAGGGCGTCGTCGGCATGCCGAAATGGCCGATGGCCACCTTCAGCTTCGGGCACTCCTGTATCACCTCGGCCATCTGGGCTATCTGTTCCTCGTTGTCGCCTAAGCACATTGACAGCACCATGCCTTTCTCCTCCATCATCTTGAACACAGGCATCAGCGTCTGCAGAGGCTCGTGCATGCGGTGGCCGGGAAAGGCGATGCCCTTCAGTCCGGCCTCATAAACAGCCTTTGCCTCGTCGAGGTGCCACGCCATGCCCATGCAGAAGAACCGGTCGGGATATTGCTGCTGCACCTGGGTGAGGTATTTGTTCTGGTTGCCGTCGATGACTTCCTGCACCACGACGGCGGCGCCCACCTGGGCATAGTTCATGTTCGAAAGGAACACCTCAGCCGAGTTCACGCTGTCAATTATAAACGGCGGCACCATCTGCACCTCTTCGTCCATGAAGATGCTTCGTCCGTTTTTCAGCGACAGGATGCGCTTGCCGTCAACCGTCGTGTCCTGTTTCAGCCATAAGTGACTGTGTGCGTCAATCCTAATCATTGTTATTTGGCTATTCGTAATACGGGAGCAATCTGGTTGCAAGGCTTCGGCAGCTGCACCTCCAATCCCTCTGCGGCCTGGCGTACCTTAATCTTACCATAGCCTAAGAGGTGCACGCTGCTGATGCCCTTCGCAAAATCTTTATTACCTTTGGCCAGCGACTTGATAACCAGTCGTCCGTCCTCGGGCCAGCCCATGGCTGTTACATATAGATATTTCTTGGTTTGGTTGAATCGAATGTCACGATAGTCCATGTTGGCAAACTGACCGTCGTTAAAGCCCTGTGCGTTGATCTTGATGTCCTTCTCGGCCACAGGACCCTCGCCGAACTTCACCCAGGGGCGGGTGCCGAAGATGCTCTCGCCGTTGACGCTCATCCACGCCTCCAGGTCGTCAAGTATCTTGGCTTCCTTCTCGTCGTAGGTGCCGTCGGCCCGCAGGGGTATCGACAGCAGCAGGTTGCCGTTCTTCGACACGATGTCCACCAGCTGCTTCACCACCTGGGCGGCACTCTTATAGCCGTTGCGGTTGTAGATGCCGGTATCGTAGTGCCAGCCGCCGATGCAGTTGCACGTCTGCCAAGGCTCAGCGATAATCTCGTTGGGGGCGCCACGCTCTACGTCCCATGTCAGGGCCTTGCGCTGGTCGTCGTTCAGAATCTTTCCGAATACCACGCCTCGCGTGTTCTTATTATATAAATGAGTGGCTATCCTCAGTCCGCAGTCGCTCAGCGGATAGAACGGCAGCACGGTGACGTCGAAATAAATCAGGTCGGGCTGATAGCGGTTGATGGCGTCGAGGGTGCGGTCGTAGAAGTTGGTGACGAACTCACGCGACGGCGGGCAGGCTCCGTTTTCCCAGCCCCACTGGCTGTGAATGGCGCCGTTGTCCCACGAGCCCTTGCTCATCGGGTGGTCCTGCTGATACAGCATCTGGGGGTCCAGACCTTCCCACCACTTGCCTTTGCCGTCTTCCTTCTTCAGGTTGCCGTCATAGTATTTGCCGGCCTTCTCGCCCTTCAGGTCATAGCGCTGCGAGGGCTCGTACCACGTCCAGGCGTGGTCGGCATGGAACGAGATGCCCAAGGGCAGTCCTGCCTTCTTGGCGGCCTTGGCCCATCCGTCGAGGATATCCTTCTTCGGACCTATGTTCTTCGAGTTCCAGGGCTGGTATTTCGAATCCCACAGGTCGTAGTTGTCGTGGTGGTTGCCCAGCACAAAGAAGTACTGCGCACCACAGCGCTTATAGCGCTCCACCAGCGCCTCTGGGTCCCACTTCTCGGCCTTGAACAGCGGCAGGATATCCTTGAAACCTACCTCTGAAGGGTGACCGTAGTGCTCCACGTGGTGCTTGTACTCACGAGAGCCTTCCATATAGAGCGAGCGGGCCATCCAGTCGCCAGAGCCCTCTACACATTGGGGGCCCCAGTGGGCCCAGATGCCGAACTTCGCATCACGAAACCACTCGGGCGTCTCGTGCTTCTCCAGCGACTCCCACGTCGGTTCATACTGACCTGTCAGCATCTGCTCGTGCTCTTCCGAGACGGGAATGTTTATCTGAGCCGCAAGGCCCATCGGACTGATGAGTCCCATAGGCCCCATGAACCCCATAAGACCTATTATTGATACTATGAATTTGCCCATGTCACTCGCTCTTGGTCACCAATAATCTCTTTCACTTCACAAACCAGGTTCCAGTCGGGCTCTTCGTTGGCCCACTCAATGTTACGACGAACATTAGCGGGATTAGCCGACGAGAACAGCGTAGAGGCAATGCGGGGGAAGCTCACGGAATACTGTACAGCCAGCTTCTCAATGGGGTAGCCCTTCTGCTTGCAATGCTCAGCAGCACGCTGACAGGCTGCCACCAGCTCTTTCGGAGCAGGATGCCAAGCGGGTACGCCACGCTCTGACAGCAGACCCATCGACAGCGGCGAGGCGTTGATCACACCCACACCTTTCTGCTCGAAGAAGCCCACATAGTCGGCCAGCGCGTCGTCGTTCAGGGTGAAATGACAGAAGTTCAGAATGCTCTCCAGCTTCCACTTTCCGCCTTCCTTCTCCATCTTCTCCTCAAACTTCTCCACCACCCATTTCAGGTTCTGCAACTGCAGGTCGGTAATGCCCACATGGCTCACCAAGCCCTTGTCCTTCAGCTCGAACAGCGCAGGCAGCGTCTCGTCCACCACCTTCTGCAGTCCGCCGGGCAGGGCAGCCTGAAACTCTATGTCGTGTACGTTAATCAGGTCAATATGGTCGATGCCCAGACGCTCCATGCTCTCATAAACGCTGTCCGTCACCCGCTTGGCCGAGTAGTCCCAGGTGTTCACGCCGTCCTTACCGTAGCGGCCCACCTTCGTACTCAGATAGTATTTGTCGCGGGGGATGTTCCTCAGCGCCTTGCCAAGCACCGTCTCGGCCTTGTAGTGTCCGTAGTAGGGACTCACGTCAATGAAGTTGATGCCTCCCTCAATAGCGGCCTCCACGGCCTCGAAGCTGTCCTTCTCGTTCGTCTCGTGAAACACGCTGCCCAGCGACGAAGCACCGAAGCTCAGGTGTGAAATCATCATGCCCGTATGGCCTAATTCTCTGTATTGCATTTCCTTTGTTTTTGTTGTGTAATATTCCGGCGGCAAAGGTACAAAGAATCTTTTATCTCTCATGTCACCATATTGACATATAATAGGACTAAATTGACATTCTTGCATTTTCCGCAATCCGAAACCGTTATTTTTGATTTATAGCACAAACACCTAATAAATACCAGCTTGTCGCTTGTCATAATGAAGAAGTAAGGAAGAGGCATCAAAGAACCGTTCTTCGATGCCTCTTCCTTACTTCTTCATGCCCTCGAGCTACCTAGAAGTTCTTTCGAACGCCCTGCCACTCAGGGAACTTGAGTTTCAGGTATTCATCGTCGAGGAACAGGGCAGACTGACCGACCTGACCCTTCAGTTGCCAGTCGAGCCATTTGACAACGGCCTTGGCATAGTTGCCACCATGCTTTTCGTAGTAGGTGCCGCTGTGACCGTCCTTCGAGTTGAGCATCACCACAGGGATGTTGTCGGCAATGCGCTCGTAGTCCTTCTGGGCATTGGCATAGGCGATGTCGGCAGGACCGCCAATCATATAGAACATGGGCTGGTGGAGGTTCTTCAGACTCTCCTTCGTTGCACCCTGCATCTCCATGTCGCCGATACCGGTATTCAGCATCACGCAGGTCTTGATACGAGGATCATAGGCCACACCCAGCACCTGGGCACCACCACAAGACTGTCCCATGGCAGCCACATGGTCGAGGTCGAGACAATGGTAATATTCAGAGCCAGCGGTGGCATTCTGTTCTGTCAGCCAGCTGAGCACCTCGAGCAGCTGCTTGGGATAGGTGCGGAAGGGCTGTTCCGCGGGCTGCTGTTTCTTGTTCTTCTTGGCATTCTTCTGAGCCTCAGCCCTCTGCTTGGCCTGCTGCTCCTGCTGAGCCTTACGTTCTTCGGCAGTCATGGGGAGGATCTTCTCGCCATTAGCCATGATGACCTCGCCCTTGGTTTCAGGATAGGCTGACTTCAGCACGCCACGCCATTGGTCCATCACATCGGCCTCGTCGTACGGACCGATAGCTGCTGCCACATAACCATAGGAGGCCACCTCGCTCAGCAGCAGGCGCATCTCCACATTATTATTAAAGCAGGCACCATTGGCATAGACGATGACTGGCAGTGTGCCATTTTTCGCTACCACCTCTTTCAGGTTCTGCGGACGATAGACCGTGAAGCCCGGGCAGGATGCATCGCCTACCACCTCTGACTTGAAGGGTCCTGTGCCACCTTCTTCTACGATTTGCTTCTGTGCCGTCTGGGCCTTGACGAGCCCGACGCTTGCAGCGACTATTATCGCTGTCATCATCATTCTTTTCATCATTTCTTACTGTTTTAAGAAGCGGACGAAAGTGCATTGAAGCAACTTTCGCCCGCTTGGTATTTAGGTTTGTTTGCTAGTCTTACCAGTCCTTACGGAAGTTCCACTTCGAGTTGTCGGAGTTGAAGTCGTACTCAGCGAGGGTGGGGGTAGAGTCACCTGCAGAGTAGAGGCAGTACTTTTTGTTCTTGCCCTCCTGTCCAGGAATAGCATAAGGCATGATGCGATAGGTGCCATCGGTCAGCTGCTCAATGCGCCAGAGCTGCTCGTCGAGGTTGGCAAACTCCTTGGTGGTCAGCTCCAGGTCGGCCGTAGCGGTCAAAGCACGGTTGGTGCCCTCAATCTTGATGGTGTAGAGAGGACCGGCGATGGTGCCTTTGTCTGTGGGCTGCAGCTGCCACTTCTGCCAGGGACGGAACATATAGTCGCTGCAGCGAACGTCGATGTCGCCAGCAGGCCAGTTGCCCTGTACCTGTGCCAAGGTCTGCTCAGCCACGGGCTGGGGAGGAGCAGCGTTAGCCTGCTGTCCACCACCGAAGCCGCCGAAACCACCGGCACGTGCCACATTCATACGGACGAAGTCGACAGCCAACTCGAGAGAGTAGCCACGACGCTCGCTGAGGATGCAGTAGGTGCCTGCCTTCAGCTGCTCGCCAGCATAGGGCCAGTCATTCTTCCACAGCAGGGGACGGATGGCCAAGGTAGAGCGACCACCCTGGTCGAAGTCAGCCTCCCAGTGGAACGACATAATCTCAACACCCTCGTCGAGGATGGTACGTCCGAAGTGACCGGCACCCGTCTTACGGTCGCCGGCAGCGATGACCATACGGCCACCACCGTGGAACATATCGCGGCCTACATTGTCGATGTAGGGACCTTCAACGCTCTTAGAGCGGCCCACCACGATATTATAGGTAGAGTTCACACCATCGCAGCAAGTGCCGTGGGTGCCCAGCAGGTAGTACCAGCCATTGCGATAGATAAGGTCGGTAGCCTCGCAGTCGATGGCGATGTCTTTCTCCTTGTTGCCGCTTACACGGTAGCCGGTCGTAGGATCAATCTCGATGAGGCGGATGGTACCGAAGTAGGTGCCGTAGCTGACCCACATGCGTCCTGTGGTGGGGTCGAGCAGCACACCCGGGTCGATGGCATCCTGATCCTCCATACCGTCAGAAGAGCAGACCTCGACAGCGGTTGACCACTTGAAGTCGGGGCTCTTGGGGTCGAGGGTCTTGTTCCACATGGTGAGGATACGGCCGCTATGTCCGCCTCCGAGGCCACCACCGGTGGCTCCATAGATGCAGAGGTAACGGTCGCCGACCTTAATCACGTCGGGGGCAGCACCGCCACCAGGACGCTCGGCGCCGCTGTGCCAGCTCCAGCCGTCCTCAGAGATGAGGCCGCCGCCACCGGTGCCGAAGGTATAGTACTTGCCATCGCACTCGGCGATGGTCGAGGGGTCGTGGATAAATGGTTGTCCAATCTGGGCGTTAGCGGCTGTGGCAATGGCCAGTGCCGCAAGTAATGTATGTAGGCGTTGCATAATTATTTACTGTTGATGATGGTATAGTTAGTTACAGGGTTACCTTTCTCGTCGAGGAAGCGTACGCAGAAGTCGCTCATGCCGGGGCCGTTGATGATGGCACCACGCAGGATGTTGCGGCCCTTCTTCAGGGTGAGGCGGCGCGACATGCAGTCGTCCTTCACCATACGGCGGTCGCCACTCATCAGCAGCACCTCTTCGCCGTTGAGCCACCACATAGAGGCTGAGTTAGAACCTACAGCCAGGCGGATGTTCTCGATATCCTCGGGACAGTCGATGATGGTGACGCCCCAGAAGAGCACGCCATAGACCTTCTCGCCCCATTTCTCAGCGAAACGGAACAGCTTCACGTTGAAGCGGTCGCTATCGAGGGCGTGCCAGGTCAGCGTCTGCTTCACAGTCTTCACCTCGGGCTGAGCAGGAGCCTGCTGCATGCCGCGACCGAAGCCTGCAGGAGCCTGCTCCTGCTTGAAGACAGCCTGTACCTTCTGACCGTCCTTCGGCACGATGGTCTGCTGATCCTTGAAGTATTCGCGATTGAAGTGCTCGCGCAGATAAGAGTCGGTGAACACGGTATTACCGCTGTTGGGCTTGTCGATAGGCTCCAGGAGCAGCCAACGACGGATGAAGCCTTCCTCATCGGGCTTGGCTGGTGTGGCTGTGGCCGGTGTGAAGTACTTGGGACGGTTCTTGAACTGTATCCAGTCAACACCCAGGGCACCGTCGCCTTCGTTGGTGATGACGAGGTCGGTAACACCGCTGGGCTTATAGTCCAGGGCTACGGTCTGAGTGAGCCACTGGTTGCGGTTGTCACGACGGAAACGGCTCATCATGCCGCCACCCTGACCGCCTGCGGGAGGCTCGGGGGGACGTACTGCCAGCTTGATGCGGGCGATGACCTTACCCTTGGCGTTGCCTTCGCGGACGCAGAACTCGGTGTCGTCGCTGGCCTTGACATTGATAATCATATAACCGTCGGTCATATTGCTGAAGTCCACATCGGCATAGCGCATCCAGCTGCCCTTCTTAGGCAGTTCAGCATAGTCGCCGCTGAAAGCACGGGTGGTGTCGACATGAGCGGTGGTCACATCGCTGGAAGCCTCGCTGTAACGGTCAATCTGAATCTTCTCGGTAGCCTTGTTGATACCTACACCACGCATGGTCTCCTTCACCTCTTTGATAGTGCCGTCGGCATTGAAGGCCAGCTTCTCGATGCATACAGAGCGACGCTTGTCGTCTTTCGGTGAGAAGAAGTTGGTGTGGTAGAAGATATACCACTGACCCTTGTAGTTCACGATACTGTGGTGGTTGGTCCAGCAGCCGTTGGGATGCTCGGCCATGATGAGACCCTTATACTCGTAGGGACCCATGGGGTTCTTACTCATGGCATAACCCAGCACCTCGGTGTTCTCGCGGACATAAGGATAGGTGAGGTAGTACCAGCCGTTAGCCTCGAAAGCGAACGGACCCTCGGCCTGACGGTTGGGCAGACCTTCAAGACAGTTCACGCCGACCATCTCCATCTCACGATTGCCAAACTTCACCTTTGACTTGGGATTGTCGTCGGCCAGTTCCTTCATGTTGGGCTTGAGCTTGGCGCAGCGGCCGTTGCCCCAGAAGATGTAGGCGTTGCCGTCAGAAGCCTGAAGCACGCAGGGGTCGATGCCGTTGATGCCCTTGATGGGCTCGGGCTCAGGAATGAACGGACCCTCGGGACTGTCGGCAATAGCTACGCCAACGGCGAAGCCACCACGACCCTCAGCAGGAGCAGAGGGGAAGTAGAAATAGTACTTTCCGTTTCTCTCGATACAGTCGGGAGCCCACATAGAGTAGGAATCTTTTCTCACCCAGGGCACTTTGTTCTGGGTAACAATCATACCGTGGTCGGTCCAGTCGGTAAGGTTCTCTGACGAGAATACATGATAGTCCTCCATGCAGAACCAATCCTGACGCTGTCCCTGAGGGGGCATGATGTCGTGTGAAGGGTACAGATACACCTTGTTGTTAAACACACGAGCTGTAGGGTCAGCCGAGAACTGGTCTCGGATGACAGGGTTCTGGGCTGTTGCAATCATGGGCAAAGCTAGCAGAACACAGGCTATGGTTTTTTTCATAAACAATAAATTGGGGTTTGTTAGTTATTAATGTTGCTTTTTATTTCTTGTTAGCGAACTGTCCGAAATACTCCAGGCAGACGTCGCGCCACAGACGGGCATCTTTCTGTTGGAACACCATGAGGTCGTTCACCTCCTGCCAGCGCTGCTCGTCGATGTTGGGCTTGGCCTGCTGCCAGATAGCAGCAAAGTCGTCAACCTCGGCCACACCGCGGTTGTAGCGCCATTGCAGCTCTTCCCACAGAGTGCGTCCGCTGTTCATGCGGCGAGTCCAAGGCACACGGTGGAACCACAGCAGGAACCGCTCCGGGCAGGTGTTCACATCATCGTAGAGTGAGCAGTAGGGCTCAGGATACTGCGATGTGGCGTTCGAACCCGTATGACTCCTGTCGAAGCCTATGCTGTCGGCATTGGCGCGGTGGTAGTACACCGGGCACCACTCGATGGGGTAGCTGCGGATGAATCCGCCAGGCTGGGGACCCATGTGGTGGTCGAACTTGAAGATATGGTGCAGACCCAGCGGCATCATATAGTCTACGCAGGCCTCACGACTTCTCAACATCATACTTGTTAGCTGAGAGTTGATAGCCGAGGCATTAGAATCGAAGGTCTGAGCGAGCCATTCTTCGGCAATCTGCTTTGATGTCAGCATGGGGTTCCACGCCAAACGACCAAAGGCATACCAGTTGGCCTGTGAGAAATGATGACCGCACCAGTTGGTGTCGAGACCGATATTGGCCACACCGGCAATGCCCACCAGCTGCTGGGGACTGACGTAGGAGAAGAACTCCTTCCACATCGGAGCCAGATAGACCAGGTGCTTGCTCTGTCCGAGGTATTCCTGAGTAATCTGCAGCTCGGCCATCTGCGTGGTTTTCTTCATCTGATGGAAGATGGGAGCGTAGGGCTCGCGAGGCTGGAAGTCCAGAGGACCGTTCTTCGACTGCAGGATGACGTTGTCGCGGAACTGTCCGTCGAGCTCGGCAAACTCGCTAACGGCCTGTTTCACACGGTCTTCGCCCTTGTGCTTGGCACCATAGACGAACGAACGCCACATGACGATGCCGCCATAGGGCTTTAAGGCATCGGCCAGCATATTGGCGCCGTCGGCATGGGTACGGCCATAGTCGAACGGGCCGGGCTGGCCCTCGCTATTGGCCTTGACCAGGAAGCCACCGAAGTCGGGAATGACCTGATAGATCTCCTTCACCTTCTTCTGCCACCACTGGCGCACCTTCGGGTCGAGCGGGTCGGCAGTCTTCAGGTCACCCAAAGCCTTGGGTGAGCCGAAGTTCACGGAGATATAGACCTTGATGCCCCAAGGACGCAGGATGTCGGCCACCTCTTTCACCTTATTAATATATATAGAGGTGAGCATCTTCGGCGAGGCGTTCACATTATTGAGCACCGTGCCGTTGATACCTATTGAGGCGTTGGCCTCCGCATATTTCTCTATGAGCTGGTGGTCTATCTCCAGACGGTTGTTCCAGAAGATGCTCTTGCCGGCATAGCCGCGCTCGATGCTACCGTCAATATTGTCCCAATGGTTCAGGATGCGCAGCTTGTAGAAGGGATGCGACTCGCCTTTCTCACCACGCAACAGGGCGTAGCGGCCATAGAGCAGTCCCATCTCTGTGCGGGCTGTGACGGTACGTCCGCTGATGCGGTAGCCGTCATCGTCGGGCATGGTGGGGTCAATCTTTAGCGTGATATCCTTCGGCATCTCGCTGCGCAGCCATAGACGACTGCCGTCCTCTGCCCAAGCTGTAGTAGCCAGACAGAGGACAAACAGGCTGATGATATTTCTCAGTTTACTCATTGATAACGGTCTGAATGGTTCCATCTTCGTTGTAGAACAGACGCTGAACCTTCAGCGAACGCAGATGCGTGATATCGTTAGAAGGCACGCAGTCGTGATAGAACAGATACCACTGACCCTTGAACTCCACAATGCAATGATGGGTGGTCCAACCTACGACGGGCTCGAGGATGACACCCTGATAGGTGAAGGGACCATAGGGGTTGTCGCCAGTGGCGTAGCACAGCAGGTGGCTGTCGCCGGTAGAATAGCTGAAGTAATACTTTCCGTTGTACTTATGCATCCAGCTGGCCTCGAAGAAACGGTGCGGGTCACCGGCCTTTAGGGGCTGACCGTTCTTATCGACGACGAGCACGGGGCGCGGAGCCTCGGCAAACTGCAGCAGGTCATCGCTCATGCGGGCCATCAAGCTGGGCAGGGCGGGCATGTCGGGAGCGGTGAAGAGCTGGGTCTTACGATCGGGAGCGGGACCAAGGTCAACGCCTTCCTTCAGCACCTTCTGGGGAGCCACGTTCCACTGCAGCTGTCCACCCCACAGACCACCATAGTAGCAGTACACCTGTCCGTCATCATCTTTGAACATGCAGGGGTCGATGCTGTAGGCACCACGGATGGGATGCTCCTGAGCAATGAACGGACCCTCGGGGCGGTCGGCGATGGCTACGCCGAGGTGGAACACGCCATTGTAGTCCTTTGCCGAGAAGATGAGGTAGTACTTGCCGTCTTTCTCAACAACATCGCTGTCCCACATCTGCTTCTCTGCCCACTTCACATCCTTCACGTCGAGGATGACGCCGTGGTCGGTGGCATCGCCGTTCTCTACATCGTCGAACGACAGCACATGATAGTCCTTCATCTGGAAGTGGCCGCCGTCATCGTCGAAGGCTGCACCTGCCTCCCAGTCGTGAGAGGGATAGATATAAAGCTTGCCGTTAAACACATGGGCCGCAGGGTCGGCCATATAGTCACTCGGGAAAAGATACCTTGCTTTCATAATTGTTCCTTTTTTTAGTTATTTCGTTATTTCTATGATTTCGAATCATTTGAAGATCTTGATAATCTCGTTGACAACGGGCTTCTCCTTATACTGGCGGTCGAAGAGCAACGGATAGTTAGTGCGTCCGTTGACAGGCCAGCCATTGAGCCATGAGCCACTGTCGCTGACACCCCACAGGTTGATGCGGGAAATCTGTGAGCGGTGCTTGTAGTAGATGTTAAAGAGGTCGAGCCAACGCTTGTCCACTTCCTTCTGCTTGGCAGCGGGCAGCCCATTGACATAGGGGTTATACTTCTGCTGCAGCTCGAAGTTCTGGGCGATGTCAGCACCGCTGAAGCCTTCGGGGTTGGGCAGCACGTTCAGGTCGAGCTCGGTAATCATCACCTTCACACCACAGGCAGCGAAGGCGTCGATGCTCTTCTCATACTCCTCCAGGTTGGGGTAGTCTAGTCCGTTATGGCTCTGCATACCCACACCGTCGATGCGCAAGCCTTTGGCCTTTAGGTTCTTAACCAGGCGGCAGACGGCCTCACGCTTCTTGGCACCAGCCATTGAGTAGTCGTTATAGTAGAGCTCTGCATCGGGGTCGGCCTCATGAGCGGTACGGAAGGCAATCTCGATGAACTCCTCACCCAGGAGGTTATAGTAGGGCGACTTACGGAACGAGCCGTCGTCCTCGATGGCCTCGTTCACCACATCCCAGCCGTGTACCTGACCTTTATAGTGGCCTACCACAGTCTTGATATGCTTGATAAGACGGGCCTTCACCACCTCTTTCGAAGCGGGTGAGGCGGCATAGCCGTTGGTGAACCACCAGTCGGGAGCCTGAGAGTGCCACACCAGACAATGTCCGAGGACCTTCAGCTTATGGCGTTCGCAGTAACTCACGAACTTGTCGGCCACACGGAAGTCGAAGATGCCTTCGGCGGGAGCCAGTGACTCGGGCTTCATGCAGTTCTCGGCCACGGCACAGTTGAAGTGCTTGTCTGTGATAGCGTCAGCCTCGGGTACCTGTCCGTCGCTCTGCCACTGGTTGATGGCAGCGCCGATGAGGAAGTACTTGCCGAGGGTGTCCTTTAAACCCTGCTGGGCCATAGATGCCAGCGGCATCATGGCCAGACAGAGTGTCAGTATCTTAGCGTTTTTAACCATTGTTACGAGCCTCAATTTCCTGGTTAATCTCGTCAAGTCTCTCGTCAGTAAGAGGATACTTGTAAATGAGGTATCCAACCACGACAAGAAGAGCGGCAGGAATAATACAGGTGAATACCAGGATGGCATTCTGTGCAATCTCAGAATAGTTGGCCAGCTTTGTGTAATAGGCATTGACCGGTGCGCTGATAAACGATGCCAGGAACACCACCACAAAGATGCTCAGCACTAGCTGGAGGCACTTGTTGGCCTTGAACTCCTGCCACATCTCGCCGAAGGTAACGGGCTTCTCAGGCGTTGTGGTGATATTCTCCTTGCTACCCATGAAGCACAGCATCAAGAGTACGAAGCCGACAAGGGCGAATACACAGGTGACAATGAACCAGGCGCTGGGTTCAATAGGCAAAGCAGACTCCTCGCTGGCAAAGTTAAAGCCAATCCATCCCATAACCAGAGGCGTAATCCAACCGGCGATAGAGAAACCAGCCTTGAATGCCACACCGGCAAGGGCGTTAACAGTAGCAGCGGGGCGGTTGCCGGTACGATATTCGGCCTCGGTGATGACTTCGGGAACCAATGCCCACATCAGCGAACCTACGAGCAGACCAACACCAGTCATAACCTTTGCAATCTGAACCAGCGTGTTGAGTTCCTCCACATCAAAGAACTTGCCGATGGTGAACAAGATGGCAAATCCTACCAAGCCGATGGCGAGAAGTGTATAGTAAAGGCCTTTCTTACCCAGCCATCTCTTCAGCATAGGCAGAGAAGGCAGGATAACGAAGGCAGGAATGGTACCAATGGCCATGAAGGTAGCCTGATTCCAGTCGATGGCGGTGTGGACACACATAGCAAGTCCGATGGGGAAACCAGCCTGAACGACAATCTGACCGATATTGGCACATACCATTCGTGTAGAAGTCAGAATAAGCACTTCGTCGTTATCACGAGTCATACTGGCCATGATAGAGCCATAAGGAATGTTGACGACGGAGTAGATCATGCTCAGCACGGTGTAGCTGACTGTGGCATAGATGATCTTTGCGGTCATGCCCCACTCAGCAGCCT
>Ga0310690_10004259_pt1 | contig 20479 bp, 27 predicted proteins | sample AusTroGonzalo_MG_2_FD_207661 | JGI IMG/M metagenome (GOLD analysis project Ga0310690, IMG submission 207661) | Bovine rumen microbial communities from tropical cattle in Woodstock, Queensland, Australia - Gonzalo_04 (v2) (version 2) | ecosystem: Host-associated > Mammals > Digestive system >...
TGTCTCGAGGAACATGATCAGCGCAGCGTTGGCATCATTCTTCAGCAGGTCGGTAAACTCCTTCACGTCAAGTCCGGCCACCTTCGCATATTTGGCCGGCTCGCGATACAGGCGGACGATGACCTGCGACAGTGCCGTAGAGGATGATTCCACTTTCTGGTTATAGGAGTCCAGGACAGCGCCATAGCCCATGATCTGCTGGGTCGTCATTTTCGCCTGAGCACCCACACCGCCAAGGCGGCTTCCGAACTCAGCCAGGTAGGATGCTGAGGCGGTCGAGTTCTGTGACAGCTCATTGATGACAGAGCCGACGGCCAACAGCGACCTTTCCACACCCAGGCGTTCCCGGTCGCCGAAGATATTGGTCAGCTTGGACAGGGTAAGCGTAGCCCCCTCACCCAATTCATCCAGGGCGACATTGATCTTGTCTGCAGCACGGACGAAGCCCATCACATCCTCCTCGGATTTCATGCCCAGACGGCCAGCCTCTTGCGCCAGTTTGTTGAGCTGCTGGCGTGATGAGCGCGTGTCCATCTTCTTGAACTCCTCATTAAGTCCTTCGACAGCCTCCTTGGACATATCCGTATATTTGCGGACGTTGGCCATTTCCTGGTCCATTTCCGCAAATGCTTCCACGGCACGACGGCCGGACATCACCAGTCCCGTCATGGCGCCAGCGGCCACCATGAGGGCGTTACCCCATTGGAACATCGATTTAGAGAATCTGGTCCACAAGGATTCGTGGCCCTTCATTTGTTTGTTCACCCGGTCAAGTTCTGTCTGGACACGTTTAATCTTCCTGATCTGTTCGTCCCAGGCTTTGGATCCACGTTCAATATCGTTCAGTTCCTTCTTCAGCTGGCGAAGTGCAGCACTCAGCTGCTTAGGCGTAGCCTTGTCCAAGGTACGCATAACATAGTCTGCAGCATGGGCGGCACTCTCGAAGTCCTTGAGTTGCTTACGCGCGTCCTTCAGTTCTCTTTTCAGGCTTTTCAGCAGCGGTTTATTGCCAGCCTTGGCGGCATTGTCCACAGCCACTTGAAGGTCAACGATCAGTTTTTTCAGCTTAGGTATTTCACTTTTAGCCTGGTCTCCATTGACCGACAGCACAGCAGTCGCTTTTGTTGTATAGTCGCTCATATCTTAGATAGGATGAGTTTTATAGAAGTTTGAGTTTTTGCGCAGTTTATCATAGTCCAGGGCTTCGCTGAAGATTCCCAGGAACTCCCTGCCAAGATTATCAGCCATAAACTCTTTGATGTTCATCAGTGAAGAAAAGAATTTCTTGGACATCCATGGGCGGGCCTCGCGCACTTTCGCTCTGCCGATATCGCCCGGATTTCCCCTGTAAACCTCACGGCCCGTGCCATAGTTCTGCCACAAGCCGTATTCGTTGAACAGCCACTCATAGTTGGCTGACTTGAAATCTCCAGCAGCGTCGAAATGGCTCTCCCTGATGGAGGACAGCAGCATGCCGGTGTCTATCACGCCAAGCAGCGTCACCTGCTCACGCCAGATGTTCAGCATGGTCAGGTAGAACGACGTCACATATTTGTATCGTTCTTTAAACGCTTTATCCTCGTTCATTGCAGCCATTCCGATTCACGATATACCAGGTTAGTATATACGTCGAAGCTCACTTGGAAGAAGGCACATGCGCAGCCCATGGCGAAGTGCTGCTCGATCTCCTGAAACGACACACGAGGATCCAGGTAGAGGAGGCCCTGTTCTATACGAGTCTTCTCCTTGAACAGCACCGACATGAACTGGCGGAAAATCTCCCGCATCTCGTCCATGCACGCCTGTCTGGCCTTCATGTCGTTCAATGCATGGCGTTTCAGCATGAACACCGTCTTGACGCGACGGGTATGCGGCGTATTGTTCATCTCGGTGTAGCCGGGGGAAATGTCACTCACGCATATAGCGGCCTTCGCCGTCTGCGCCTGATTGATATATTCCTCCAGTCCGTTCAAGCCGCTCACCATGGCAAACCTGTAGTCATTTTCCTGTGCCAGCTTGTTACGTACTACCAGGTCCCTGAAGAAAGCCGTAGCGTCCCAGTTGTAGTTTTTATTTAGATATGCTGCCATATTTACGTTTGATTTCTTCGGCCTCTTTGGCCAGTGCGTCAAGTTCCGTCAATGCCCTTTGGGTAGGCATGGCCATCACTTCCTTTTCCTTGGTGATATCGCCATTGGTCAGTGCGCGGATCTGGGCGTTCATCGCATCGCGCAGCTGCTGGCCGATTGACTTTGAGCTGCCCAGAAGGTTGCCGTCTGTCGGTGTCCCTGCAGGGACGAAGAAGTTAGGGAACAGCTTGCTGAAATATTCCTTCAGGGAAGTCCACCAGTAGAACACATTCATTTTCTCTGCAGAGTTGAAGTGCAGGCCATCGCAGTCGTAGAGGATTTCCCCCATTTCCTGCAGCAGATGGTGGTTCTGCGTGTGCATATATCCCTGGTAGAGGTTTTCCACATACAGGTATTTCTCGAATGGCACGTCATCCAGTTCAGCCTCACACGCATAGTGTTTACGGATTTTCCCGATGCGCACGGGGCGGTCTGGAAATTCCTCCAGGTAATTCAGCGACTGCATCGCGCCGGCCACGATATCCCCGGTAACGAAGCACTCCAGTCGGTTTTTGCGGAGGATATAGCCATCGCCATAGCGGCACACCACGCCCAGCCCGCTCCATCTGAAGAAGCAGTAGGCCCGGATCTGTGCCCCGCTCAGCGAGTCGCCGATCAGGTCAAAGACATAGTAGAGCTGCTCATTCGTCAGCTCTGCCCATGACTTCGGCAGCGTGATACTGATGGTAACTTTTTTAGGGTCCATGATTGTCAGAAGAAATAGCCGGGTGAATCTTTCTTGTTCTTGAACACAGGAGGATTGTTGTAGAGTCTGGCCGTGTCGCTGGTCGCCCAGGTCGGGAAGATATCAGCGTTTTTGCGGATATAGTTCACGATACGGTCCAGGTCCCAGTGGTTGCGTGGCATACCCCGAAGCTCGTTGAACACGCAGGAGCGCACCTTCAGGGCCACCTGGTGCACCGTTGGGTTATTCACTGTCATCAGTTCCACGCGGAGCTGCTGCATCACGCCGTAGCTGATCCATTTCTCGGCGATGGCGTCCTCAATCGTGATGGCACGTTGTCTGAGCTGCAGGAACAGGTCCCACCGTTGCCCCTCACGGATGCGGTCACATACAGCCGTCACACAAGCCTTCGGACCTGATATCAGAGATTCCGTGAACCATGCGAACTGATGGCTGTTGCGCCACGAGGAACGGCCCCTAAGATTAATAATCAGCATAGTGATGAAGTTGTCGCGTTGGCTGGCCATCTGTTGGATCAGCCTTTCGACACGTTCCTTGCTTGCCGGCGCCACATTGCTGTTGGACACGATGCCGAAGCCGTTGGGTGTCAGCACCACGTCCAGAGACGGTATTGCCCGGCGCAGCGCGTCGGCCACAATCAGCGACGCCAGGTATCTCCATCCGATAGAAGACGGCTCACCGGCTATCTCGTCCAGCACTTCGGCACCTGTGAACGTGTCAAGCGCCCAAGCCTCGGAAAGTTCCAGCTGGTGGTTCATTTTCTCGAAGAGCGGCTTTTCGCCTTCCACAGTGGTCACCACGTTGGGGACCATACCCATCAGGATATCGTTACTCGTTATTATCTTCATCGCCATTGTTCTTGTTAGCGGGTTTCACTTCTTTCGCGTCGGTACCCTCATCGAGGGTGGTCAACTGGATGAACGGCACTTCAGGCGTGACGCCAGTCCATCCGTTGAACTTGATGATGATGCGGTGCACCAGGAACAGCAGGTCATGGTAGGGTTTCTGCAGCGCCTGGGCAATCGTGTAGAGCTCGCGTTTGTCGCTGCCACTGTTATTCATCTGGGACTTTCCGGGGACAGAGCCTACCAGGTTGGAGTGCACCTGGAACGTGAAGCAGATCATGTTCACGCTCTCCTGGATATCGCTCTCCCAGTCGCCACCCTCCTTCTTGTCATCGACACGGGTGATCATCACCTCGTGGCATTCTTTCCCGTCCGGGTAAGTCCAGAAGTTGGCGAACCACGTCTTGCCCGAGTTCTCGGTGCCAGAGAGGAAGTCCAGGATCTCCTGCTTGGCCTTCACCACACGCGCTTTCCGCTGTTCCGGGTCGGTGATGCCCTCCTGGGCAAAGAGTCTCTCGAAGTACTTGTCAGAGATTTCCACCAGGTAGCGGATGGGTGCCGCATTCTGGATCTTGGATTTCTTGGCCAGGGCGATAAGACGTTTTATGTCGTACCAGTTCGAGCGGAACAGGGCGGCCCAGTACGGGATGGGATAGTAGGTGTGGTCAGCCGTCGGCACGCGAGTCACGATGGCGAACTTGGTATCCTTATTCTTCTTGACGAGGTTACGGTTGAGACGATCCTGCAGGTCGCCCCAGGGGTTATGCTCATCAAGCAGAGGAATCACCTCGAGATCCTTCAGCTCCACCTCATCGCGCCAGGCGCCGTAATACACCTTTTCGATGACTCCCGTTTTCTCGTTCGCCTTGGAGAAGCGGCAATAGCAGGCCTCCTTACGGATCAGCCGGGCGATGCGCTTGCCATCCTTGCTCAGGATGATCACGCTGACAGCGAATGCCCAATGCTTCAAGTCCTGTGCGACGCCAAGGAAGTACGATGTGAGGGAGTTTTCGAGCAGCCATTCATCCACTTCCTCAGCCACTTCCTTGCTGGCCTCATCCGTGTTGTATTTGAGTCCGCTGCCATAGCACATCTGGGCGTTCCACATCAGGCATGTCGATACCGTCTCATCGCTCTCGATGAGATCCAGGATATTGTAAGGCATGTCGTTGCCTTTTCCCCAAGGCATATAGTAATCATTCTCGCCCAGTTTCACGGCGTCCGTTTTCTGCTCCCGGAACGTCGAGCTGCTGTCGAGAAGGAATGCGGCCTTGGCTTCCACACCGGGGATGATCTCAACGCTCGGTGTCATCAGTTTTTCTGTCTTCATAGAAATATGGTCATATCATTAATTTTGTACAAAAAAACATCGCGGATGGTGCGGATCTGGCGGCTGGCCAGCAGTTTGATGTTGTGGGTGCCTGAGCGGAAGTTGTAGCTCAGTCCCACCACATCATGCAGTGATATCAGCTCGCCCTCCTTCGTCCAGAAGGAGATGTCCACAGGATCGCCGGCATCCAGCATCTTGCGGGCTGTGGATATATGGATGGAGTGTGCCATGATTAATCGAATTGGTAGCCGAACGGCGGTTGGTTGAATATGTTGATGTCCACACCGTCGATGTTCGCCAGATCGCGCGAGTCGTCACGCTGCCAGGTGAATTTCAGGGTGTTCATTACAGCGGCATCGTCGCTGATGGAAGCGTCGCCCTCCGTGATCACGATGGCGGTGCCGTCGCCCAGCCATGCCAGTTGCGCCGTCACCAGCTGTGACAGCCAGTCGGCCACCTCCAGCGGCAGCGGGCAGGTTTCCGTCTCGTAGGTCACTTGCGGATCCAGGTCATAGACCTTTGCCCGGTGCGCCACATGGGCGACCTTGCGGCCGTCCTTGGTCTTCTTCGTCGTCACGCAGTTCAGCCAGGCGATCTCCGTCAGGCTGAAGCAGTTCAGGAACGCGATGGCCAAATTAGGAGTGATGCGAGGCTTGTAGTAGTTCATGATTCGGCTGCCGGCGTTGATGGCCACTGCCAGCACTTCCTCCACATCCTCATTTTCATCCTGGGCGGCATCCAGCATGTCAGGCAGTGTCCAGGACAGCACGCCTTTGGTAGAGTCACTGACAGACACACTCCCAAAGTAGGAGACTTCTATCGTGCGGACGGTGCCGTCAGACAGCCTGCAGGTCACCCATGTCTGAGGGGTGACAACCATGGCTCGAGAAGCGTAGAAGTAGAGGCGTTCCGTAGCGTTCTCGCCTGGCAGAGGCTTGCTTTTCAGCGTGGTCAGAAAATGTGCTTCTATCCATGCGCTGCAGCTGCCCACGATATTCTGTACGCAGTAATATACATTACACCCTCCAGATATATTATAGATTCTAGCGCTAGGCTCTTTCCATCGCACTTGCAGATAGATTTGGTCCTTATTCAAGTAGCGCATTTTTCGCTCCACCGCATCGCGAACTTCCTGCAGGTCGACATAACCACCTACAGCGGTCAATGTCAGCTCCAGTATATCGACGCCTTCTATTGGGCAGTATAGAGACACGGTGAGTGCTTCCTCGTCCGTTTGCCATCGCAAATCAGGCAGCTGTGACGAGAAGTAATATTCCAGCAGATTATTTTGAATGCTTGTTGCCATATTACAAAAGTATCTTCCACTTCTTTTATACGAAAAGACAGAAAAATCGGGTCTCCCTGCAGGGAGCCCGATTTTTTCGCGCAGGTTTCCCTCAGACCTTGAAGGCGGCGCCCGAGCGGGCACCGCCATCGGTCTGTCGCTCATCAAATCACGTTGTTAGAGCGGAGGAAGTTCACAAAAGCCATATTTTGCGGCAGTATCATGGTCTGCTCGGCGGTCTGCGGCTTGTAGAGGTCGGTAGCTGCGTTGTACATGTCCCAGGCGGAGAGTCGGCCGTTATGGTGTTGGCGAATCAGCAGCGCCTCCGTAAACTTGGAGATCTGCGCCTGGTTGAGGGGGTAGACGTTGTTAACCTTGATATCCTTGTGGTTCGAGTCGGCCTGCACACGGGCGGCGGTCAGCATCCCGATAACGAGCAGCACCTGAGCGGGGGTGAGGATGGCGCGTCTCATGCGTTCTATCATTTCATCATCTTCGGCGATGATGTCACGCAGGTCGCGCATCCACTGGCGGACGGTGGCCAGCATGTCGGCGGGTGTCTTGTGTGTGCCTTTGTGGTCGGCCATCGAGAAGTCGGCCACATAGTGCTCGGCGGCCAACATGCATTGGTTATGGCATACCATCACATTACGGCCGATGCCGATTTGCAGGCCTCGCTGTGTGTAGCTGACAGCGATGTTAGTTGTCAGTTCCTCGGTGTCGAAGTCCCGCAGGCGGATGTTCGCATAGAGTCGGCGGATGGTGTGCGCCTCTACTGCTTTGGGGCCGTATTGCGCTTCCAGTTCGGGGTACACGCTGACTCCCGGGGTCATTTTGTCCCGGTTGTTGGTGGCGAACATGTCATAAATCTCGGGTGCGTAGTTGTAGGAGCGGCAGATGTCCATGACTCCATCGATGAGGTCAACGTGTGTGATGCCGTGGATGGCGTCGCCTTTCTCGGCATCGTGTTCGCGCAGGGTGCGCCTCAGCTGCTCCATCGTGAGCGGCTGCACCTTGTTTTTCTCGAAGTCGAGAAAGCGGTCATCCTCATGCAGTTCTACATCGGGAACGAGGGCGGCGGCCTGCTCCATCACGGGGACGATGTTAAGGGTCTGGCTGGTCATAGTACCTAAATCAAAATCGTTAAACATAGCGGTAGCACTGGGTCCGTGTCGTGCGCAACTTCTAAAACATAAATGTGGATTAAAAATTATCTTTGTAGATGTTCATATAGCTAACCTGCATACCGCAGGCGAGTTCTTCGGCCTTCTCGGCGGCCTCTGAGTGGCTAGAGGCCTCCACGTTAAACTCCTCGGTGGCGCCATCGAAGTCCACCACCTCGACCTTGTAATTATTGAGCTCGCAAGAGCGGTAACCTTTTTTACCCGACTGGCGGGAGGTGCCAGCCATTGAATTGAGGGACGATGTGTTAAATACTGCTGTCATAACTTTTTGTTTTAATTGTTTATAATCATTGATCACGCTGTCGCGTATAACCTTTTTACGATGCCCACCAAGTAGGCGGTGGTAGCAGCAGAGGCAAGGCCAGCGGCGGGAAATACTACCCGAAGGTGTGGAGATTTCTCCCCGCTGTTCATTTCAGCCTTGACGTGCAGCGAGCCGCACTACCTTTGCATCAGAAAAAGGTAGCGACAGCTGTCAATCATTAAAACAAGCCATGGCAGCACCCCATCGTCCATCCAATGGCCAACCTCCAGGCAGTACAAAAAAGATGGCGGCTCTCACGAGTCACCATCCCCATTTCTTTATTTATTAACTTTCCAAAACTTAAAAAACTATGAGTTATCCGATTCCAATTAATGAGTAACGGCTTGTCATCACCTGCTGCGGGAACTTCTCGCAGCCTATATACAGTGTGTCAAATGCGTCCGTGCCATCGGTGCGGTGTTCCAACAAATTTTCTTCATTTTCCTCCAGTTTCTCACCCGATTTATTCTTTCGGAAACCATTGCGGCCGCGCTCCACTCCAGCCGTTTGAATCGCCAGGATAAGGTCGTCATTGTTCTGGCGGTTGAAGTACGGCATGAGGCGGTTCTTTCCCGCGAAGCCCTGGTTGATCAGCAGGTATTTCTCGTCGTGCCGCATTGGGTTCCCGAGGTACACGCTGATGACCTCCCATCCCCGGCGTTCGAACTCCGTTTTGATGACCCACTGGAAATCCTGCTCATTCACCGCATAGTTCGAGCCCAAGGCCGTTGCGTCATAGTAGAACACCACCGTCTTCTTCCGATGGTGCATATAGTAAGCGCAGAAGTCGGCCACCAGCTCCGGGATCTTGCGTTGGTATTTCACGTAGAACGATTTGATGACCAGCAGCTTTTCCCTCCTCGGTTGGCCGGCAACAATCCAGTTGATGTTCGCATTGTAGTCCATGCCGATGCAGATGGGCGCGTCAGGATCCACGTCACGGTCTGCCCTGCTGTCGAGTGCTGAAGGGTCAGGGTGCCATCCCAGGCTGTCCAGGTATTCGAAATCGCTAGCGTCGTATTTGTGGCGTTCCTTCATAGACGAATAGAAGCCATCCTTGGCGATGCCGATTCGCTGGCACAGTATCGATGTCTGGAACGTCAACGGCGTGAGGTCGCGTTTCATCTGCTTGATGTAGTTCTCACCCAGCAGCTGGAGGTTCTCGATACTGGAGTATTCCTTATAGTAGACGGCCACCGAGCGCAGCCGATTCAGGTCACGGTCCAGCAGCCGGAGTTTCCCCTGCAGGTAACCAGGAACGGGTTTACCTGCAGCCTTCATCTCGCGGATGCGTTCTTTCGTATGCCATATCTGCCAGATGATGCCCTTGATGGTCTCGATCAGTTCCACGTCCATCTTCTCCCGGTAGTGGAGGAACCAGGACCCTTTCTGGGTCTGCGGCATATCGCTCAGGATCATCACGGCGTGGTTGAAGCTGTGCTTCCCGAAGTGTGACTTGATGCCGCCGTTTGCCGGAAACACCTCATCCTTCAGCTTGTCATAATCGATGAATTTCGCCTCATCCACCAGCACCCAGGACAGTGTCAGCGAGTTGGCGGCGCCAGGTCTGTCCTGTGAGAGGATGATGGCCACCGAGCCATTGTAGAAGCTGATGACATGCTCGTAATACTTCGGGTCGATGATGGGAACGCCGAACGACTTGGGCGGTTTCTTGCCGATCACATAGTGGATGCCCTCGAGCAGTCCCCATCTTTTCCATGCCGTCAACAGTCCAGGAATCGTGTTCGTCAGTCCATGGCGAAAGGTCGGCACCACGATGCCGCCGGTGCTCCCCTTCATGCGCTGCATGTTCCGCAGCACGAAAGGAGCGGCGATCGAGTCCGTCTTACCCGTTCGACGCCCGGCCACGATGACCGTGGTGTTCGCCCCGATCAGCTGTGTCAGCCGCTGGGGCTTGTTAAAGTATATGGGATTCGTCTGTTTCATCTGCAGGGCCAAAGAGTTCGTTTTCTTCCAGGTCGGCCTCCTCGTATTCCACATCATCGATATCGATTGTCTCACGGCGGTATTTCTCCGTCATCTCCTTGATGCGTTTATCGATGTCCGGGATGGGCTTGATGCCCAGCACGCTCGGGTCGTTCGTCGCCGTAAACGGCTGGATAACGATTTGGTCATAGGGCATGACCTGTTCATCCTCCAAGTCCACACGGTTGTATTTCGCATAGCTGGAGGCGGCCCGTTCCATGGTTTTCGTGTCCTTGCGTTTCTTGGCCATGGCATAGGTCTCGAGCAGCATCTGGTTCGCCTTCCACCTGTGGAAGTCACGGCTCGAGCTCGACAATGCCGGGAGCAGCTGCTTGATGATGGCCAGGTCGGCATAGATGGCGCCGTCACTCAGTCCATAACGGCCGGTGAACTCATCGACAAACAGGCGGTCTGCCAGGTCAGGATTGGCCAGCACCCATTGGTATTCGTCACGGATGCGCAGCAACCGGGCCACTGTAACCGCATCGTAACGGTCTTGTAACTCGGTTTCCTTGGTGAATAAATCCACCTTGCAGACATCTATGATCTTAGGCAGCGGCATGTAAGGTTAGCTTGTAAGGTAGCTTGTAAGTTTGTTAATCTTAACATCTGGTGTAGAAAAATCGACACTGGAGGAAATTAATTTCCTTCACTTTCATTTTATTGACTTATTCGTCATCTTCCATGTCGATGAGCGCCAGCCGTGCATTCTCCAGGGCGAGCGGTGAGCCGACCTGTGCCAGCTGGATTTCCTGTTTGCGCAGCTGTACTTTACGCATCGTCTTGCCCTTCTGGTAGGCGATGGCCACCGGGTCATCCTTGATGCGGATCTGCTTGCGCAGTTCCTCCGGCCGTACCCCCATCACTGTAGCGATGTCGGTCACGGGCAGGTAAAGTGACGCCAGCTGCTCAATCTGCTCCAATTCTTTCTCTGTAAAGGTCATTGAGGGGGACGCTATGGTTTGTTATTAAATCATCGATTTGTGCTTTGACGGTTCTGAAGATGTCCAGATCCGTAGAGATGAATGCGCTTTCGGCCCTGTTTCCTCGTGTCAGGTTCTGGCTGGTCACTACTGTCACCACCTCCCCTTTCTCACTCTCAACGAGCAATATCTTGCTGTGGTTGTCGGCCAGATAGGTTCTGCTGATCACCTGGCAGAGGAACGGCCACAGCGATATCGTCTTGTTCGTCGCCTTCAGGTCGAGTACCAGGTTAAACTCCTTGATCTGTCCTCCGCGCTGGATGAAGTAGAGGCGTCTGAGGAACTCCTCAGAGATAGAGAACGAGGTTTGCCAGACGGTGGAAGTGCCGAGCTGCTCCAGTACCCATTCGAGCACGTCAGCCACTTGCAGGGCATTCGTCAGGTAAGCCTGATTCTGTGCCTCTGCAAGCGGCTTTAACCATTGCTCGATATCGGTACCGCGTTTCATTCAATCACGCCCAGCTCCTTCAGCTCGTTGGTCATCTTCTCCGTCGGGTTGACCACCATGGCATAGTTGTCGGCCAACTGCTGCTTCAGCTCGTCGGTCGGGTTCTTGCGGTAGCGGCCCTTCTGTAGGTTGATGAAGTTCGCAGCCTTACGGCTGGCGGCACGGGCATCAAGGTTCTCTGCAACCTTTCCTGTCTCCAGGTCATAGTCGTCATACTTGGCCCAGTTCTCGTGATACTTCTTGTCAAGCTCGATGAGTTCCTGCAGCAGCGGGTAGCAGTCGCTGTCATGGCAGGGGATCTGCTTCTTCTCGGCATTCTCCTCCAGGATCACCAGGCGTCCATGGAGCATGCGCATGCGCTGCATGATTCCCAGGTTCTCGGTGTAGGCCGCCTGGATCTCCTCCGGCAGCTGGTCATGGTCGGCACGTTTGCCGCTCTTGAACTCGCTGGCGGGATTCTCCACCTGCAGGGAGCGTGACTTGGCGATTTTCTTCACCTGTTCACGCATCTCGTCCACCTGCTTGTGGTCCACCTTTTCAACGCTCATTTCGAGCCTTTTCCTCAGCTCTTTCTCGAGGGATGCAGCCCATTTCTTCGGATGTATCAGGATGTTCTGGTACATCACGCGGTTACGGTTCAGCTTCAGGAGCAGCGTGGCGCCCTCCTGCATGTTGCGCTTCTCGGCCGGCGTGTCAAGCCATGCCTGGATGCGTCGTGTCGTTTTCTCGTCGATTTTCATAATTTGTTGTTTATACACGTGTAAAACATTAAATTCTTGTCATATTTTTCCAGCAGGCGTTTCATTGCCGCCAGTGTCTGGCCCGTCGTCACGAAGTCGTCAAACACAATGATGTTGGGTTCATCAGGCAGCACGTTCAGCTCAAAGGCAGCATTCACCCGCTGGCGGGTGTGGCACAGTGCCACGTCTTCATAAAAAGGAATAGCCAGGGACTCAGCGATGCGCTCACTGATGAGCGTTGCGAAGTTCCTGGCCTTATGCCTGCGCTTGGGTGATGTAACGATGCACCAACCGCCCTTGTCAAGATGGGCGCCTATCGTCTCACGGATGACAGGAACGATACTGGAGGCACAGAACTCGACCATGGCAGGGTCACCCTTGATGTCGGTCAAGGTGCGCCCATAGACCGTCTTCTGCCATATCGAGATGAAGTTGACATCACTTCGGCGCGTGATCCTCAGCCTGTAGGAGAAGTCACACCGGGCTTCATTGGACTTGTCCCAGGCCTGCCGCTGTTTTGGAGCGAACAGGTCTTTAGGCTTCGGAGGTTCGAGATCATCCAAAAGGTCGGAGAGTTGCGCGGATTCCGGCACATCCGTCAAGAGTCCATCGACGCAACTCCCCATACCTGTTTTAGATTTTGGATCAACCTCCACCGCCTCCACCGCCAGTGTTAGCAGCTGCCATCTCGGCGGTCACCTTCGACGAGTAGATCTCGGTGTCCTCACCGACCTCCAGCGATCCCACATAGAAGGGAGCGGCAAGCTCGTCGGTCACCTCCACGTTGATGGTGGTGCCTGCAGGCGTTGTGCCCTGGCCGTTGTCCTGGTTGACCGTGCACTTGGTGGGCCACTTTTCATTGCCGACAACCCTGAAGTTGCCTGCCATGTCCTCAACGATAACGATGATGTCCGAGTTGTTGAGGTAGCCTGCGGCCAGCGTAGCCTCCTCATCAACGCCGTTGTGCATCAGCACGAGCTTGTTGAGCTGGGTCTGGCTGGGAGCCTCACCCTGCGGCTCGCTGGTGAGCTGCGACTTGTCGGGGTTGATGTCGATGAACTGCCAATAGGCGCCGGACACGAGCTCGAAGCTGCCGTCATAGACGCTCGAGGTGGGTCGGCCCATCGAATCGCGCGTCAGCGAGGGATAGGTAGCGATCAGGTTCTTGTTGCAGAAGTAGGCGCGGCGGCGGATGCCCGGGTACTGGGGCATACCGTCACACCACTCGAGGGATTTCTGCAATGCGCTTGAACATTCTCTTGCCATTGTATTGATTGTCAATTAAAGGTTCAACATGCGAATTAGCTGCCTGCAGTCACAGTAACAGCCACGGTGCACTCGACGGCATCGGCACCCGTGCCATGGGTAGCGGTGATGGTGGCGGAGCCTTCAGCCACACCGGTGATCAGACCGGCATCGCTCACGGTAGCCTTACCTTCAGCGCTGCTCTCGAAGCTCCAGTTGTCGTCGTCAGGGCTCATGGTGAGCTGCTGGGTGGCGTTGGGAGCCAGGGTAACGGTCGTGGGGCTTACGACGGGAGTCACGGGGTTGAGCTCGTCGTGGTCAGGGAACAGGTTGATGGCGCTGGCCATCTTGATGACCTTCAGGAAGCGGTAGTCCACAGTGCGCAGCTGCACACCGAAGAACATCTTGGCTGCCAAGGTGAAGGTGTCGACATCCATACGCAGCACCTCGAGGCGCTCGAGGTCGCTCATGCCGTCGTAGCCGTAGATCATGTTCATCTTGGGAGCGATGATCATGTACTCGCTGCCGGCCAGGGAGGTCAGCGGAGCGAAGGTTACACGACGGTTGCCGCCCTCGATGTAGGGCTGGTTGTACTGCGTGTTATAGGGCAGAGCCGGGTTGGACAGCTGGTAGCCCTCGTTGTAGAGGTCAACCAGAGCCGGGTCGCAGTAAACGAAGATCTGCTGGCGGCGCAGACGGGGATCGAGACCGAAGATGATGTACTTCAGGAACTCGACGACGTTGGTGGCGTCGATGGAATCAGAGAGCTCAAGATAGTTTTTCTTGGCCTGTCCGATGGTGCCGGCTGCAATCTCCTTCTCGATGATGGTGATGTAGCCGTCGAACAGATCCATCGTGGTGTCGCCTTCAGGATCGCGCACGGCGTTGGCAAGTGCCAGCTCCAGGTGCTCACCGGCGATGGCCATTACCTGGCCCAGGATGAGACGTGCCATCTCGCTCTTGGCCTGGCCTTGGCCGAGCACGGCAGCGTGCTCACCCAGCATGGTCTGAGCGAAAGCGTTGGGTTCGAAGTCCTGGTTCATCGTGCCGAAGTTGATGGGCAACTCGCGGAAGATGATTTCGGTGGCACCCTCACCGCGCTTGTTGGGCGCGTAGGGATAGAACTGAGCCTCGGTGCTCACGCCGCCCAGATACTGGTTAACGCGGCAACCGGGAAGGCCAGTGAGGAACTTGATGCTGTCCATTGCCAGCACCGGCATCTTCAGCAGCTGGCGATGCCACTTCTTGGCCGCCTGCTTCCAATCCTCCTCGCTGGGAAGAATATTGATGAGATGATTCGTGGGAGGCATAATTACTTCTTCAGTTGGTCGAGCAGCTTCTGAGCCTCTGCCATGTCGTCGCAGTAGCCCTTCAGCTCGGGGTTAGTGTCATCGGTGGTCTGTTCGCCACCCTTATTGTTCACCTGCTTCGACTCGTCGGCGGGCTTCTTGCCCAGCTCGGCGATCTTGGCATCCTTGGACGCTATTTCGTCCTTGAGCGTCTGGATTTCCTTATCGCGGCTGGCAACGGTGTTGTTGGCCTCATCAAGCTTACCCTGCAGGTCTTTGATGTGGTCTTCCAACGTTCCCAGCTGGTCACAGGTCAGCTCAGCGCAGCCGCCCTCCTCGCACTCAAAGGTGGCGAGGGCAAGAATGGCGGCAAGAATGGTAAAAGCTTTCTTCTTCATTGTGCTTAGAACTTGGTTGGTTGATTCTTTCGGGTAGAGACCTCTCAAGAACTCCTTGAACTTTGAGAGCAGGCCACGCTCATCCACACCTTCGTCCATGGGAACGTCGGGCACGGGAATGCCCTCTGCTGCCAGGAACTCCTTCACCTCAGCCGTCATTACCGGCTTCTCATCCTCGGGCAGGTCGGTCACCTCGTTGACGAAGCCCCAGTCCAGGGCTTCCTCTGCAGTGAGCCAGCCGCCCTCCTTCATCAAGGCGAGCAGTTCAGCCTGTTCCTTCTTGCACCGCTGGGCATAGCCCTTGGCGATGGTCAGGTCTATCTTGTTGAGATCTTTCTTGGTCTTTTCGCACTCCTGGATGAACTCGTCGAGCTTGTCGGCGTTCATCTGGTCCCACACGAACATGAACTGGCTGCACTTGTGCACCAGGTACATCGCATTGCGGTCGATGGTGATGCTCTTGGCGCCCATCGAGGCGATGGTGGCCGCGCTGGCGTTCATGCCCTCGTAGTGGACATGGACGTTCCCGTGGCGGGAGAAGGCGGCGCTCACGCTCAAGGCGGTGGCCACGGAACCACCCAGGGAGTTGATGAGGACATGCACTTCCTCATCCTTGTATTTATTAAGGATATAGTCGACATAGTCGCTGTCGAAGTTCCAGCCTCCGACATATCCCTTCAGATACAGATGGTATGATTTTCTCTTTGCCATAAGTAAACTTTTTCCACAAAATTACCCATGGCAAATCGCTGTATAAAAGACCTTAAGAGGCTACCTTTCTAGCGGAATCAGGGCTTTGAAGCACTGAAATTCTACGGTCACGCTTTGAATGGCCCTGTCTCCTCCAGGCTCTCCCGTCGACTTCTGGATCTTCACTGTAGGGTATGGCTGTTCGCGCCTGCCGATGAGGTACCATTCGCCGCTGGCCTGTTGGATCATCCACAGCATCCCTTCAGGAGGAACGTCGTCGGCCGTCATGAAGTTCAGCGTCGCTTTCTCGATCCTGCCGTTATTGCTGTGTTCCTCAACGGCCTGGCAGGTCGCCTGGCCGTGGATCGATAACTGTGTGCCATCGACGAACACCGACACCGGGATGCCGGCGAGGAACGAGCTCATGATCTGTGCAGGCACATCACCAGGGTTGAGGTAACGCACATCGATGATGCCCGGCATGTTGTAGTTGTCTCGTTGCATAGTCCTGTCTTAGTTATGGTTTGTTACGGTTTGTACGCTTAGTTGAGGTTAGTTACACTTTGTTATTTTCGTGTTTTGAATTCCGTGTTAAACTCTGTTAAAACTAACGCTTTGGAGGCGTATGGCCTTTTCGGTATGCCTTACGCTGTCTGAAGAACATCTGCCTGATGGCCTCCCAGGATTTCTCCTCGTGCTCGATGCCGTGGCGCGTCATCCAGTCATAGATGGAGTCGGTGATGGGCAGCGACAGTTTATCCACCTTGTAGAGGTCGTTCCACAGCTGCACCCGGAACCGGACCATGATCACGTGCTTCAGGACCTCGCGGGCGTCCTCGCTGAGCACACACCAGTAGGGCGAAGGCTTGCTCTTGAAGTCCGGCACCGCGATGGCGATCTGGCCCTCCTCGCGCATCGCCGGTTTCTCGTCCTCGCCCAGTTTGTCCAGCATCATCTCCAGGACATCGTTCTCGGCGCTGCCCCTGGGGAAGCGCACCACGCCCTGAGCGTCTGCCCAGTCATGCAGGCACCACTCATAGAGATATTTCGGGAGCGACAGGTAGATATTCATGCCTAAAGGTTTGAGTTACAAAGCACAAAGATACTATTTACTTACCATTTTAGGGCAATTTACTCAAACAAAAATGTGAAGAATTTACATATTTGTTTGAGCGCACGGGGGCTGTAAACTTTGGAAAAAAGTTGTACAAAAGTACGGAACACCCAATTTTTGACACTTATTTCCTTGTGCGTCAGTACATTAGTAGCCGTACTATTTCCGCACTCTTTGCGGGTCCCGTACTCCTGTACTGTACGTACAACACCGCACTCTTGAAAAGTCCAAAAAAGTACGGCCTTAATTTGCTGATTTTCGGCAACTTTCGCCCTCTCCGTACTTTTGTACTTTTTTTTTCTACTTGTATTTGTATAAAAATAAAAAAAAAGAAGATGATGAAGTAACTCCGAGATTTTGCCGCTTTTTCCGGCTTGGGGTTTTTATGGTAATCCGCCAACAATCTCCTATTCATCAGAAGGCGGAATTGCAGGCGGAGGTTTGGCAAAATGACAGCGAATTGTGCTGGTACTCACGCGCAGCGCATCAGATATCTACCAGGTCAACTTCCAGTACTGGAGAAAATCTGTAGCAATTTGCTATTTTCGCCCCCCGCGCCCCCCGTCCTCGAGGCTTGCCTGGTACGCATGTACACCTGCACGCTATATTACTCTTAAAAGTGGGGGTCCGGGGGTTCGGACGGGCCCCGAAACGGGAAAAGGGGCCCCGCGTCTCACGACGCAAGGCCCCCATGTCATCAAAAAAATGTTGTGTCGTAGATACTATCGCCTGTAACGCATCGCCCATCCGTGGCGGCCGCCTGGCGCGTATATGATCTTGAAGCCGGCATCGAGCATGAGCTTGGCCACCTGGCCCTCGAGAGGCTCGATCATATCCCGGATCTCGCTCTCGATCTGCTCTGTCGTCTTGAGCATGACACCTTCGCCTGCTTCCTCCACCGGCTCAAACTGCATGAGGTAAGCACTCAGTACGGCCACCAGCGGCCCGTAAGCATCCTGATCAGTCGGTAACATGGTCACCTCCTTTCCTCTTTTGCTCTGCGTTCATCATCTCGAGGTAAGCGCCTATGGCGTCATGGAGCACCTCGAGGTCGGTGATATCGTCCAGCCAGATCGTGTCGTCTGGTATCTTCATGCCATTATCCTCCGGCGAATACACATTGATTTCGCAAGCCACTGGCACGCTCGTGTCATTGGGGTCGATGCACCGGGAGATCGCCACATTGATGTGGCCACGTCCCTCAAAGCGGGTGGTCATCACCTTCAGTCCGTCCTTGTTCATACTGCAGCCACCTCCTTTCTCGCGGTCAGCCTGGTCATGCCACGATAGTCCTTGTTGATGGTCCAACGGTCGCCGTCCCAGTTCTGGAACTGGCGGTTACCCATGAAGGTTCCCAGGTAGTCCCATTTCTTGATGGCCTCATTGTAGGCCTGCACCTGCAGACGGTGGTTCTGGCTGGTGGCCATGGTGTCGCCCATGCGCCGGATATCCTCGAATGTGCATTCCTGGTCAATGACCACTTTACGGCCGTTGAGCAGCTGGAAATGATGCTTTTTGGTGTTGTTCATGCCTCACCTCCTTCCTCGTCCGGGACAAACATAACCAGGTCATGGGGCGTGGTCACATTCGGTCTTGTGTCGGTTTTGCCGGTCAGTGTACATTGATGGGCGACATCACCCAGTTCTAATTGAATGATTCCTACAAGGGGATATGCGCCATTAGCATCATTGCACAGGAGCCTCACGTTTTTCCCGCTCCTGGTTCGGATAAAGCCCTTGATAGTTCCGTCTGTGATACGGCGGGCTGTCTTGTCATTATACGGCTTAACGATGTATTCCATTACACCTCACCTCCTTCCTGGGCGGCACGCTCGGCCTCCGCCTTTTCACGGTTCGTCTTGTAGGTGGCCATCAGCTGCTCGCGCAGCTCACGTTCCTTTTTCTCGTAGTTGAGGTTAAGTTGCTTGATATGGTTTGTCCAGGTCTCGCGCTTGCGTTCATATTCAGCCTTGAGGGCGGCTGTTCTCTGCTGTCTCTCCTCGTCCAGCTCGAGCAGCTTGTGTCGTTGTGTATCGATGTCCCCGGTCAGGCGCATGAGCTCTCCGGCATTGAAGTCGTTGTTGGCTTCAGCGTTGTCGTGCATGCGCTGGCGCAGGATCGTCCGCTGATCCTTGAGCGTGTCGATGTTGTGGAGCACGAGCAGGCGGTGTTTCTCGATGTCCAGTTTCAGACTGGCAATATCGGCATCACACCTGCGCTTGTCTGCCTTGATCGAGAGTTGGGTATTATGGACTTTCTCTTGCCGCTCACGGCGCAGTTCCTTCAGCTGGGCGCTGTATTCTATTTCCACCTCCATATTCTTGGCGGCGTGCGCACTCGTCCAGTTCTGTCCGTTGCTTCCCATCATTTGACACCTCCTTTCCTGATGTCTATTGACGACATGGCGGCGAAGTGAAGCACCCAGGCGCAGCACCAGGTGGCCGTCTCGCGGGCATAGAAGCCGTCGCTGAGGAGCCAGCACATGACGCTGATGAAGGCGCACAACGCCAGCAGCGTGTTGATCGATTGTGAGGTTAAGAACTTCAGCAGCGCCTTGACCGCTGCCGTGGCCAGCGTCCCCATGGACGCCCTCTCTCGTTGAATTTGAATTGTGTTCATAACACTTGTTGGGTATAGCAATAGGCAGTATAAAAAAACGGCTGCCTGTTCCGTTGCTATACCCAACAAGTGTCATCTCCGGAGAGCGCCAATTATGGATCGGAAAGGCAGCCTTTCAGCTATATGTCCGGGCAAAAAATAAGCCCGAAGCGGATTCGAGCGGATAACCGACGCTCAGGCGGCGATGACAGACATCGATGGGTATAGCGCTGCAAAGATACAGCGAAAACGTAAATGTACAACACATTTCGCCAAAAAAATGACGAAATATGCTATAAAACATAAAAATAGGGGAAATTTTCCCGAAATTTCCTCAATTTTCCGTGAAAATTCCGTGAGATTCCGCGTTATTTTCCGTGAAAACTAAAGATTAAGCAGGTTTGAATCTGCTTATTTACGCTTGATGACCATGCCGGTCACTTCATATCCATCAGTGATCCGACGGATGTGCAGGTTAATGATCCCGTTACCTCCGAGGGTTTTGGCCTCATCCACGGCATAGGTCAGGGCGGACTGAGGATCTGCATGGCGCACCTTACCTTTTGTGGTCTCATAAGTGTTGTAATAAAGCTTGCCATTGTTCCGGTAGCCTTTCCCATTGTCATAGATATCATCCATATCTTTCTCCTTGACTGTCTGTTTGGCCACAACGCCAGTCGTCTCTACAGCGATGAGAGATCCGACTGGAGTGTAATCGAAGCTCACAGAGTTGGATTCGGTCAGGAACATGCCCGGGTACTGGGAATAATCAATCAGTCCTGCAATCTGGGAAAATTGAGGTCCCGTTGGAGCGCAGCTGGCCAATGCCAGGATCATTGCTGCAATAAATAATGCTTTTTTCATAATGCTATTGTTTTGATGAATTAGTTACTCCCTGCAAAGGTAGTAAATTTCGTGGTAAATGTACGTTATAGGGCGTACATTTACAATCTGCCGCATACTGGCCACTAACGAATGTTAATTTTTTGCCGGTATGCGGGTCCTGTTCCCGAAATCGGTTTCGGGAACAAATTGCCAGTGTTTTCAACACTGGGGACGTGATGGAACGGCGGCACGTTTCGTTAATTTTCGTTGCCTTTCAGCTCACGAAAATCTAAGGGACTGTAAAACAGTCCTGGAAGGGGATTATTAAGGGGAATTTTCCCCTTGATTCCGTCGGAAGACCCCCCGCCCGCCCTGCGTTGC
>Ga0310690_10004260_pt1 | contig 20476 bp, 25 predicted proteins | sample AusTroGonzalo_MG_2_FD_207661 | JGI IMG/M metagenome (GOLD analysis project Ga0310690, IMG submission 207661) | Bovine rumen microbial communities from tropical cattle in Woodstock, Queensland, Australia - Gonzalo_04 (v2) (version 2) | ecosystem: Host-associated > Mammals > Digestive system >...
TGAGTAAGTGCTTGATGTATACGAAGTTATGAGGTCTGGCTAGAACCCATAATCTAGCTGTGTGGTTGGAACAACCCACCGTTGAGCAATGCTACCACTACGGGTAATAGCTTTTATAGATATTATGTGCAAGTAGCTGCGTTGAAACGAAGACAAGAAGCTCACCGCATTTATGCGGTGGGTAGTTCACTTGCATTCTGGAATTACATTGCGTGATATGATGACGATGGCTGGCGTCAACGACACTGACGAGCTAATTAACTGGATTGAAAACCACAAGAAATATATCAGCAAGGCGAGGTTTATGAAATGAGTGATGACATTCTAGACAAGGACGATCCGTACCGTCCGATCATGTTTACTCGTAACTATTTTGACAAGCCGACTAAAGTCCAGCCGTACTGGATAAAGTCAATTTATGTCAAGAATATGGTTGGAGTAGGCAGACCAGATGGAACCGCTCTGATTGACGTATTAGGAAAGCCAGCTATTACTGGGCCGAACGGTTATGGAAAGTCGCTTCTGTTGAAGCTGGTTAATGCTGTCATGGAATTGGCTAATGGAAGTGTTCCTGTTGCCCTTAAAACATTGTATATTGGTATAGAACCGCCGTATGAACACTTGTTCGATGTAATAACGGTCACTACGGTTGATGACAATGTGTACAGTCTGAAAGAAATCGACAGTACCACTGGTTCATACGAGTTTTCGCACAACGATACCACTTATGTCATTCATAATGGCGTAATGGATTGTATGGTGCCAGAACGTTATGAAACTTCTGGATGTTACTTTCTTTCGACGGCTCGTGTAGCGTCGCCTACGACATATATTGACGGTTTATCGGAATTAACCATAGATTATGACTTTTTGACTAAGTGGTATAACTTGATGATGCAAGGAATTGACATCGAGTCGACTCCAGAAAAAGCTTTGAAGCGATACGTTGATATTCCTGTTGCCGCTGGCTGCAGAGAAGTGGGCCGATGGATTGCTGATCGTAAGCTCAGCTTTGGCGAAGTTGAACTCCTTATGCAGCTGATGGCCATGTCCTCTGGTTGCAAGATTGTTCTTGTTGACGCCGCCGAAATCGGACTCCATTTATCTGCTCAAGTATCGTATATGAATCTGTTATCTTGGATGTACCAAAATGGAGTCCAGGTATTGTTTACAACGCATTCTCCGCAGATGTTTGACTTGAATTTTTCTAACTCGAATGATCTGTTTGATGTATTCGGTAGAGCGGAATAGGTTCTCCTAAACAATGGTGCTGAATGCGGCGCAAGGCGAAATGCTTTGCGCCGTTACTATATAAACTATGAAGGAAATTTCATAGCAAAGGTACCAAAATGCTAAAGAATACTATGTTGAACAACGCAATGACTCGTTTGGCCGACATCTACAAGAATGACCCGGCAAAGCTTGAGGCAATGAACCTTACTGCACAGATCGTGCTCGAAGCCGTCAAGGGACAGAACGCCTTGATGGAAGGTGGCACAACAGCAGCAACTATGACCGTTGATAACTTGTCTGGTGGCCAAGGTAAGGCAACTGTATCGACTGACCATGAAGTCGGTAATAAGTATAAAAATGCTGGGTCTACAAATGAACTGGCTACGCCGAAGCCGACAGACCGTCAGATGGAAACTTTACAAAAGATGATGTGCCGCTGGGCCAAGAGCGATCCGGTTGCTTGCCAGAAATGGGTGAATGAAACCTTGAAGCAAGCTATTGAATCCGCTGCATCCGTTAAATTCAGTAATAATTTGAGCGGCGACTGGAAGCAAGCGTTTGACGATGCTGTTAGCGGAAAGGCTGAAAAGGATGTCAAGAAGATTAATGAAAAGATGGCTGCAAAGCAGAAAAAGGATGAAGCTAAGGCTGCCGCAGATCAGGAAAGACAGTTCTACAAGGATAACGCCGCTAAGGAAAGGGCATATAAGAAAGAAGAAAGCCGTAAGTATCACCAAGGTAAGCTTGACGAAATGAGAGCCAACGCAGCTAAGGTTGACGAAGACCGTGAGAAATTGAGTAATGCTGGCATTAATCCAGATAATTATAAGGACTTACGTAAGCCAGGTCTCATTGGTAGGGCCGTTAATGGCGTTAAGTCTTGGTGGCATAAGAAGCATGGTGCATTGGAAGAAGCCATTGCACGTGGCGATATTGCCATGATCGAAGCTATCAAGGAAGAAATGATGACGATGAAGTCACTCTGTGAAGCCGCCGGAATCGATTTTGACCAAGCTATCATGGACTAGTCCATAGTACATAACAATTATAGGATTCCAAGGAAACTTGGGATCCTTTTTGTTTATATTTATTTACAAAGAATTAACGTATTTTAGTTGACAAGGTGTCATTTAATAATTATATTAATGCTCGACCAAACAATGAGGTAGACTTATGTTCAAGAATTTCTTTAAGCGCAAGTGGATTACGGACGAAGTAGTTACTTACTTACTCACGCTTCCGAGATATTTCCGCATATCTTACACCATCAATGCCAACGGCCATATCATAAAGTTCCCTATTCGTGACGAAGATTTCAAGTTGATGGACTTTAACCAGTATGACCGTCGAGTGACTGGTATTGTGGTTGAATATCAAGATTTCTCGTTTGGCGGAATGACATATTACGTGGATGATGTAGTTACCCAAAAGGACATTCCGTACTTGCGCGAAAAGTTCGATGAATTTGTAAAAAAGTTTCCTATTTCCAAATCGTCGGTCAAGGCAAAGGAATTGTATGACATGCAGTGCCAGTTGAAAGAGAAGATCGAATCTGTCACTGGTGCCGTTGGCGCATATGACGGCAAGGATCTCATCTATAACTTGAGCGCAATTGACGGGTCTACTCGTCAACGTATTCTGGATACGGTTGCTCGTTTTGGCAAGGGCTGTGTTGAAACCATGCTTATGATCACGATATCCGGATCGACAGATGAAGAAATGGGCTCGACAATGGACGAGCTTGCTTTGATTGAAGCCAATGCTGAATCGAACTCTAAGGAGCCCGATATAAATGAATCATTTGGTGGCTTGTTGATTTAATTTGCAATGACTGTTGCCAACCTCAAAGAAATTTCCTATATTATTTATCACAAAGAAGGGATTAATCATGGATAAAAAGCAGTGCATCGATATATTGAAAAATATACGTAAAAAAATCGAGGGCGGGAAAACCGTTGCCGAACTCAGAGCATATGTTGATGGTCAAATTGAAGTATTGGAAGCATTAATTGATTCTGATGCTTGTCCATCGAATAATGGTTGGAATTCTGGGGTCAACGTACGTGGTGTAGATAATTCCCAGTCGACTGCTCCGAAGACTGCAATGCCTCGTTTCCGTGGTGCTGACATGACGTAGGAGATCTGCGTGATGTTGATGCGGTTCAACGACAACATCTTATAGAAGGTTCTCATCTGGTTAGCCGGGTGTGCTTGGTGGCACATCCGGCTTTTGGTGTTTTATAAGGAGAAAATATGTCTTTACTAGACGAGTTTTTTGGTTTGAAGCTGTTTGCTATACGGAAATGCATAGCGGACAAGGCGAAGTGCAAGACGCAAGATGCAATACCGGCTGCGCACCGATTACGAAAGAAGGTCGGTGCGCTGAAGGGTAAGACTCAAGAGGACACGCTCGACAATTTACTACGAGTGACTGGACTTACCAAAGACGCATCGGCCTACAACCTACTAAATGCATGCATTGACCTCTGGTGGAACGAATTGAGTTCCGCTATAGTCCCTTATGACCGCTCGGAACACGAAACCAAGCCGAGATCGCTACCAGTACGCCGTAAGTACAAGAAGGCCAAGGAATACTGGTCTAAGTACAAGTTCACCAAGCGAACAGAATTCGATACGGTTCTGCAGAAGTACAAGTGCAAGGACGTTAATTTTCCGTACCTCACCGTGGTAGGAACGTTGTTTGAAGTGCAACTTGCGAACAACGGAATTAGCGAATGGCCGATAAAATCAAACGTCTTCGATATCAATGACGAAGACTTAATTGACGAAATAGAGTAATTTCAGCACCATGATTATTTACATACCACCACAAGCAAGCGAGAACGTCTCCGAGTTCCTTTCGGACTTCGAAGATACGCTGATCGAGCTCGACGTCCCGGTGTGGAAGGTCGTGCTTGGCGGCTTCGGCCTTGTAGCGCTCTTTGTGGGAACGTTCATCGGTATGTTTCACCTCATGATGTGGTTATTATGAAGATTTGCGGTATAGACCCTTCCATGAAATCCAGCGGACAAGTCGTCATGACCCTTGACGACGATACGCTAGATGTTGTCGATATTCAGTTCTACGGTTATACGCACACGAAGATGTACGCTATCGACGAGGGTAATGTCCATATTGAGTTTCTGGGCAGTTACGATTCGTGTAGAAACCGATGCATTCCGGATCGTCAGGAGCAGACGTTCGGAATCATCCGAAAGCATCTTGACGGCGTGTCGTTCGTGGGCATGGAAGACTACGCTACGTCGAAGGCGAAGAAGGAAAGCGGAAGCATTTTGCAGATCGCCGAGTTCTGTGGCGGCATCCGCTACATGATGTACACTATGGGTATCGGCATCATCAACTTCGGTATTGGGCAGATTAAGAGGTTTGCGACCGGAAACGGTGACGCTGGTAAGCCAGATATGTGCTTGTCGTTCTTGCATGAATATCCGCAGCTGTATCCGTCAGACATATTTGCGAAGCTGAAGGAGTTCGAGTCTCCGCATAACGACTTGTGCGATGCGTTCTGGATGTGTGAAATACTCCGCAGCTGCATGAAACTTGAAAAGTTTGGCTCGGAATCGTTAGATGCTGCGAAGTACGCCTTCTTGACGACGACGGTTACCAAGGGCGCTCTATCACTGGCTGAATCCCCGTTGATGAAGAAGGGAGTACCATATGAACCAGTGAGAAAGAAGAAAAAATCTAAAAAGAAAAAGGAAAAAGACAATGACTAAGGCAGAAGAATATAAGCAGAAGGCTGCGTTCGCTCGCAGTAAGTCCCCAGTTGTCCTCAAGTACGAAGCGTTGCTGGAAGACATCGACACCGCAGCAAAGGCTGGCATGGTGGCCATTCCGCAGACCAAGTATACAATTGAAGGTCTTCAGTATACACGAGGCGGGTTTGGCGGACTTGATTACCAGCAGATGTATGATGAACAAGACGAACTCTATGACCTACTGCGCAAAGACGGGTTCGAGGTTCGTATAACCGATCCAGAACTTCCGTCTACTTTGGACATCAACATGCCGGAAGCACGTCGTCAGCAGATTGAACAGACAAAACGCTGCATTGAAAAACAAGTGCTCATTATCTGGGATACTGAAGAATTTGACAAGTAATTGTAAAGTTCTTTTTACACAAAATCCGACAGAAATGTCGGATTTTTCTTGTACTGTCACATTTTGACATATGAAATATACTAGATTTGTCTTTACAGAAACAATGAAATTTGCTATAATTAAACAAGAGGTTAAACAATGAATACTATTGCATCATCCTACAAGATCTCGCAGGGCTTCTGCGTAAACGAATACGAACTCAAGGACACCGAAGTAAAGGATACTGTCAAGGTTCGTGAACCGATTAACCATGTATTCTGCTGTGATATTAGCGGCAGTATGTGGCGCAGCCTTCCCAAAATGAGGGAACAGCTGAAGAATCGTCTTTCGTCCATTGTCGAAGAAAACGACACCATTTCAATTATCGTGTTTGCCGACCCAGAAGACTGTGCGGTCGTCAAGGAACACGTACACTGCAACAATGCTCGTGAGCTCTCCGAACTCCACAAGGCTATCGACCGCTACTTGGTCGACCAGGGTTGCACCGACTTCTACACGCCGCTTGAACTCACTCGCAAGCTCATCCGTCCGAAGGAACGCTATAACTTCGTGTTCTTGTCCGACGGCTACCACAACTGCTGCAGCTATGACAAGGTCATCGGCTCTCTGAACAAGCTTGCACCGGAAATCGCCCAGTGTACCGTGATCGAATATGGTTACAACGCCGACAGTGACCGTCTTTCCCAGATGGCCGAAATCCTTGGTGGCTCTAAGATTCCTTCTGCCGACTTTGATGAATATGCGCCGATCATGGAAAACGTGTTCAAGGGTGGCGCAGTTGCCCCCAAGGTCAAGGTGTTTGTTACTGCCAGCACAAAGAACATGATCAAGCCGATCGTTATTTTCTTGAACGAAGGAACCAGCCAGGTTACGTCTGTCGTTGTCGAAGACGATGGCTATGCACTGCTGCCAACGTCAGTCAAGAAGTTCTGGACGGTTACTCGTACGAATGCTGCTCCGGTGAACCAGAAACCGCTTGATTTGGACGGATTCTATGGTGTCGCATACGTTCTTGCGGACAAGCTTGAATACGATCTTGTCGAAGACTTGCTTTATTATATCGGCGACAAGAAGTTCATCAACCAATATCAGTCCTCATTTGGAAAACAGAAGTTGTTCGTGTTCCAGAACGACCTTGCAGCCGCTGTATTTGACAAGTCGCAGCGTGGCGAAATCGATCCTAACTTCAAGGCATCTGATGATCGTTACTGCGTGATTGACTTCTTTAACGAGCTTTCTACCAATACTGACAACCTTGTCCGTGTGGCCTCTGAAGACTTTAACTACAACCGTATTGGCGCAAAGTCTGTTGATAAGGTTGTCCTTACCGATGACGAACAGAAGGCTCTTGCAGAAGCAAAGTCTGCTGCCGCAGCCCAGGCAATTCTTGACAAGGCTAAGGAACGTCAAGTCAAGATGACGAAGATTGACAAGGGCTATCCGCTCGATTCGTTTGTATGGAACGAAGACCGTGCAAACCTCGGCGGTCTCTTCAACATTGACGTCGAGCTTGAACTTCCAGAAAATCAGTTTGGCCTTACCACTGTCAAGTCTACCATTTTCCGTAACTATACCATCATCAAGGATGGCATCGTGAATATTCCGGTGCTTCCGTTGATCCTTACTAAGTCTACGCTCAATACCATCACTAAGCATGAAGGTGTGATGGTGACTGTGCAGAAGGTACTCGACAACGGCATGACCCAGTGCTTGGTTGATATTTCGGCACTTCCGGTTATCAACAAGAAGAAGATGAAGAGTGCGAAGAAGTCTGAAATGACAAAGCTCGCATTGAACCTCACTGATAGCAAGTTCTGCTTGAAGTATCTCAAGTCTCTCGTTGAAAAGGCTGCTCCGACACCGCTTAGCGACGGCTACACGCCAGAACAAGCCGATTACCTTGCATCTCTCGGCATTACGTCCAAGGGCTACAATCCGCCTAAGGAAGCTGTCAAGGACGGCGACTTCTACATGGCTCCGACGATCAACTCTGCATTCAAGAGCTTCTCTTCTGAGCCGAAGATTTCCGACGTTTTGGACAAGGTAAAGAACGGAAAGAAGATGACTCCGTCCGTGGAATACATGGCCGCCGTTATTAAGCGTGTCGACGAATATCTTGCAAAGAATAGCACTGACGCTAACCGTGAATTGGTCATCAATCAGATGATCAAGGACATGGAAACTGACAAGAAGAACTACTCTCGTCAGCTTGCCCAGATGAAGTTCGCAATGCTTGTCAGCCGTAAGTGGTTCGAAGGCTCCACCAACTTCGACGACAACACGGATAAGATCCATTCCAAGTATGGCATCGACATGGTGATCGAATACCGCTTCGTCGACAAGAAGCAGAATCTCTAATTTCGGTTCAATCACAATCAAGGGGATCGGCTATTGCCGATCCCCTTTCTTTTTGCTATATTTTGTGGCATGGATAAAGAAATGACTATCAAAGGTGGCCAGCACATGCCGTTTCGTTCGTCCGTAATCATGGACATGAATGGCAATGTATCTGAAGTCCACAACATGAACGACTGGATCAAGGACACGAATACTCGCGTTCTCAATATCACCCACGATGACTTGGATGGCGCAGTCGCTGGCATCGTTGTACGCAATGTGTACCCAGCTTGCATCACTGTTCGTACTAACTACAGCGGTCAAGTGTATCGTGACGCCATCGACGCTATAGCGAAGCCGGAGACCTACGACGCTATCATATTCAGCGACTTCAGCCCGGACGACAATATGATCGACGCCGTACACGCTGTACGCAAGCCGTACTTGGTAATCGACCATCACCAGACCGCCATCGTGCGACCGGATGATCCGTATGGCGAATATTTCGTTCAGCAAGGCCGCTGTGGCGCTTTATTATGTTATGACTACTTTAAGGACATGGCAAACCTGGATAAGCTCTACCAGCTGTGTGTAGTGACGAATGACCATGATCTATGGCTTCGAAAGATTATTCCGTTATCTGATGATTTGAATACGTTGCTGTACGAATATGGCTATGAAGAATTCATGACTAAGTTCATGAATGGTTTGAACCCAGATGGCAGTCTGCCGGAAGATTCTAAGGCAATTCTGGCAAACCATGAACATGAAGTGACTCAGTATATTGCTCAATGTGCCCAGAAGGAACTTCCGTACAATGGACACTATATTGAATGTGAGAAGTTCAATTCCGACATCAATATGCGAATGACGCCACAATATGATTGGCTCGTCATGGCTGGAACTGAGGGTGTAGATCCCGGCATGACCAAGCTGTCCTTCCGTACTCGCCGCAAGGATATCAACCTTGGACAGACGATTGCGGCGTTTGGTAAGGGCGGCGGCGGGCATCCAGCAGCAGCTGGCCAGACGATACCGACTGCAGAACGTGATGAATTTATCCTTCAAGTAGGCGACAAGTTGTTTGGAAACAAATAAGAAAAGCGGCTCATATAAGCCGCTTTTTTTTATTTGTATCTTTCCGATTAAGCGTGATCGGTCATTTCCATCGAGCCGTAACGTCCACGGATAGTGTTCAATTCGTCTCGTTCAGCTTGTGTCGCTGCGACTGATTCGAGCTGTGCAAGCGATTGCACAAACCGGTCATCAGTACCGAACTCGGCAACATATCTGCCGCGTACGGTATTGATGATATCTTGTTCCGCAGTTGTTGCAGCGACCGATTCCAGCATAGCGAGTGACTTCATAAATTGCTGATTAACCATATTAAACCTTCACTAGTTAATGTTAGTTTATTACTTCTCACCACAGAACGGCAACGTATTGCCTAGCTGGACAAACGCTTCACGTAGCATTGTATCGAGGTCTGCGGACATCATAGACTGCTTGGTTGACGTTGTCTTGCCTTTGTAGGTAATAGCCATTGTGACATCTTCCGAATCCGGAGTTTCTTGAGAAATGGTCAATACCCAGTTTGCGTTGATGCGTTCAATCTTTTCACCATTAACTGTTGGATGTGTAACGAGATGTTCAGCAATCGTAAATGACTGCGCATCATTAGACAAGTTTACTCCACCGACAGACATTTCATAAGCAACCCGAAGCGGCGCAATTAAGTTTCCGCCAAGCTTGAAGTAGAAGTTACCAGACTGGTCAACTGCAAAACAAGTCATATCCAAGGTTGCGTTAGAACGCTTGAGTTCATTTTTGATTGAACTCTTTCGACCCATTTTGACATTAGCATTCTGAGTTTTAATTGCTGCCAATAAAGTAAATATATCCGCTTGCTTTTCAGTTGCTAGTTGAATTATGTTGTTTACACGAGACGTTAAGTTTGGCAAGAATTCAGCTGGTTGTATTTTAAGACGACTTAAATGATCGGCGCGAGCGGTTTCTTGTCGAACATTGATTGTATTATGAGCGACATCATTTACCCAATTACCAACATTTGCAACGTTAGTAATAGTCGCGTATGCGCTTTGAAGATTGTCTAGATTGCTTAACGCACTAGATAATTCTCTTTCTTGTGAAGCCAACACATTAAGGTCATCAATGATTTCTGGTATAGTATCATCGGTGTAATGGACGTTTCCATTGTTATCCTTGTAATATGCGCCTTCTGCCTTAGCGTTATTGAGTTGGTCACGGTTCAACTGTGCCTTGTGGCGAATTTGATCCAACTGTTCTTGATACTGTTCCCTGTCAACGGCAGTATCAAGATTTGCGACATCAAGACCATATTCTTGCAATACTCTAGTCAGTCGATCGGTTCCAATTTTCTGTATCTTAGCTTCAAATGACGGATTGCCTAGTTCTTTGCGAAGTACTTCCATGAAATCATTCATTTCGCTTTGTACTTTCATTGACTGGTCATTTAATTCATTTGCGTGTTCTAGATGGCCTTCACGGCAATCCTTCACATTACGTAATAATGCAGACAGTGTTGGCAGAATATCATAGACGTCAGCAGTACCTTGTGTGGACACTAGACTAGATATTGTTCTCTTGACTGTATTCAATGCGTCGACGTGAGCTTGTTCGTCTGGTGACAAAACTACTGGAGGCGGCGTATACGGAGTTTTTGCCGGTGTCGGCTTAGTAGGCGTACCAGTAATGTTGCCAGTTGTATCTAATGCTTCTTTAGCTTTTTTAGCAGCCTCTTGTTTTAATGCACGTATGGCAGCTTCCTTGTCATCAGCAATTTTCTTATCATGCAGTTGCTTATCCATCATCATCTGATTGACTTCGGCTTTTCGAGACGTATAAGCAGCATTCTGCTTGGCCTGGTCAAACTGATTCAAGCTGGTACGTATACGGTCATACGGCTGGCCGAGGTTCATGTATAGCGCAATTTCATTCTGTATATTATCCAAGTCTTTTTCAATTTCGAGACGCTGTGCTCGTGTCATGTTCGGGTTGAATCCGGCAACTTTTGCCTTCATGAATTTGAGTTGACTTGCAAGTACTTTAATACGAGCGTCCGTATTAGGAAGCGTGGAAACAAGTTCTCTTGCATGCGAAGTATCGTCATTTTGCAATTCTTCTGGGTCTTTAGCAAGTTCGTCGATCTGAAGTGCGATGTTATTTGCTTGGTTAATGATGTCATCCGTTAGCGGTTGCGGATTGGTTGGGTTGAGACAATCCTCTATCTGACGAACAAAGGATAGCAGTCCCACTTTCTTAGCTATATCGCTTTCGACCGGAGCCCTGATGCCAGTTTCCGCCTCAAAGACGTATCGGGCAATTTTTTCCAATGGACGTTTGAAATCGGCACGGAGTCCGTCGATAGATTCAACATAGGAATCGAATAGTTGGAAACGTTCTTTAATATCCATAAAAGTTACCGAGGTGGTTTGCTTGCAGTTTATAAGATGCTACATTCGAAAAGTTGTCATGTTACTACGTTTTTACTATATTGTGAGGCATGAATAGACCACTAGATAGATTAGATATGGTTACGCTGCATGGCTTGATGCGAGCAATCATGTCGGCTAACTTTGAAGACGCGTTTGACGCAAAATCACACCTAGAAGAAGGTATGGGCTGGTCTCTAGACGATTCTAGAGCAAAGGAACTGGAACGTGCGGTATGTACGCTCTTCCAGTGCGTGGGAAAGGCGATGACTGAAGGCACGCTGACACCATTTAAGGGTGACTATATCAAGTGGCTGGAAGGCTTGGGTATGATATCTCCAAAGCAGCAGACAGGTAATGTAAATGCACAAAAATGATTCAATGAAGAAAGAGCTTGCTGAAGCGGCGAAGTCTGTGACTGAAATGTCGAAGACGATGGCTCGTGTCAAGGCTTGCAAGGCTATGTATGTGCTTGAATCCTCAGTTCGTACTATTGAGGATGGTCAGACGGTTGTGAAGCGCCTCATGACGTATCATCCGTCTAAAAAGTATGCATACGAACGTATGGTCGAGCAATACTTGGAAATTACCGGATGTCAGTTAACAAGTCGTGACGACTTTGTTAGGTATGTATCAGATGATCAGACTGTTGTCGCAATGTTTGAAATCTACAAACCAGCGGTAGGATAATGGAAGATCAGCCGCAGAAATTTACATTGGACAATATGTTGTACCAGATGTGCGTAAGTAGTACATGGCGAGAAGAATTCGACATGAAGAGTGCTTATTACACAGAATACTGGCCCAACCAAGAAATCCATACGCGGTATTTTGAAACTGTGGACATTCCTATGGACACAGAGCTGACGCTAATGGAAAAGTTCGCTGCACTTGAACTTATCCAGAAATATTTTGATGAAGATGAAGTAGTCATTTCCGCAATGAACAACCATAACATGTTTGCTACAAGAAAAGATAACGACGGCAACATTATTGTGATTGGATGGAATGACAGAAGTAGGTGAATATGGATAACAAGCAAGAAACACGTAGTTCTATTGTATTTGATGAGTTAACGTCTACATGTAAGAGAATACAACTCGTGGTAAATAACTGCAGTAACCCAGTTGAAGTGTTTATTGGGCAACAAGTATATAATGCATTAGACAATATTATCGCCGATCTTCGAGGGCTACTGGCAAATCCAAACTTGGATGCCACTGCGGAGCAATTCGTTAAAATGATGCATGAGCGCCAATAGTCCCTTGCCAGTACGGATCAAGTTTACTATATTGGATATTGATAAAAACATTAACATCTCAAAGGAATTATTATGAAGGAAAAGCTTACGAAATTTGGCAAGAACTCTGTAGTCGCATTGGCGATTGTGGGTGTGGTTTCCATCGCATTGACCGTTTCACGCATCTTTGCTGCACGTAAGGCTGGCCAGCAGTTTGGTGTTGAATTGGATCATGGATCCGAAGATGACGGCGTGGCGAATTAATATAGGTGAATGTGTGTCCTGTGGGAGCGGCGGTCTATGACCGCCGTTCTTTTATGTATCGTAAAATTTTATAAACGTGATACAAAAACTTAAATAATTGCTATATTTATGGACGTGGCTGACGAAAGTATCATAAAAACGATAGATAATCAAGTTGAAAAGCTTACCAAAAGCATTCATGAGGGGCAACCGCTTCACATGCGGGATGATCGAGTAGTTCCGAATGACGGATATGAAAATTATGTCACGATGATAGAGGCTCAGGTGACTGACGCCCTTCAGTTTGAAAAGAAGGCGGCTATAGAGTCTCTCAACTCACTTAAACGTTACTTACTGGATAACAACGTATGACAGAGGAAGAACAAATACTATCGTATATCGACAAGCCATTCAGCGAGTTACTACGCAAGTTACTAGCGAATGGATACAAATCCACTGGCGGTCAGTTCGACCGGGTTCATAACTTGAACAAGGTCGTATTTATCGCCCATAACAAGGCGAAGCACTTAAAGGTTACCGTGTGGCACATGTGGCTTAGACCGGATTCCTTTGGAATTGCCAAGCCAGGGCTAGTTACAGACATTGACGTGAAGGATCTTGAGCCAAAGGAAGACTTGAACAATGTTCGGACTAATTGATGAATTGTGGGACAAATTTCACGACGTCGTGGAACCACTCGCAGTAAATTTATGTATTGGTAAGGATACGCCTAATGACAAGCTTACCTTGTTGTTCATTGCATCCAAGTGCGGCATTATCGAGATAGAAGGCGAAAATGCCAAATATGTCGATGACATGATGGTCAAGAACGCTACGACCGGACACATTGAAGGCAATGTAAACTCAATGCTCAACGACCCAGAATTCTTGTGGACTCACTTCTAATGCATATCACTTACGAGCCATCGAAAGATACCTTTACTGCGATTGAAGGCGCGACTCAGCATGCCGTGCTTGATGTCGCTACATTTATTGATGACAAGAACGAAACGTTTGATGAAGCGATGCTGCGTGCATTGCGGTCATTGCAGCTACAGCTAAAGAACAGCGGAGTCTCCGATCCAATGATCGATAACACCGTAGCTACCGCAGTTCCTATGCTGGCTGTTTTGATACGCAAAAACAAGAAGAAAACAGCAAGCTACAGAGCATACAATTTCCCACATTAACCCCACACACCAGGACACACTACACATGACAGCAAAAGCGATCAGCGATCGTTTTCATGATGAATATCGTAGGGCAAAGATTGCCATCCCGAACCGTACTGTAGAAGCTACTTACGTGCGCCTTGCCAAACAAGGTAACCAGACGGCGCTGCGCACCCTTATCAACAAGTATATTCCGTTTATGTACAAAATGGCTAGACAGCTCAAGGAAGCGGCCTATAATTTGACCGAAGATGAAATGGTCAATGCAGCTGTATTCGGAATGCCTAAGGCTATTGAAACATTTGATCCAACGCTAGGAGTATCGTTCTTCACGTACTTCTCTCCAAAGGCTATGAATGAAATGCGTAAAGCTGGATTCGACAGTCTCTTGGTTCATAGGCCAGAGAATCAGCTCAAGGCGAAGAAACGAGACAAGATATCCGTCACGATGGCGAATATTGACAAGAAGGACGACAACGAGCTTTCCATATGCGACCGTCTATCCAGTTGCGATGCATCTGATACAGAAACCGTATCCGACGAACAGAAGCGATTGGCGGATGAATTTATGTCATTACTGCTTCCTACCGAGCATGATGTAATGAGCCGTCTGTTCCTTTATGGCGATGAAGACGTGACGTTACGTGGAGTCGGTCATGATATGGGTATTTCCCATGAACGTGTACGACAGTTAAAGGCGTCTGCATTACGCCGTATTCATAATACAGATAAGTTTAATGACATGAGGGCAGAACTCGATTATCTGCATAGCGAGGCTGTATGAGATCCGATGATGAGCTTCTGAACCTTATCCGTACAGATAAACGGAAGAAAGTCAATCCGATTCATATATCGCTTGATATCGATCCATACCAAATGGGCGAAGACCATGAAGTGCTTGCTGATGAACAAGTCAACTTGCCGGTCGCACAATTTACCATGGATCCAGAATCTGTTGTGGCTCAAGTAAAGATTGCAGCTAAGCTAGACGAATTCATTAATCACGTTGAAGAATTCCGTTCAAAGTATGTCAAGCAGCTGAGCGTCGTGTATGGGCCCCTCATGCGTGAATTCTATGAACAGTACAGTAGGGCGCTGCGGAAAAAAGTGCCGGACCTGTTTGAAATGCGCCAGACTATGGCGCATGTAAAGACGTTTGCAAAGGAAATTTCCTTGCGTGAAGACAATGATGAAGCTATATTTGATGCTAAGCGCATTGATAATGCTCTTGAAACTATAATGGAGGACACCGATGCCAACAATGATTAATAGCGAAAGTGTAATTAGGCTGTTTGAAAACAATGACTTGGATTATGACGAAACACGACAGTTGCTGGTATATAATGCTACTAAGCCAGTAATTGAATTCAGTATTCCGTGGTTTGTGAACGAGGTTGGTCGAACCTACGACTTGGCTAAAGTCCGGGCACAGCTTGCCGCAATGCTGCGTGATATTGAACACACGAAGAAGATTCGTGAAAAGATTGCCGACCCAGCATTTATGGACATGCTGTCAAAAGAACTGACTGCATTTGGCATGCAATATCTTCCAAAGGAAAAGGAGTCGGATCCGGATAAATTTGCCTATGAAGAGGATGGCAAGTATCTGTTCGGTGTCGATCTAGACTATATTGTATCGTTGCTTATTATAAACGAGAAAGAAACGGTCACGTCGATCCTGACGGCAATGCGTGACACTGAGAGAGGTAAGCGAAATGGCACGAAAACCAAAAGCAACAAGTAATGAAGAATTATTAACTGACGACGTCAAGCTTGACGTAGAACCTGTAGATGAACCAACTGAAGAGGAGGCTGAAGATGTCGAAGAAACACAAGAGCTCTCGTTCGGAGACGAGTCTTACAGCAGACTTGGCGAAATCCCAGAGTTCGATGAATGGAACTAGGAACCTTGGTGATACGTTGACGCCGCATAAGTACACGGCGACGTACGTTCGAGCTGGTACTCTGGGTAAGACAAAGAATGCCTTGCTTGTAATGTTACGTGACGACAAGGAACATCTGCTGTGTGACCATATATGGGTTCGATATTGTAACGCTTTTGTCCGTATGAAGCCAGGTGACTTGATGTCATTCACGGCGACACCATACCGATACATCAAGGGTTATAGTGGAGACAAACATGCGACGTCTGATTTTTCGGTCGATGTAAGTTTGACTGACTTTAGGCAAGTTCGTGTAATTGGGCATAACCCAGTGGTCGAACAAAAGGCGATCGATATTCAAAACCGTAGCAAAGAAGAAAAGGCTCGACATTAGTCGAGCCTTTTTATGAATGTTCGCAAGCTATCTAGCGTTATTCCAGCTATTGATAATGTCTGATGCAAATGGGTTGTCTTGATCAATATTATCCAAAGCCGATGCAAATGCATCATCGTAATCATCCGATGAGCTTACATTTGCCATTTGATTTTCAGCAGCTTCTTTGTTGCGAATATCATTTCGGCAGTAAGTCAGCAACTGGGCGGCTTGCTGGTTATATGAGCTCTTGGCATTGTTCTTTGCCTTTGATTCTTCATCAAGTTCATCTCCAGCATTTCTTGGCTTAATGATTTGCTGATCAGTTTGCCCAATATGGCCAAGCATGAACGTCATGACGTAATCATATGCCTTATTATTCTTTAATTCATCAAGAGCGGCGCTATAGTGATCTTCATAGGACTCATCCATGAATCCACCAAGGTCATCGTCTTCATATACCATACCGCCATTCTTCTGATCTTGCATTGCTTGATATACATGGGCAACTTGATCACAGAATGCGTCAGTTTGGCGTTGAAGGGCATCTTGCGCCGGACTCTGTGAATTGTCTGTAGTGCTTTCGGATTGGTCTTCACCTTCAATTTGCTGTTCAGCGGCATTTTGCTGTGCCTCTTTATTAGCCGCATCTCGAAGGTCAGTATACTTGGTCAAATCGCTGCTGCTATAATTTTTGATGACTTGAGACAATGCAGCAGCAAGTGCTTCATGGTCAACGTCATCACCAAATTTATACATATATTGAGTCAAGTCATTCATCGTAGGCTTGTTGACTATCATGATGGCGTTAGTATCATACATGTTACTCAATTTGTTTAACAATGCGCCATTGTTGTTATAATAATCATTGGACAAGCTATATGCAACCGGATATGTAATCGTTGTATCGTTGCGATTAACAAGACCTTCTTTTTTTGCATCCATGTATAAGCAATACATCGCAACCATCTGAATGTTTTGGGCGTTCATATTAGAACCTTCCAAATCAGACATAATAATTACTGTATTGTCCTCTGGCATAGACTCAATCTTGATACCGAGAGTTGTACCTAACAGTTTTCCACGAGTTTGAAGCAAGGTTTCGATGGATTCACGCAGATAGTTGGCTAAGCCAGCTGGATCATCTACGTTAGTCATGATAATTTCTCGAATGTCGCCATATTGCGAGTTGTCGACATCCTCTTTATCTTCCGCAGTACGCTTCTTATCGACATTGGCGTCAATAAAGTCGGTGTTCGGTGGCGGAGCTGGTTTTTTCGGTGGTTCCGGCTTAGCGGTCTTAGTACCTTTGCCAGTACCTTTACCAGCAGTTGGCTTGATAGTTCCAGTGAGAACTCGGCCATCACCAGATTGGGTCACGGCTCCGGTTGTTGGATCGACGACATCTGGCGCAGTAATTTCTGTTGATGTATCAGCTGGCTCAGCCGATGCATCACTATTGGCCGATTGATTGCTATCAGGCGCTGACTGATCCGAATTATCGGTTGGATTAATTGTTCCACGTACGTTAAACTTTTTCGGATCAATATACTGACCGTCCTTATGCGCACGAGTATATTCAATCGTATACATACTTGGTGCGGCAGACGGAGTAAATTTTTCGCCAATTACTTTGTTTAATTTCAACAAGTCTCTTTTGAAGTTCATGTAAGACTGAACGGCGGAATGAGCGACTTTTGCTGCAGCGGCACCCTTGAGGAAATCGTCAACCGATTGACTATAGGCATCGTAGCTTATGCATTTCTCACGTAGTGACGTATCTTGCACGAGCTTTGCTTGCTTGGTATCATAGTCACGAACGACTTTTCGGCCAAACACAAGACCAACAATCGATTGGAACAATTCGGCATCGGACATTGAATTTTGGTTCGTTACTATATCAGAAAGTTTTTTTATTTTTTCCGGCTTAATACTTTTTGATAGATAATCACCCTTTGCACCGTTTGCGTCAGTAATCAACTGTTGCACTAAGCTGCATAATTCCGATCGTAGACCGCTGTTGGATGATTGTGTGGGCATCTGGGCTTCAAACAAGACATTAAAGATCTTGTTCACAGCCTCCAAATAGACTGCGTTTTCACTAGTAGTGATGTCAGCAATCGAGCTTTCAAAGAGGTTCATTTAGTATCTCCGAGTCAGTTTGAACTAAGTTTATACAATTCGAGAAAACTGTCGCTGATAAACTAGGGGTATCGTAGATAAGGTTTTTTATGCTGACGCATTCACAATTCCGTAAGCTCCTCAATAACATATTGATGCTACCAATATGCCGATCTACTGGCGTAGATATCGAAAAAATCACAAACGGTGCCACGCCCGGCACATTTAAGGTAGAGATGCATTTTGGTGCGGGGCATACAAACCAGTGGTTACTGTGTAGTACACCAGAGAATAACTTGCTATTGTTGAATATGCAAAGCCGTAGTCGCAGCTTGCTTACATACGATCCATCTACATTAATGCTGGATGATGCTAGCATTTCTTTGCTCCGCAAGCGTATTCTGCCATCCCAGTATACCGTAGGCGATATTGTGGCAACTATTATAAATACTGCAGACGGATTAGAGAGACGTCGTAATGAACCATACAACAAAGTATACATGCCAATTAGTCAGTGCGTAGATTCAATGGGCGACTATGACGTGGATGTTGTTGTAAACAAAAAGCAGTCAGTGCCTTACCGTAAAATGATGTTAGATGCCGATTTAAGTACACCGATCACTGACGTAAAGGAGATGGTTATTGATATATTTGGTAAGAATCCTAACATAAAAAAAGCCATACCGTTTTTCCATATTATTATTTCTAATGGCGGCATGGCGTTGTATCGATATATGTTTTCTAACGGTAAAATTCAACTGAGCTCGATTGCAAACCGGTTTGACTTATCAGTGGCTAACACAGTCGATAAATATGATGATACACAAGATACCTTGCATGATTTGATTATGAAGGCCATTGAAAAATGGACAATAGGTAAGTATGATGCTGACTCTAATGGCAATGCGCCTAAAGAAACTATCAAGGATAATTCTCGTTGCGCTTTAGGATTTATTTCGGCATTACAAAGAAATTCTCTTGGCGTTGAATATAAGCCAGCACAATACAATACGGCGCCAGCGCCTGGATTTATTCCTGGATATGGTATTGACGATTATTACTCATGCTATCCAGTAAACCGGTCGACAATTCATATCTATATTCAGCCAAGCGAAAAGCGAGATTTGTGTATAACATATACTTCATCAACTATTCGCAATATCGCTCGACTGTATGTGGACGTCGATAAGTCGAGTATAATCAACAAGAATAATTTATATGATAAACGTAATGTCTTTATAGTATCGCCAGATACCAAACCAATTGTTGAATATAATGATGGATCCAATACATATCACACATTGACATCATTTGAAACTGCCAGTTCAATTGACAAGGCCATTAAAATAGTGCGCTCACTCGTTTCTATTGCCGCCTTCATGATTGATGCTACTAAAGTAGTTAATTTTTGTACATCTTATGCTCGTCACAGCGAACGACACGTGATGGATATAATGGATGCCGAATGCGTATATGACTTGTATGCATCGGAGAAAATTGCCCCAACTGGCACTATTAAAATATCGTCAAAAACAAATACAACCTCAATTGATCTTGACTGTACGGTGAGTACCGAGTCAGATCCGATGAGACTATTATATAAAATTCCGAGTTTACCTAAATACTATCCATATACACCAACAGTAAATTCATCACTATTTACCGAGTGTGTTGCTTATATTACAAAAAATCAGACACAAACGTTAGGCGCATGGCTAACGAAGTCTGTTGCCGAACTGTTCTCTGTAAAATTATATGTAAACGGTAAAGGCAATGTCACTAATCCGACGGGAAATCAGCAAACAAAGGTATATAATGCAACCAAATTCAAAAGCCGTAGCGATATGGGTAATAAATTGCTTGATGTGCGAGACGCCATCATCAATACCTTTGGACTAGGAATCATTGGTACAAGTGACCGCCCAAGTAGATTAAACCGTTCCGAGATGAATACATCTGAGTTTAATTATAGCATAAACAAAGTCAATATGGAAGGTGAGGTCGTTCCGGTATTGGCCGAATTTGGTGTTTACGGTAGAGATGGTATATACGGTTCTGGCGGCGCCTTTTACGCAATAAAAGATGGCGATACGATTAATGTTTATTGTAACTTCTCTGATCGCTGGAAGAAGGTAACGATTTTTGCTGATCCTAATCATCCAGGTAAATATTTACTATCTGACGAGTTCTTGAACTGGTATCTATTGCAATGTTCCAATAACCCGGTCGCCGATGCATTATGGCGAGCTATCGAGGGTAATTACGACGTCGGCTATAA
>Ga0310690_10004261_pt1 | contig 20474 bp, 15 predicted proteins | sample AusTroGonzalo_MG_2_FD_207661 | JGI IMG/M metagenome (GOLD analysis project Ga0310690, IMG submission 207661) | Bovine rumen microbial communities from tropical cattle in Woodstock, Queensland, Australia - Gonzalo_04 (v2) (version 2) | ecosystem: Host-associated > Mammals > Digestive system >...
AAAAGACATTGTCGTTTGTGGAAGAAGGAAAGATGTATGATATGTCAACAAAGAAAGATGTCTATTTCGGTCAAAAACTGAAAGAATTCCAGGCACACGAACGCCAAAAAACGGCCATCTATCAGGCATATTGTAAGAAATATGGGAAGGCAAATGTTGACGAAATTGTGAAGAAAAATAACATCAAGGTTGGCATGCCTATCTCTGTAATAAAAGAACTTTGCTATTGGAAGCCTCTTGGAGAAGTAAAGGGAGGTCAGTCATATAGCATATTCTGCGCAGGCACATCCTATGATTTAGCCAATAAAAAGATTGTTGCAGAATACCCGTTGTTCGCTGCAAACCAGTGGACAGTATTGGTTTCTGGAGGAGTCGTTAAATCTTTAAGGGTTGTACGATAATAACACAAGCGGCGCTGATGGCGTCGCTTGGTGTATATAGAATAGGCAGGATGAACCGATCCTTTCTGTTTATGACTTGATGAGTTGGTTGGCTAATTCTTTTAGGTCTTCGATGGTTTTGTCTTTTACCACCGATTCGATGGTGACGATTGGGTCGATGATTGTGATGTTCTTCATTACCTCGAATGCTTCGCGCATCTTCTTTCCTGCCATTGGTGCCCATGAACCGTTTTCGATGATAGCTACGGTTCGGTTTTGGTATGCCTTGATGGCGAGATGATGTATGAAGTCTTCCATTACTGGCATCACGCCTCCGTCGTAGGTTGGTGCCGCACAAACGAGTCGGTCGTAGCGGAATGCGTCTTCGATGGCTTCGGCCATGTCGTCGCGTCGCAGGTCGGTGACTGTGACTTTGGTGTTGGGTGACAGGTTTCCGATAATGCCTGCAAGTGCTACTGCTGCTTTCTCGGTGTTGCCGTGCAGCGAACAATAGGCGATGAATATGCCTTCGTTTTCTGGCCTGTAACTTGACCAGGTGTCATAAAGGTTTAGGAAATAGGGGAGTTCTTCGTGTAGAATGGGACCGTGTAGCGGACAGATGTATTGGATGTCGAGGGCTGAGAGTTTTTTCAGCGCTGTCTGTACCATAGCTCCGTACTTGCCGACGATGTTGAAGTAGTAGCGTCGGGCTTCGCATGCCCATTCATTTTTGTCGCCCCACATCGAGCCGATTCCTTTCGAGCCGTCGGATGTCTTCGAGAATGCACCGAACTTTCCGAAGGCGTCGGCTGAGAAGAGTATTTTTTCGCTGCTCTCGTACGACATCATTACTTCGGGCCAATGAATCATCGGTGTCATGAAAAACTTGAGCGTGTGGCGGCCTAAGGTCAGTGTGTCACCTTCTTTCACGACTTGGAGCCGCGGGGCGAAGTCTGTGTCGAAGAAGCGCTGCATCATTGCCACAGCTTTTTGTGAGCAGACGACAGTTAGTTCAGGAAAGTTTTCCATCAGTAACCGAATGTTGGCTGCGTGGTCGGGTTCCATGTGGTGCACGATGAGATAGTCGGGCTTCCGTTGACCGAGTTCGCGCTCCAGGTTCTCTAACCATTTTTGGGTCATTCGCTGATCGATGGTGTCCAGCACAGCTACTTTCTCGTCGTCGATGAGATATGAATTGTAGGTAATTCCTTCGGGCACGACGTATTGTCCTTCGAAGAGGTCGAGGTCGGTATCATCGGCTCCGATGTACTTGATTCCAGATGTAATGTTCGTTGATTCCATAGGCTTTTGTCTTATATTTCAATTAATATTCTCGCATTGATTTGACGGCCGGTCAGGTAGTTCGGCACGGCGTATTGGTTGTTGGTAATGTCGGTTACCCAATAGTAAGAGTTGACGTTGTTCACGTCGAGAATGTTGAATGCGTCGAGTCCGACCCAGATGTTACGTACTCCCCAACGTTTTGTCCGCTGCTCGCCTTCCTTGAGCAAACGATAAGAAATTCCGAGGTCGACACGCCGGTAGGAGCGCATTCGGAAGACCTGCATCTCGCGTCCGGTATGCGGCGGTCCGAAGGGAAGTCCGTCGGCATAGTGTCCCTTCACGGTGACTTTCCATTTGTCGGTATTCGGGAAATAATCGGAGAATAACAAATTGACGTTCATCAACTGGTCGGTGGGTCGAGGCACCGTTCGTCCGTGAATCTTTTCCCGTGTCGACATAATGCCGACGCTGATCCACGAATCGGTTTTCGGGACGAACTCTCCGTAGACTTTCAAGTCTAACCCCAATGCATATCCCGTTGCACAATTCTCGCCGTAGTACGACAATCGCACATTATCCACGTTATACGGGTTCAGGTCCGAAAGTATCTTGTAATAGGCCTCTCCCGTAGCCTTGAACGGTCGTTTGTTGATTCGGAACTTGTATTCCGTACCGAAAAGAAAGTGAATAGACTTCTGCGACTTGATGTTCTCGTTGAGCGTCACACTTCCGATACCGCTCACGTTCGTCGTATCCTTTAGTTCCTTGTAGAAAGGCGCCTGATAATAAATTCCCGTCGAGAAGCGAAACGTCCATTCCGGATGCTTCGCAGGAATAAATGCTACCGTGGCGCGTGGTGAGATGATGGTCTCTCGGTTGTAAGACCAATTGGCAAGACGAACGCCGTAGTGTATCACCAGCTCGCCCTCCTTGTACTCTTTTCGCCAAGTGTCCTGTATGTATGCTTCGATACGGTTCGACTTGATGCTGTTTTCAGAACGAAGACTGTAAATAAGGTCAAGCCGATTATCGCTGTGAGGCAGTGAATAGCCCGCCGAGTCTCGCATCTCCCATTCGCGGACCTTCTCGTCAACTTTCTCGTTTTTCAACAGGAATCCGTAACGAATGTCGTGAGCCGTCAGTCGGCTTCTACCTGAAATTCCGACAGATTTCACCGTAGCTGTCAAACGGTTCCTCGCATGTTCCTTATAAGTTCCAATTTGAAATTTTGCGTCATCCAGCCAATATTCTCCCTGAATGTCGTAAGTCTCCGCCTCCTTCGTCTGGAAAGCCGAAAAATTCAGCGTTATCTGATGCTGGTCGTTGAACTTATGCGTCAGCGACGCTGCGCCGAAATACGTGTGAAACTTATCCTGCTCCTTACCGTCGAAGTACACTTTAAATTCATGCGCCTGCTCCTGCGTTCCGAATTTCGTAGTACGGTCAGCCGGCGTAAAGTTATAATCATTACGCGCAATATTGCCGATAAAATCCAAAGTCCAACGACTCGACGGACTCCAGCTAATGAACGTCTGGTAGTCAAAGTCTTTCGGCTCATACTCGCCGTGCGTATCCATCGTGCCTAGCAAGTTCTTCGTCGTCTTGTAGCGAACTGCATGCGTCATCGAAAACCCTTTCCTTCCGTAGCCCACATAGGCCGCCGCCCCCAGCAACGAAGCTGAAGCCGAAGCCTCCAACTGCGAAGGACGCTTGTAAGTGATGTCCAAAACACTCGACATCTTATCGCCATAATTTGCGTCAAATCCTCCTGCAGAAAACTGAACCTTCTCAACCATGTCCGGATTGATGACAGAAAGTCCCTCCTGTTGACCTGATCGGATAAGCAAAGGTCGATACACCTCGATGCCGTTGATGTAAACCGAATTTTCGTCGAACGAACCGCCACGCACGTTATACTGGTTCGAAAGTTCGTTGTGAGTGCTGACTCCCGCCTGCGTTGCAATGATTTGCTCAATGCCTTGTCCCGAAGCGTTGCCCATGTGCTTGATGTCATTCAAATTAACGTCAGTCATCGCATTCGTTTGCGTTCGTACCTCATTGATTTCAACCACATCGATGTCGAAGTTAAGATTAGGCAACATCACGTCAAGTTGTACCGTATCCTTCGGCTCCTTCAAAGTGCGCTTCCGTGTCTGGTAGCCCATCATTGAGAACACGACCGTCAGCGAATCCTCCGCGTTGCAAGTCAGCGAGTATCGTCCCTTCAGGTCAGTCCGAGTACCCACCAAACTCATTCCCTCAATGCCCACAGTAGCTAATTCAATCGGCTGCCGGTTATCATCGACCACAGTTCCGCGGATGGTCACCTTCCTCTGAGCATGCAGATTGAGGACCATCAGCGCCACCAACATCGTGAGTATATATCGTAATTGCATTCTTTTCTTATATTTAATTATATAACGCAAACTTCCCCTTTTTATTGTGTGCACCGCGGAAATTAGTCTCGAATTGCAAAAAAATATGAGTTATGCATTAAAATTATGAAACTTTAGTTCGCCGTTAGGCAATTATTTCTTAACTTTGCACCGCAAAAAACTCATAGCCGATATGAAACGAACAATCCTTACAATGATGATGCTGCTCACGGCAACACTCATCTTTGCACAGAACGCCGACAAACTCTACGAAGAGGGAAAGGCGCTCTACGATGCAGAGAAATACACGCAGGCAATAGCCAAACTGAAACCAGCTGCTGAGAAGGGACACAAGAAGGCGCAGTACTTCATGGGTCGCTGCTACGATAAAGGTCACGGCGTGACTGAGAACGATAAGATAGCATTCTCCTGGTACATGAAAGCCGCCAAGCAAGGACACGCCAAGTCGCAATACCAAGTAGGTAAGTGTTACAAAGACGGCGAAGGCGTTGAGAAAGACAAGAAAACTGCTGTCAGTTGGTTCCAGAAAGCTGCAGCACAGGATAATGGTAAAGCTCAGCTTGCACTCGGAAAGGCATACATGAAGGGCAAAGGCGTTGCTGCCGATCAAGCCAAAGCTAAGCAGTGGCTCAAGAAAGCTGTAGCGAATGAGAAGGATGGTGACGAAATTCTCACCGAATTGCGCAAGGACAAAGCTGCCGGCGACGAGGATGCCAAACAAATATTACAAATAGTAGGAAAATAATATAGAATATGAAGATTATCACCATGGGCGAAATCATGCTTCGCCTCAGTCCAGAAGGAAATAACAGATTCGTACAGGCAGATAAGTTCTGCATCATCCCAGGCGGCGGCGAAGCCAATGTTGCCATCAGTTGTGCCAACTTTGGTCACGATGCATACTTCGTCAGTAAACTGCCAAAACACGAGATAGGTCAGATAGCCGTTAATGCCCTGCGTCGTTACGGTGTCAACACAGACTTCATTGCTCGCGGTGGCAATCGAGTAGGCCTTTATTATGCCGAGACAGGCGCTTCGATGCGTCCGTCGAAAGTTATCTACGACCGAGCTTACTCCAGTATTGCTGAAGCTAAGCCAGAGGATTTCGACTTCGATGCAATCTTCGAGGGAGCCGACTGGTTCCACTGGAGCGGCATCACACCCGCTATCAGCGATGCCAGTGCAGAATGTCTGCGTCAGGCATGTATTGCAGCCAAACGTCATGGCGTTAAAGTGAGTTGTGATCTCAACTTCCGTAAGAAACTGTGGACCAGCGAGAAAGCCATCAGCATTATGCGACCACTTATGCAGTACGTCGATGTTTGTATCGGTAATGAAGAGGATGCCGAACTCTGCCTTGGATTCAAGCCCGATGCCGATGTTGAAGGCGGTAAGACCGATGCTGCAGGTTACGAAGGCATCTTCCGCCAGATGAAAGAACAGTTTGGTTTCGAATATGTTGTCAGCACTTTGCGTGAGAGTTTCAGTGCCAGCCACAATGGATGGAAGGCTCTTATCTATGACGGAAATGAGTTCTATCAGTCGAAACGTTACGACATTAATCCCATCATCGACCGTGTAGGTGGCGGTGATTCCTTCTCTGGTGGACTCATTCATGGACTCCTCACCAAACCAACACAAGGTGAGGCTCTTGAATTTGCTGTAGCAGCCAGCGCACTGAAGCACACCATTCCTGGTGACTTTAACCATGTATCGATTGAAGAAGTGGAAGCCCTCGCAGGCGGAAACGCAAGCGGAAGAGTACAGAGGTAATGGTCAATGACAAACATACCCGCTATGCCTCTTTTTTGTCTGACGTAGCCCTCCTCATTCAAGACGAGCACGACGAAATTAGCGTTCTTGCTAATGTCGCCGCTGCTTTGAAGGAAACATTCGATTTCTTCTGGGTCGGCTTCTACCTCGTCAAGGAGAAAGAGGGTAATGAGTCGCAGTTGTATCTTGGTCCTTTCCAAGGTCCTACGGCCTGTTATCGTATTCGTTATGGAAAAGGTGTGTGTGGCTCGGCATGGCAACAGCGTCAGTCGCTTGTCGTGCCCGATGTAGAGGAGTTTCCTGGCCATATTGCCTGCAGCAGCCTCTCACGTTCGGAGATTGTCGTACCCATCTTCACGAAAGAGGGTGGTGTTGTAGGGGTGCTTGATATCGATAGTACCGACCTCGCCACATTCGACGATATTGACCGTGAGAACCTTGAGCAACTATGCCGGCTCCTTACGACCAATCTGTATTAGAAAAGCAAAACGGCTAAGCGAATCCTTAGCCGTTTTACTTTTGTAAAAGTTCATTACTTCACCATTACTTTCTTTCCACCGTTGATATAGATGCCGCGCTCGCTTGGCATGCCCTTCAGTGTGGTTCCACCTATGGTAATCCAATCTTTTGCTGTGTTATCATCTGCGTTCATCGTGGCGATGCCCAGTTCGTAGTTTCCTTCCACAATCTGATGGAACGTCGACCAGTAATTGGTGGTCTCGTAGCTTCTCTTCTTTCCTGTCGGAACGTAAAGTGTTGCATCGATATACGTTGTTGGCTCGAACACATTCTCTGGGATGGCGTATGCAGTTGGATTCTTCACCGCTACGGCTTCTAACTTCTTACAATTGGCGAATGCATTTTCGCCGATTTCCTTCACTTTCTTGCCGATGATGACTTCGCGCAGGCTCATCTCACATTGCCAGAATCCACCGCTGAATGCATCGGAGCCGATATATTCCACCTTGTCGGGAATCACCACGCTCTTCACCGATGCACATCCACCGAATGCTCCGTCGGAGATTGTCTTCACGTTTGCACCGATGGTGATGGATGGTACGTTGAAGCACTCAGTGTACATGAAGTGCCAGGGGATTTCGGTCACCAACGGTCCGAACTCGACGCTCTCCAGTTTGCCGTTGGCGTACCAGCTAAAGGTCCAGTCGAACGTGGCGGCCCAGCCGCCGGAGTTGCGGCCTATGTAGGCAGTCTTTACATTCGGGAAATCGTAGCTTACGCCCCAGTAGCCCGAGGGAAGATCTGTAGCACTATCTTCGAGGCGCACGCTTTCCACACCCTCGCAATGGTCGAAGACATAGTCGCCCATTTGTGTGACGTTGGCTGGAATCACCACGTGCTTCATGGCCTTGCAACCGGCAAATGCACGGTCAGAGATAGTTGTGACGGTCGTGGGGATGGTGACATCGCCCAGCTTCTCGCATTCGCAGAAGGCAAATTCGCCAATGGTGATAAGACCTGTGGGCAGGGTGACTTTCTCCAATTCGTTACAGTAGTGAAACGCGTTCTCGCCTATGCGGATTACTTTATACGTGCCGCCTCTATATGCTACGGTGGCGGGGATGTTGACCGTGCCACGGTAGATGCGCTCAGGGTTGTTGGGGTCGAACGAGTCCTTGAAGGTTACTTCGACCTCCTTTTTGGATTCCGACAGGATGTTGTAGTAGATACCATCGACTTCGAAGTCGTGGGCCATGAGTCCGTTGCAGATTGCGCTTAGCACAACAGCAACCATGAATGTAAGTGTTCGTTTCATGATAATATATATTAATAATGTGTTACTCTTTGTTCTCTTGCGCCTTCAGTGGATGGATGAAGACGAAACGTGCGCCGTCGGTGTATGAGGTGTCGAGCTTCACGCTACCGCCCAGCAGGGTGGCGAGCTGACGGCAGATGGCGAGTCCGAGGCCAGTGCCTTGCTTGAAGACGTTGAGTTTCTCGAAGCGCTCGAAGATGAGTTCTGCCTTTTCTGGTGGAACGCCTACGCCTGTGTCGGTCACGGAGAAGGTGAGCATGCCAGGTATCTCCGATGTTGAGCAGTGGACGTGTATCTCGCCTTCGGCTGTATGCTTCATGGCGTTGGTGAGGTAGTTGATGATGATTTGCTGCACGCGCTGACCGTCAGAGTAGATTTCAAAATCATCGTCCACGTCGGTGGTGTAGTACATCTTGACGCCCTCTGGACATCGGTAGGATACGGTCTGCATGGCCTTGCGGCATATCTCGTTCGGACGGCAGTTATCGAGGAAGATGTGGTACTTTCCGCTCTCCATGTCGCTCACGTCGAGGATGTCGTTGACGAGGGTCGAGAGCATATCGGTATTACCACGTACGATATCGCCGTACTGCTGGATTTCTTCGTCGGTGAGCATGCCGCGCATCTCGATGTCGGTGAGCAATTGTGAGAATCCGCAGATGGCGTTGAGCGGTGTGCGCAGTTCGTGGCTCATGTTCTGGAGGAATTGTTTCTGCGTGTTGTTGGCTTTCTCAACCTTCTTGGCGTAGAACCGTTCGCGGAAGAATCCGTAGACGGCAAGTAGAATGATGATGAATGCCGCGATGCTGCCGATGATGAGGGCAGTAGTTAGGATATTACTCTTCTCCTCCTGTAAGGCGTAGAGATTATACCGTGTTTCCATCTCCATGATTTGCTTCGAGAATGTCACGTCGAAGGCCCATGCGATGCGGCTGGATATGTAGTGTTCCAGTTCGTAGGCTCGTGAATCCCAGCCGAGGATGTGGAGTACTTTCGCCTGTTCCTGCAGGTAGAGTAGGGGGGCGACGGAGTCTTCCTCACTGATGTATTGCCATGCGGTGTAGGGGTCGCCTGCAGCTTCGTAGTAGCGGGCAATCATCATGTTGCGCAGGCGGGTATCGGTGTGGTCGAGTTCCACGCTGTCGAGTGCCAATGTCTTTTCTGCCTCTATCTTTGCGCTGTCGAGGTTCTCCTTCGATAGATAGTAGCAGATGTTGTAGGCGTGTTGCATGGAGCGGAAGTAGTCGAGTTCGCGTGGGGTCTTGCGATTGGCTTCCTTCTGGATGAATTCATCGAGCTTGTTGGTGTAGGTCAGCATGTCCTCCGGTTCGTTGAGGTTGTTGAGGAACGTGCAGACGGCGAGGCTGAGATAGAGTGCCTCGGAGTAGTCGTCGCCGATTTTGGTGCTGATGTCGAGTGCCTCCTTGGCGTGGTCAAGCGCCTTGCGATCCTGGAATATTTCGGAATAGGAGTGACTGAGTATCTCGTGAGCCTTCATTAGTCCGTAGTTGTCCACTTTAGCGAAATCCTTCAGCATCTCATTAGCCAGGTCGTACACCTTGAGGAAATCGCCCTCGTAGATGTATTGGTAGGCGAGGTAGCTCTTGGCATCGGCCAGTGCGCGTCGGTATTCTTTGGACTTGAAGTCGAGCTGCTCCACTTTCTTGTACGAGTCGATGATGGTGTCGAGCGGGTAGTCGGTGTTGTACTGGCAGCGCATAATGTTGCGTAGGCTATAGATGATGTGTTCCTCGCACTTTTTCTGTTTGGCCAAGTCATACATCTTCCTTAGCAGCATAATCTCGGTCTCGGTGTTGAGCATTTGCCTGCTCCAGCTGTAGAGCGAGTCTACGCGTGCATCGTCGTCGGGGATGGTTTCGTATTCCTTGAACCAAACAGCTCTCAATCTCAACTCTTCTTCGGTTGGGATGGTCTGGGCAGAGGCGGATATATATGTTGCGAACATGATTGTCGCAAATAAAAGAAGCCGTTTCATTGTTGTATTATTTCAATTCTGAGCGCAAATATACACAATTTTTCTTTTCGAAATGCAAAAACTATGAAAAAAATGCCCAATCTTGTAGCATTTTCTTTATTATCTACGTCAAATGGATGAATTATGAATCATTAGATTAGGAAATTATGAAAACGATTTACAAACTGGCAGCCATATTTGCTGCGATGATGATGTCGATGGCGATGACAGCCAAGACATACGATGTGAGTGGAAAAGTGATTGATGAACAGGGCGAACCTATTGCGTTCGTGAACGTGGTGCTGCTGGCGATGCCCGACTCCACATTCGTGCAGGGAGCGGTGACCGATGCGCAGGGAGCATTCCGCATTGTGACCGACAAGAACGACGGCCTGCTCCGACTTACCAGTATAGGATATGAGACAGTTTATGTAAAAGCTGCCAGCGGACTGACCATCCGCATGAAGGAGGACACACAACTGCTCGGCGAAGTGACAGTGAAGAGCACGCTACCCAAGACATTCGTCAAAGGCGACGCTATGCGAACCACAGTCGATGGAACCATTCTCGAAAAAGCCGGAACGGCTGGTGATGCACTGTCGAAAATCCCGTCCGTCGAGTCAGAGCGTGACGGCAGCGTGAAGGTTCTCGGTCGCGGCGACGCTGAGGTTTACATCAACGGACGAAAGGTGATTGACCAGAAGGAGCTGGGACGCCTGCGTGCCGACCAGATACAATATATTGACGTTGTGCAAAACCCAGGGGCACGCTATGCTGCGTCCACCAAGGCCGTGGTGCGCATCACCCTGAAGAAGGCGCAGGGCGATGGCCTCAGCTTCCAGGAAGATGTATTAGGATATTATCAGTACGGAACCACACTTCAGAACATCTTCGACCTCAATTACCGCAAAGGCGGACTCGACATCACCGCCTCTTTCTTGGCAGGCCACTACGGTCACAGCAAGTCGCTGCAAGAAGATGCAATTCTCTATTACGTCGGTCCCGATCGCTACGACAGCTATTCCACACAGGATGCCAAGCAAGTATCGAAGACCATTTCGCCGCAATTGCAGGTCAACTACATGCTCAACGACAACCACAGCTTTGGTGCTTATTACAAGTTCGACCGCAATCCCGACGATGACTTCACCGACCGTTTCCTCACCGACAACTATGTTAACGGCATCCCGACTGAGCATTCCGAGAGCGATGTCCGCCAGCAGGAACAGTCAAGCAAGCATATCTTCAACGCATATTATAATGGAAAGGTGCAGAACCTGAGTATCGACCTGAATGTTGATGGACTCTTCGACGACACCAAGACCCCAGGTAGTACCACGGAAACGACACGTGTGCCTGGTGGTGCAGCCGCTGCGCCTCGTACCATCGAAAGCAAGACCCTCAGCGCCAACAACTTCTGGGCATCGAAGCTCATCCTCGGCTATCCTGTATTGAAAGGAAACCTCTCTATTGGAGGCGAATACTCCCACAATCACCGCACTGATGCCTATTCGTTCACCGCATCCGATGCTGTGCCCGTAAAGGCAACTGACACCGAGATTAATGAATCGTCTGCTGCAGCATTCATGGAGTACGGCCGCATGTTCGGTCCCGTCTATGCTCAGATAGGTCTGCGCTACGAGCACCTAAAGAACGACTATTTCAACTTCGGTCAGCGCGAAGACGAGGTATGCCGCAACTACGGCGACTGGTTCCCCGCAGCAGTCATCTCCGCACCGATTAAGAACGTACAGCTCTCGCTCTCTTATCGTCGCGACATCGAGCGTCCGCACTACAGCAGCCTCACGAGTTCAACCATCTACATCAATCGCTACACCTACCAGAGCGGCAACCCCTACCTGAAGCCGACTTACACCCATAGTCTCGTGCTCAATGCCGCATATAAGTGGTTGAGTCTCAGTGTCGACTACGCACGCATTACTGATTCCGAGACCATGTCTACCGAGCCATATCCAGGCTCAGCCGACCCCCTCATCAGTCTCGTGCGACCCATCAACACCAGTGAGGACTACAACCGCCTCACCATCGTGCCCACCTTGCGCCCAACCATCAACTTTAAACTCTCTACACTCGACGTTACATGGCATCCCACATGGACCGCATACGCTATCTTCCAGAACTATAAGACCCCGACAGCCGATGGTTCCATCAAGACACTCTCACGTCCTTATTTCCAGATAGCATGGCAGAACGACATCGAGTTACCGCATGACTATCGCGTCAGCTTCAATGCTCAATGGGCAGCAAAGGGCGACTACGACAACTTCCGTGTCACACGCACTCGCATCAACCTGTCAGCAGGTCTGCAGCACGACGTGAATCTCCGTCATCTCGGCATGCTTACCCTTGACCTCCGTTGCTTCGACCTATTCAACAACAACAAGCTCGGAACCACCATATACGGCATGCGCGAACTGACCGCGTTCAATCCCGCTCGTCGCACTTTCATGGTCAACCTCATCTGGAAGTTCAACGAAGCTCGTAGCAAGTATCGCGGTTCCGGAGCAGGCGAGAAACAGAAAGCAAGAATGTAATGAAGAATTGATATCATACAGATGGAAACATCTCACCAGCGGCGCCAATATGGTGCCGCTTAGTGTATCGGGGATATGTGTTTATGATGAATTTGGTGTTAAAAAACGTTGTTTTATAAATTGTTTGATGGTTTTTTGTTAAAACAGAGGTGTCGTTCAATTTATTATGTGTAACTTTGTCGACGTTAAGCGTTTAACAGGTTAAAGTATAATAAAAATGAGAACAAGATTTACAAGTCTATTAACTACGATGGTGGTCTTGATGGTTGCATCTCAAGCGTATGCCGGTACGGGATGGGTGGATGTAACGGATACGTACATCATGAACCCTCGTTTCGATAATAACGACGTGAGCGGATGGTGGGGCACGCAGTTCAGCATCAGTGGCAACTCGGGTGAGAACGGTGAGCACTACGAACGGCTGTTCGACTCCTATCAGGACCTGACGGGTCTGACACCTGGTTGTTACCGTGTGAGTGTGCAGGCTTATTTCCGCTCGGGTGATGCGAATACTGACTACGACCACTTTATAAGCGAAGATCCGACGGAGTATCAGAAAGTGCAGCTGTATGCAACATCGATGACAGACGACCAATACACATTGGTAGTATTGGCATCCAGCGGTGCGTCGAGGACCGACTTGGGTGGTGGAAGTTCGCAGACAGCAGACGGCTATATCCCCAACACTCAGACCGCAGCTCGCAACTGGTTTGAAGCTGGTTACTATTGGAATTCAGTCGAAGTGACGGTAGGCGATGACGGCGTGCTGACCATCGGTATTCGCCAGTTAGAGCACGTAGGCGCTACAGACGACCCTTGGGGCGGCTGGGGCGGCTGGGGCGGAGGCAACAACGGCCAGTATGAATGGACTTGTGTAGATAACTGGAAACTGGAATATCTGGGTGAACTGATAAACGCAACATCTATCTCGCTTGACAAGCAGACAGTAGATATCAATGTAGACGAGACATTCATGCTCACGGCTACGGTTGGTCCCGAGAATGCAACTGTGAAACGTGTGGTGTGGGAGACCTCTGATGCGACGGTAGCACAAGTTGACCAGAACGGAAATGTGACGGGTGTAGGTCGTGGTACAGCTACCATTACAGCCACAACCACCGACGGCACGGATTTGAAAGCAGAGTGCAAGGTGACCGTGAAATACAGTGGCGGTACGAAGGAATCTCTGGTCATCAACGAAATCATGGTGGCCAATATCGATATGTTCTTAGACCCGTCGTGGAACTACGGCGGATGGTTAGAACTGTATAATCCGACCGACCAGTCGGCCAACATCGGTCGCTATTGGTTGAGCGACGACCCTGACAACCTAAAAAAGGCGATGCTGCCAGGAAAGATTGGTAGTGTACCGGCTCACGGCTTCTTCACGCTGTGGTTTGACCATGCTGACACCCAGAAGGATGTGGGTGAGCACTGGCTGAACACACAGGTGAATATGGAACTCGACCCAGATGGTGGTACCATCTACATTTCGGACGACCAAGGTAATCTGCTGGTGAGTCAGGACTATCCGCCTGCCATCATGCGTGTGGCGTATGCTCGTAAGACCGATGGAGGTGAAGAATGGGGCTGGACAGCCGACCCGACACCAACACAGACAAATACCTTGAGCACGTTTGCGGCCGAACAACTCGAAGCTCCTGTGGTTGACAAGCCAGGACAATTGTTCACCGAGCCGTTCAATGTGACGGTAACGATTCCGAAGGGTGCAACATTGATGTACACCACTGATGGTACGGCTCCGACGCTGACAGGTGGCACCTTCAGTCGTGACGGTAAGTTCACGGTATCGGAGACGACGACCTTCCGCTGGCGTGTGTTCCGTAGCGGCTATCTGCCCAGTGCGGTGGTGACTCGCTCGTATATCTACAAGGACCGCGATTACTACCTGCCTGTGGTTTCCGTAGTGACAGACCCTGCGAACCTGTACGACGATGAGATTGGTGTGTATGTATCAGGAAAGAACGGTAAGACCGCTAATCAGGACTATACCAAGCGCAACTTCAACATGGAGTGGGATCGCCCCGTGAACTTTGAGTATATTGTCGACAACCAGGAGGTGGTGAACAAGGAAGTGGACTACGCCATTGCTGGTGGATGGAGCCGTAAGTATCTGCCGAAGTCGTTCAAACTGAAAGCAAGAAGTGTGTTTGGCGATGGAAAGTACGACTATACGTTCTTCAAGGATAAACCCTACAACCGCAACAAGACCCTGTTGCTGCGTAACGGTGGAAATGACAACTACAACAAATATCGCTTGAAGGATGTGGCTCTGCAGGAGATTGTACGCCATTCTGGCTTCAAACTGAACCTTCAGGCTGTACAGCCAACCCATGTATTCTATAACGGTGAACATATTGGTATGCTGAACATGCGGGAACCGAGCAACAAGCATTGGGCGTATGCCAACTTGGGTACGAACAACGACGAGATCGACTCGTTTGAAATGAGTGTAGACTCAGGTTATGTACAGAAGAGTGGTACACGCGATGCGTTCGACTACTGGTACCATCTGACGGAAGACCTCGCCGCCAATCCGCAGAACTCGGAAATCTACAAGAAGATATGCGACATTGTGGACATCGACGACTATGTGAACTACTTTGCCTATAAGTTCTTCCTGAACGACTGGGACTGGCCACACAACAACTGTAAGGGTTTCCGCGATCGTAACGACGGGAAGTTCCGCTTCATGGTGTTCGACCTTGACAACTGTGTTGACCGCACTGGCAACAATATCTTCAACGACTTCGAAAACAAGCGCACCTACACGTTCTACCAGCGTCCTGAGTACAATGGTACGAGTCTGACGAAAGAGGTGGAACTGGTGACGATGTTCCTCAATATGATAGAGAACGATACCTTCCGCAAGAAGTTTATCGACACCTATTGCATCGTGGGTGGCTGTGTATTCCGCGATGATACAGAACTGGCTAATATTGTGAACGAACTGGCTCAGGAACGCCGTCCTGCTCTGCAGTGGGAAGGCAACGACCCTGTGGGCAGTAACAAGGAGAAGTCGCAAGGCATCATCAACGCGCTTACCGGTCAGTTCAAGTCGAGGATGATGAACGCGATGAAGAACTACCGCCGATTTGACCTGAGCCGTGCAGAGATTCAGGCCGTACAGTTGGGTACGAACGTTCCGAACGGACATATCACCATCAACGGCATTGAAGTGCCGAAAGCAATGTTCAACGGCTACCTGTTCGCTCCCGATACAATTCGTGCCTACGAGGTACCAGGCTACCGTTTCGTCGGATGGCAAGAGGGCGAGATGTCGGATGTCGTGACAACCGATATTGTGAAGGCCGCAGATACATGGATGTACTACCAGAACGGTTCGCTGGATGGTGAAGATTGGACCGCATCTAACTTTGCAACCTATGGTTGGCAATCGGGTCAGGCACCATTCGGATTCGGCAACAACGGCCGTCCGATGGCCAATGCAACCACGAAGCTGACGAAGCAGGACGAATTTGGCAATTCACGTCCTACCTTCTACTTCCGTAAGGAATTCACGCTCGATGCTGCTCCGAAGGACAACGAGACCTACACGCTGAACTATGAACTGGACGACGGAATGATTGTCTATATCAATGGTCATGAAGTCGGAACGTATCACATGCCTTCGGGTGCTAACTATGCCGATTATGTACAGGACTATTACGACAATACCTACGAGGGTGAAACTCCTTACTCGGGAACGATGGAGATAGATCGCTCTGTGCTGAAAAAAGGTAAGAACATTCTTGCAGTCGAGGTGCACAACTGTAACAACACCTCTTCCGACCTGTGGTTCGATGCTTCGATAGTGATGAAGAAACCACGTGAGCAGCAAGAGCAGACCGACTACATCACCACCGAGGCCGAATATATTCTGCCATCGACCGGTTCACACAGTCTCACCGCTTGTTACGAACCGCTCACGAAGGCTGAACTTGCAGCTGCGGGTGTAACTCCTGTTCGCATCAACGAAGTGAGTGCTTCGAACAACTACTATGTCAACGACTACAACAAGCGCAACGACTGGATAGAGCTGTATAACACCACCGACGAGGACATCGACCTTGCAGGGATGTATCTGAGCGACAAGGTGGACAATCCGCAGAAGTATCAGATTGCTGCTCAGGAGGGTGTGAACACGGTGATTCCGGCTCACGGCTTCAAGGTTGTGTGGTGTGACAAACTCGAGCCAGTATCGCAGATGCATGCCGACTTCAAGTTGGCTTCAGAGGGTGGGGCAGTGGTGCTTACCTCGGCTAACGGCGAATGGGCCGACACGCTCAACTATTGCGAGCATACCGATAAGCAGACCGTAGGTCGTTATCCTGATGGCGGTTCGAGTGTCTATGTACTGGCCATCGCCTCGATCGAATCGACCAACCGCATCAGTTCGTACGACAGTCTGTACTATAAGCATGGCGACCCAATCGATTCGTCAATCAGGGACATGATGGCACAAGATGGTGGCCTGACTGTTACCTATGAGGCTGGCTATGTGTGCGTGACGAGCGAGCGTCCTACGACCGCTCAATTGACGATATTCACCTCGGCAGGTCAGCAGTGTCGTGCAGACAATATCAACCTCCAGACAGGCTCTGCAACCCTGTTTGTAGGCGATATGCCAAAGGGTGTCTATGTGGTTAGTGTGAATGCAGCAGACGGACAGACCGGCGCATGCAAGATTGTCATCAGATAGTTAATTGAATAAATAGTCAATCGTCAAATCGTAAATGTTGTAATGTTATACGTAGTACCGACACCGGTAGGAAATATGGAGGACATGACGTTCAGAGCCATCAAGGTGCTGAAGGAGGTGGACTTTATCCTTGCGGAAGATACGCGAACCTCGTCGGTGTTGCTCCATCATTACGACATCAAGAACGAGTTGCATTCCCATCATAAGTTCAACGAGCACCAGACGTGTCAGCGAGTGGTTGAACGTCTGCAGGCCGGTCAGTCGGCTGCGCTTATCAGCGATGCCGGTACACCAGGCATCAGCGACCCAGGATTCATGCTTGTCCGTGAATGTGTGCGCAATGGCATCGAGGTGCAGACCCTTCCAGGAGCCACCGCTTTCGTACCTGCGCTGGTGTCATCCGGACTGCCTTGCGACAAGTTCGTGTTCGAAGGATTCCTGCCACAGAAGAAAGGTCGCCAGAAACGGCTTGGCGAGCTGAAGGACGAGACCCGCACCATCGTCTTCTACGAATCGCCTTACCGCATCGTGAAGACACTCGAGCAGTTTGCCGAAGTGTTTGGTGAGGAGCGCCCCGTGTCGTGTTGTCGTGAGATTTCGAAAGTACACGAGGAGAGTGTCCGCGGAACCATTGCCGAGGTACTGCAGCACTTCAAGGAACATGAGCCAAAGGGCGAGTTTGTCATCGTGCTTGGAGGAAAGAACGAAGAGAAAGAATGAACAAATAATGAATCAAAAAATAAGAGTTAAATTTAAGTAAAAAAGATTATGAGAAAAAGTTTGCTTTTCGTTGCATGTGCCATGATGATGGTGTCGTGCGAACAGATGTTCAAGGGTAGTAAGGTATCAGAAGAGGATTCGCGTATGGATTCGCTTCAAAGTCTGTTAGACCAGAAGGATACAGAGTTGAACGATATGATGGATGCCTTCTACGAGATTCAGGAGGGTTTCAATGCCATCAACGAAGCTGAGGGTCGTGTGAACCTGCTCAGCGAGGGGGCCGAGGGACGTAATGTGTCGGCCGATATTGCTGAGAACATGGAGTTCATCGAGAACACCCTGTTGGAGAACCGTCGTAAGATTGAGGAACTGCAGCAGAAGTTGAAGTCAAGCAGTGTGAATGCAAGCAAGATGCAGGCTGCCATCAACCAGCTCACGGAGCAGTTGGAGAAAAAGACGAAAGAGCTTGACGATTTGCGTCAGCAGATTGCCGACCGTGACATCCAGATTGCAGAACTCGGTAAATCGGTTCGTAACTTGCAGGCCGAGAACTCTCAGGTGCGTGCCGAGAGCGAGATGAATGCCGAAATCGCCAAGAACCAGGATGCTCAGCTCAACACCGCTTACTACATGTTCGGAACGAACAAGGAACTGAAGCAGCACCGCATCCTCGTGGACGGTGATGTGTTGAAGACCAACGACTTCGATGCCGAGTATTTCACGAAGATCGACATCCGCAAGGTGAATGTCATTCCGCTCAACTCGAAGTCAGCGAAGCTTCTCACCACCCATCCAGCCGGTTCTTACTCACTGCTGAAGGATTCGAAAGGCGAGTACACACTTCGCATCACCGATGCAACCGAATTCTGGAGCGTATCCAAGTATCTTGTCATCAAGGTGAAGTAAGGTTATCGGTTTACACTAAACACATCGGGTAGAAACACTAAGTTTTTGCCCGATTGTTTTAAAATCAAGGGTTTTGAATAGAAAAACACAAGATTTCGCATAATAATAGTAAATGGTAAATTGTGAAATGGTAAATTATTCTTATCTTTGCAGCGAATAATAAAGCAATTGTTATGGCAAAAAAGGATTATGTACAATCTGCAGAAGAACAAGATGTGGTAATGGCAAGCGAACCTGCCGTTGCAACTACGGTTCATTCTACGAAACGGTCAGTTCATCGTCATATAGAACAAAATGACGATATAGATTGGAATCGTTTGCCTAGTCTTGGCCCTTTCTCAGAAGAGGAAGCTATTGCACGCATCGATAAATTTGAGGAAAGACTGGCAAAGGGGCAGGTGAAATGGGTCCGGGTTGATGATATTGATGCAGAACTTAAAAGACGTCATCCATGGCTGTAATAGAATGGGAACCCCAAACATGGCAGTTGTATAATGACCTTCTTGAGAATGCGAGGATTGAATTTGGAGAAAAGACTGCAAGGCGTTGGGAAAGTGAGATTGTTCACATCTACGATAGACTAAATAAGTATCCTACTTCTTATACACAAGAAGAGTTGCTTCGGAGTAAACAAACGCTCTATCGGAGATGCCTTTTGATGAGCCGTCGTTTCAAACTCATCTACTATTATGATGAGACAAAGGAAATCGTTCATATCGTTGATATTTGGGACACGCTTATGAATCCCAAAGCATTAGTTAAACGAATAGAATAGTTTATCACAGATTGTATTAAGGTGTGGCATCATCGATGCTGCACCTTAATTTTATATATTTGCTTCCACAAACAGCAATAAGCCAAGCCCGTCAAGCAATAGAGGCTATGCGCAGACAGAGTGAGGCAAATGGAAATGCTGACATGTCGATAGAAGAAATCAATAAAGAAATCCGTCTGTATAGAGACTCCAGAAAAAAAACGGTATGACGGAACCAATCTATGCAGTTTTCGACACAAACGTCCTTGTGTCGGCTTTGATGTCTACACGAAAGGTGGGGGTGGTGACGCAACTGCTGCCGAGGCATCCGAGTTGCATGGATAACGAACCATTCAATGATTTGAGAAGAAACTGATGATGAGGGGGATGCAAAGTGACAAATCACAAAATCACAAAGTCACAAAATCACAAAAGGAGCGACCGAAGCCGCTCCTAATTGTTTGGCCCCCTCCCTGCTCCCCCATAGGGGAGTGAAACAAGGGGGAGTGATGGGGTTAGGGTTTTCAGTCCTCCTTAGGTCGTCCCCCCTTGGGGAGCATCGCTGAATGGGGCGATGCTTGCGACGACCGAGCGGAATCGTAGCTCGGTTTGCGACGACGGAAGGTTTATCTTCCCAAAGGAGGACTCGAAGAGTCATGGAGGTTTATCTCCCCAAAGGAGGCACGTAGTGCTCCAGGGGGGCTATAGCCCACAGGATTGCAAGGCAGATGTGCCGAAGATGGCGCCAAGCACCGTGATAATGAAACGCACGATTTCGATTATCGCTTTCTTCTTGTTTTCGTCCATACATTTTTAATAGTTTAGCGGTTAGAGTTTAGCGTTTAGCGGTCAGTTCCCCATCCCCCTCCTTTTGGGAGGGGTTAGGGGTAGGCCTTTATTGGTCGCTACCATCACCAGTCTGGCTGCCAGTTGCACCGCTGAATACGGTCAACGTAGCGTTAGCAGATGGCATGGTAGTGCTACCAACCTTCTTACCTGCCTCGCCGTCAGTCAGCGTGATCTGCTGACCGTTGATGGTTGCGTAAGGAGCAGTCGTTGCACCTGCTACCGGAGTGATTTCGATAGCGATGGCAGTGCCTGCAGCTACGTTCGAGCCGCTAACGACTTCCTGACCGCTAACCTTCACGGAAGAGGTACCTTGACCTTCCTTGTGAACAGTCAACGTGGCGTTCTCGTTCACTGGGTTGGATGGAGTAGATGGAGATGGAGCGAC
>Ga0310690_10004262_pt1 | contig 20473 bp, 14 predicted proteins | sample AusTroGonzalo_MG_2_FD_207661 | JGI IMG/M metagenome (GOLD analysis project Ga0310690, IMG submission 207661) | Bovine rumen microbial communities from tropical cattle in Woodstock, Queensland, Australia - Gonzalo_04 (v2) (version 2) | ecosystem: Host-associated > Mammals > Digestive system >...
CTACAGTCTGAAATAGATGAGTGGCTAAAGAGTGGTGCCCAGAAGTCAGAAGAAGACTTGCTACGCGAAGCCAAGGAATTTGTCTCATCAAAGAAAGGGAAAGAAATATGATGCAAGACTACTCAACTGATTACTGGCGTGGAATGGAAGACTTGCATGAGTTCTCCTTCTACAGGAAACCCATTCAGAACATCGAGCCAAATCGAGCTATCACGGTGGTTGATGTCTATCGATACCTTATCGGTCACTATGCTAAACCACAGACAGAGGCACTTCGTTCGATGACATCAACCACAGAAGCCAAGACGTTCAAAGCTTCTCATTTCGACTACTGCACATTCTCTGGACTGTTCCGCAAACGAAATGAGAATGAATTAATTCTGCACTCAGGTTTGATGTGCTTGGACTTTGACCATGTTGGAAATCCCGACGAACTCAAAGAACAACTCTTGCAACACGACTACTTCGATACGGAACTGTTGTTCACAAGTCCAGCTGGTGATGGCGTAAAATGGATTATTCCTATCGACTTGAAAGGTTGGGAGCATTCTCGATATTTCAAGGCTGTAGCCAATTGCATCAAGGCAACAGGATTGCCACCTGTGGACAAATCGGGAAGTGACGTGGCACGTTCCTGCTTCCTGCCCTACGACCCACAGGCTTACATCAACCCTAAATACTCGGGATATGTCGAAAAAAATATTTGCTGCCCAAGATTGGGAGAATGTCCCTTCTAAGCAAGAGGCATTACTCCCAGCCATACATACAAATGAAGTTCATGAGTCCGCAACAAACCTTGAAATTGAAGTAAATAGTGTCGTTCAAGAGATTGAGGCAAATGGCGTTGACATCGCACCCGACTATGCCATGTGGGTGAATGTGGGCTTCGCTTTGGCTGATGGCTTGGGGGAGAATGGACGCGCGGCCTTTCATAGAATCAGCCAGCTTCATTCTGATTACAACCATGTAAATGCTGACAAGCAGTTTACCAATTGTCTAAATGGCAGAGGTTCAGGTGTAACCATTGCAACCTTCTTCCATTATGCAGCCCAAGCAGGAATAAAACTACGTCAATCTTCTAATACCATTTTACCAAATTACCAAAATGGGAAAACGGCAAAATGGGTAAAACAGGAAAGCGAGTTACCTCACTTCCCAAAGGAAATTTTCGATACTTTGCCATCATTCTTACAGAAAACTGTAAGCAATGCCATCTCCGTCGAAGACCATGATGTGATACTGCTTGGAGCCATAGGCTGCCTCTCCGTCTGCTTCCACAATGTTTGTGGTGTCTATGATGAACGTGTGGTGTACTCCAATCTTTATCTATTTGTTGTCGCAGATGCTGGTATGGGCAAAGGTGCATTGACACTCTGCCGTGAACTTGTTGCGCCAATCAATCAATACCTTCACGAACAAACTGCACAGAAAATGATTGAATACAAGCGCGAGCTGGCCGATTATCAGAAGTATAAGGGTAAAAATCCTGAAGCGGTAGAGCCTGTCACACCGCCACAGAAGACCCTCATCATTCCTGCCAACAGCAGTTCAAGCTCCCTGATTAGCATTCTGCACGACAACGACGGTATTGGATTGCTCTTTGAGACTGAGGGCGACACGCTCAGCCAGACGCTCAAATCCGAACATGGTAATTACTCAGACCTGCTTCGTAAGGCATTCCATCATGAGACAATTAGCATGAGCCGACGTAAGGACAGAGAATATCTGGAAATAGACAGTCCACGGTTATCGGTTGTCTTGGCCGGCACCCCTGAACAGGTTCGCCATCTAATACCTGATGCTGAGAACGGATTACTTAGCCGATTCATATTCTATTTTATTCCCTTTCATCGAGGAATACGCGATGTTTTCGCCACCAATGATGTAACCCATTCCAAACATGCTATATTCAAGGTTATGGGGGAAGAATTCTTACACTTGCTCGATACATTCATGAATCAAGGTTCTTATGTCATCGTATTGCCAATGCATCTTCAATGTCGCTTTGTCGAGTGGTTGACCAAGCTCAACGAAGAGTGCTGTGATGAAGTTGACAATGGCATGCAGGGAATCATCCGCAGGTTGGGACTTATCGCCTTTCGCATGATGATGCTGTTCACTGCTATTCGTGCGTTCGACAAATGCCAGCCACAAACCAGGTCTCCTGACGGGAGGATAATACTGGAATGTTCCGAAGAGGACTTCAATACGGTGTTGTGTATTTGTGAGATCTTGCTCTATCACTCTATACACATCTATTTGAAGTTGCGACCGAAAAATGCTCGCAATGCCCTCCCCGACATCGAGACTGGTGTCAATGCTCGTCGCTATGCGTTGTATCATCATCTCCCTGATGAGTTTGACAAATCCGTTTACGACCAGACTGTTTTAGACATGAATGAGAATCCTAATACAGCATCTAAGTGGATTGATAGATTCATTCAGGACGGACGACTCAAGCGAACAAGCAAGGGCAATTATATGAAGATTCAAACAATTAACTAATCGGGTGAAAGCCCACAAAAATGTAATATATGAAAAATCTCAATATTCCTATTGATCATCTTGTGATGTTGGCAGAACTTGATGATAAAGAAGCTGGACAGATGGCAAAAGCCATCGCCCTGTATGCCAACAAGGGTATTGATCCTTCTTTCAGTAATAGTGCGCTCAAAGCCATCTTCACTCTGTTTCGTTCCACTATTGATGCGCAGCGCGAGTCTTCTGCAAAACGCAGCGAGATCAATACGACTAATGCTTTAAGCAAAAAGTCACCTGCAAAGAAGAAGGTTGTCAAGAAAGTTGCATCAACTGATAGCGAATCGCAGCAAATTGTAGGTGATGTTACAGAAACGTCAGATGTGATTGACGAATCGCTTCTTCTTAATGCAATTGAAGCGGTTTACCCAAAACTCGGTACTTATCGCGACGAATCGCTCTCTATTTGGGAGTCTTTTAGCGAAGAGAAGAAACGTAAGGCCATCGATTTCGTTCAAACCTACATCAGTCAAACGCCAAATGCCATTGACCAGATGTATTTGAACAGATACCTAAAGACTGAACCTTGGGAAAATAAGCCGTAACGAGTCTGCTTGCAGACAATATAACCCTTTGGTGTAGCCTAATACACCAAGCACACTTGGTTGTTAGGCTCTCCGAGGGGTTGGGGTCTGCCTTATGAAAGAGCAAGCTCTGGCAGGAATCAACACTTATAGTATTAACATTAATCAGATAAAAATTATGGCGAAAGGTCAAAAAGCAATGCTCGAAGTCACCAAGATGAGGATGACTCCAGCACTAAGTGCAGAACATCAGCGCAAATGGGATGAGTCTCAATGGGAGTGTAGACAGAACGATCCAGAACGCAATTACGACCATAGTCGTGCGCATCTCAACTTTGAAGTACGCAAGGGTGGTGTCATTGCACCAGTGGATAAATCTATCTGTATCAGGGAAAAAGTAGATGAACGTATTGCAGAATGGAAAGCAGAAAGACTTGCGGCAATAGGTAAAGAGCCAATCGTTCGAAGCACTCAACATATCTCTGTTTGTCTTGTTATAGGCGGAAATAGCGAACGCATGAATGAACTTGCATTCGGAAATCAAGTGCTTCAAGAAAGAGGAAACAACGCTCACATCAAACGGATGCCTGAGATAGAACAGTTCGCTCTCGACAATTACAAGGCCCTCGCAGAAAGAATCGGTGAGAAAAACATCATTTCTTTTATCGTACATTGTGATGAGAAAAATTGTCACATTCATGCTACCATTACCCCTATCTTAGAGGATGGTCGCTTGTCTGCCAAAGATATGTTCGGAGGCGATTCTCTGGTTGCTGCTCGTGATAAGATGCGAGAATGGCACGATTGGTATGCTGCCGTCAATGAGAAGTGGGGACTGGAACGTGGCGATGACATCCATGAGACTGGTACACGGCATAAGTCACTTGAAGAGCACAATCGTGAACTGCATCGTGAGAACAAATCTCTTGAAGAGGAACTTGAAACCAAACGTCGTGCGGTAAAAGGACTCACTACCATGATTGAGAATCTGACTCGTCAGCAGAACGAAATCCAGTCACAGATCGAGGAACTTGAAGCCCAATTACAAGAATCGGACTCCAATAAAGAAGCGATACTACGTCAAATTAGCTTCCTAAATGGTAAACTTACGGATATTAAGGTAGGCTTGAGAGACAAGACGGACAAACTCAACAATGTCAATCGAGACCTTGACATACTCAAATCAGCATACAATTCCAAATTGGAGATTTTTAATGCCGTCAAAGAGAAAGACAAGGAAGTAGTGAACTTTCTCAACCATCATGCTTCCGTCATTGTCAAGGCTTCCATTCTAGAACAGGTGCTATATGATGCTGCAAGAATCTGTCGAGAGTTGCCCGATGCAGAAGCGATGGCAGAGGACACTTTTATTGATGACCGTAACTATCTCCGTTGGGAAGACGTGCTAAACACAGGGCTTCATGTTTTTATCGCAGGACTTAATGGTGCTACCAGTATGGCTCCAAGTTCTGGTGGCGGAGGCACATCAAACGACATGCCTTGGCGAGACAAAGACGAAGATCTACTTGATTGGGCACGACGTGCCATGCGCTATGCTCATGCGAAGCATTATCCAGGCAATAGATATAAGCGAATGCAAAGCAGATAGTCCTTGCATGCATACGTATATATAAATATGAGTGGCTTTTCCCAATTTGGAAATTACCACTCATTTTTTGATTTTGATACCATGCGGGAAAGGGGGGCATCAGATTCTGTCATACAAAGATTTGTATTCTTCCTCGTTTTGCATTTTCAAAACAAGAAAATCTACCCATGCTTGAGTATAGCCATAGTTTTTATTCATAGAATCGTAAATGCAATATTTCTGATTTGTCGCTTCTGGATGTTCAGAATTGTTTGCTGGTCGTATTCCATATTTTTTCCAACATCTAGTATGTGTATCTTGATTAAAATAATCAACCAGCTTGCTTCCTTTAGCGACCTTACCTTTCTCTAATCTCTTTTGGACTTTAGCTATAACCTCCCCTGGCTTCATTAGATTCAAGTTCGTAACATTATGGATTTCGGTCCTGGTTTTTATTAGTGTCGTTACTCTCTCCACATTATGCTTCTGCTCGTCAGTTAGTTTATCATATGCAATGAATTGAATCGGCATGGCATCTTGTGAATCATGATTTGCAACTTGTATTAAAAATGCTTTAAAAGAATACTCACCACTTTTTAATATATCGGTAGATATAGAAGAACGATACTTTTCTATCCATTCATATATCTTTTTGGCTCCTGGATTATCGGAAACAGCAGTAGCAATTGTCCTATTAGAAGGATAAAGCTGTAAAGCGAACGATAATGACTCTCGAATACAATAGGATTCTCCAAACTCCTTTTCTACAATTTTGTCAAAATTCATTAACAGAGATTGGCATTCGGCAAAGATTGTAGGGTCAAGAGAGGGCATAAATTTATGCTCTAACTTGTTTCTGAGTGGGATAAAGAATTCTAGATTTTTTCTGATAGCGCTATTTGCGTCGTTACTGAAATAGTGCTTAACACATGTCTTTAGTTCCCAAAATTGATAATCTCCATCAACTTTCTTGTAATGCCGCTCATCTTTCTCTTTATAATATGGTTTTATTCCTCGCCTTATAAATATTGCATGAAACAAAGAAGTCCAGGCGATATTCATCAAGACTATATATCCCCCTGAACGGAATTTAATGGCAGGTTTATTATATGTTTCGATAGCTAACAATGCGGAATCTAGTGCCTTTGCAAGGCAACTTTTTACTATTTTGGGCAGTCCTCTTGACATATATTTATTTTTCTAATTCTTTTATATGTTATATTAATCCTATACGGTTTTGTGCGTTTCGTATACTTCATCCTTGTCCCTAATCAACACATGTATGTTCTTCAACTCATTATTTCCCCGAGCAACAAATAACGGAAGAACCTTACTAGTAAGGATTTGTCAAGTTGTATCCACTTCTGTGGGTTATGATAATTTGCACGCACAAGGGCTTTTATCCGTTAAAATATTGAGATACAGACTTTTGTCGTTGCAGTTCTTGCCTGATTTTGTCTTTCAGAGAGTCAATGAACGATTCAAAAGTTTTGCCTTCATGCTGAATTACATCTTGCGAAACGAGAACCTGATAACCACCAGCTACATGTACCTTGTTATCATCATTCAGGGTGGCATCCTTCAAGCGTTCGTTAAGTTTTCCGATATTATCCAAAACTGCAATTCTAGACTTAACTTCTTCAAAACTAGGATAATCGTGTCTTCGTACGCGATTCATATCATAGCCAACCATATCTGTCGCCAGCAAAGCGTAATTATCACTATTCTCGTAAGACCGTCTATGCTGCATTGTACTCATCAGTACAGAACGATCGCTTGTCCATCTTGACTTGATTTCAAAGTAGTAGAAGTCATTTCCGTTAAGACGTAATATCAAATCCTGACCACCTTGCTCGTTAGTTACAGGTTCTGGTATTTCCACAACATTATCACCCAGTTCTTCGTTTAGTTCTTTCAGCAAAATGTACTCGACGTAGTTACCAAGCTCCTTCTTGAAATAGAAATCGTTAGCTTCTCTTGCTTCTTGATCAATAATTTCTTTGCTAATCCTTAGAATATGGTCAAAATCCGGATTGTTCACAAGATCAGCTATTGCCTTCAGTTTGGAGTCATCCTCCACTTTCATCAACGCGAAGATGCTGTCTTTCTTTGTCTGGCTTTGGATGACGGAAAACATTATCTGCCCTTTATTCTTGTCTATGTCACCAAATAATGCATGCCACAGTTCACGTTCTATTCCGCCACTGGTAAGTTTCTCTATAATCTCAACAATCAGTTTCTGATGCTCGTACGCTGTAATAGAATAGCCTTTCTTCTGCACTTCCTCTTCAATCTCTTTACATTGGCTGAGTCCGTCAAGTACATTCGTACCAACAAACCACTTGGAATAATCCTCATCAACAATGTCATTCTTGATGCTTGCAGATTTGTTTGTATCAGTCACTTTCTTGATAATTGTGTCGTAGATTTCCAAGGCACGTACAGGCAGAGCAGGTGATTTCTTCTTCAACCATTCTGCATATTTGTAGTTGCCTTGCTGATCTGGATACACTTGATAGTACGACAGGTAACTCTTAGTATCAGAATAACTGTACACCAGTTCAACCATCTGTTTTACCCATGCAGCCTTTGTAGTCTTGTCACTCATCAATGTGAATTTGAAGAGCGAATCATATATTAACGTTGTATAGAACTGACGGATATCGAGGTCATATTTCTTATCCAATCGCACAACATTCTCTTGTAAGGTAATTCCATAGTAATCTGCTATTATCGGCAGCAACTTAGCAGAAATAGCTTCGCTATCCTCTGGCAACAAAGACTTATAGAGATTGATTATGACAACAACCGCATCATCACTAAGTTTCTCAGCCTCATAACTGCTTGCGTTGAAAAGTCGTGTTGATTGAGGATATTGTATGTCATGTTGTTTGTTTGTCATAATCGTACTTCGTACTCCATTCTGCTCTGTATTGTGATTGTTTATGTAGTTTGTAATGCTCTCCTTGGCTTTTGCATAGTCAAAAACTGTATCATTTACAATATCAAAGAAGTCTGCATGTACAAAATTAGCTACAGTATCTGCATCCATCAAAGCAAGAGCTTCCTTCACTACATTATCGAAAGCTGCTGGTTTTACCAGAGGAGCTTTCTTCTGGAGTTTTAGTACTTCATTCGGTATCAAAGTGTAAGTGTCGAGTAGAGCATCTTGATTATCAGAAATGTACTTGTCAATTTTATGGAGCCAAGTGATGTCTGTGGCCACTATCGTTAGTGCTGGGATAACAGCCGCCAGTGTTGTTATGTTGAGCTGGTGATAGTTCTTTTCTTCATCTCGATACCAACGATTGATAGTGTTGCTCCAATACACCATATCTTCCTTCTTTGGAACTATCCAGGTATTCACTTTTGCAAACAATCCATAAATAGCATCAAGGAGTTCAGAGTCCTCTTCACAAGCCTTGGCTAATGTCTCATCCAACACTTTCGTTTCACTGACAAGATGCTTGGCAGAATCCGTACCATCTACAATGTACAAACTCTCAAACTTGTTTCGCCAAAATGTTTGCAAAGTATTGTAGTATTCACCCAACTTGGCATCTGCTTGTTGTGTTTTGAATGACGCTCTGCACAAATACTTAGCATCACGCAAAGTTGTTACTTTCTTGTCAATGAACTGACAAATAAGTTTGTTCGCAAGGTCTATGATGCTTCGATTAGCTTCTGCCTGGTCATCGTTGTTCTGACCATTACCCACTAAACGCAAGCTATCACGGCTATCCTTATCGCATGTAAACAGAGAGGAATGAAGCAAGTAGTTGAATCCCCATTCCTCTGTACCTAACAGAGGTAGATAAATATACACTTGTGGCAAAGTTTTGTCGAAGCGTATAACACGCAACACGCCATCTTCGTCTTCTGTGATTGGCAAAGTTACAATCACTTTACAGCACTTGGGTTCATCGTCAGTTTCTGCATTACTGATTATGCAATATATGTAATAGTCTTTATCGTCTTTACCCGCATTCGTGTTTTTTGAACGATGAACCTTTGTTTTGTAAATTATGCCATCGGTCAAATTGTCGACAAAGTCCATTTCATGACTTTCTCGCACATAAGTGACCATTTCATCATTCAACTTATCGTCGAAACAGATGCTCTCAACATTAGGATTTATACTTAACACGAAAGGCACCATGTCTGGCGCATCTTTGAATGCGCTCTCAGCATTCAGTCGTGCTTGTTTGCCTTCGTGCTGGTAACTGAACAGAGTATGTTCAAAAGGATCCTCTGTAGTTTGCGATATATCCTTTCCCCAGACTTGAGTCTCTTTCCATTGAGCTTTCAGTTTTCCTCGCATAACTTCCTTGTCAGTAGCTGATCTGTCAATTTCAAAATTAGATATCTTGTAGTAACGAGGAAATTCTTCAGAAGTAAGAAGTGGTGCTGTCAGATTGAATTTCAAGCCGAACAGATGAGTTGTCAAGAATCCTGTTCCGTATTGACCTACCTGCACACTGTTACTGCTAACCTTGGAACTAGTCTGCATGATTAGTGCCTCTATAGTCTTATGGGTAAATGGTATGCCATCGTGCATAAAATCTAGAGAATTTTCATTGCGAGTAAACACAATTTTAGCTCTCTTTCCGTCACACACCACATCACGTGCATTCTGCACCAACTCCCAAATAGCACGTACTGGACGGATGCCGCTATTGTTACCGATACCTGTTATAATATCACGTGCAGGTTTACCCCACATAGTCTCGTCATGCGCCTCTTCTTGTGATTTTTGAACCGATGCGAGATATTCTTCTTGTGTCATAATTATTATTGTTTTTGTTCCATCAAATGGAATATTGCTACAAGTTCACTTGTTGAAAGGTGATTACAAGAGGTTACAGAAAGTAAGTAATGATTATTCCTTATCTCCAAACAGTAGCTTTAACTGCTTGCCAAAGTCGCTCATAATCTCACGGTCTTGAATGACACGGAACTTCTCGTATTCTGTAAGTGCCTTTTCTACCGCTTGTTCGTGAGTAACACGTCCTGCATCTGGAAGTGATGGACGATTGTTCAAATCCATATAGCGTTGTAGGAGAGCAGACCAGTCCGCCTTTATACATCAAAATGGAGGACTCCATGCTTCTCACAGCAACATCGGGAGTCATAGTCGCACTGAAGTACTGTTGTGCGGCCTTCACCATCTCTTTCTTTTGGTCAGCAATCATAGCCACAGCCATACAAACAGCACGTGAAAGGCGAATGCTCGTCACTGCTCTGACTGCGCCACTACCCAGTTCTGCCATCTCAGTAATTTCCACAAAATGCTCCCCAAGATGATAGCCCTTCTGCGAAGTCCATGCCTGTGCTTTGGCTATGACACGTTCAAAGTTCCAGTACTTGCCATAGCCCATCACTCGAGCCAATTTACGCGAGTTCCACCATTCCTTGCCATAAGCATCAACCTCTCTTAACTGTTCGAAAGGAGATTGGAACTCCGGGGTGTTGTTAATATCTTGTTCCATATATTCTTATAACGTTTTCGATTTCTGCTCTATTGCCTAGTTCCGCATCTTCTATCTTCCTTCAGGCATCTTAAATGTGATATCAACTTTGCATCTGCAGGCAGCCACTTTACACTATTCAACTCATCCTTAGTGAGCCACTTTGCTGCCTCGTGCTCATTCAGATGCAGAGAATCTGTCATCAGTGAACAAAGATAGCAATGCATGGTAAGATGAAACTGCGGATAGTCATACTCTACAGTACACAGGAACTCATCCACGCTGATCTCTGCAGATAGCTCCTCGCGAATCTCCCTCACGAGCGCTTCTTCTGGTGTCTCCCCTACTTCCATCTTTCCGCCAGGAAACTCCCACCAGTCCTTCCATTCGCCGTATCCACGCTGAGTAGCGAATATCTTATCACCTTTGCGGATTATCGCTGCCACGACTTCTATCTGTTTCATAGCTCCTTAATCCCAATTGACTTCAGGTAATCATATATTCCATCGTACCACTCAGGTTTGCGTGTCTCGTCTGGCGGAACGCCATCGTCCCCATTAGGAACGACAATTATCATACCTTGACGGGCCCTGGTCAGTAATACTCGGTATGCGTTTATTTGATATTCCTTGTTGATTCCCTTATTGATTCTCTGCCACTGGGTACCACTCCGCAACTGGAAATGTTGCCAAGAAGACCAATCTTCCTTCAGTCGCAAGTCGGCATCCCACGTCACACAAGCCCAGTCAATCTCAAGCCCCTGTACTTTAAACTCCGTCAATGTATCTTCTAGACAGTTACTGCTTCTGATGTCCGTGTCGTCTTCCAAGAACCAATGAACAAAGTTTGGTTGATAACGCACATTGATGCCAATAGCCTTCAGTCGCTCGGCCTTGCTACTAGCCAAAAGTCCCATCCTCTCACTTCCTCTTGCATGGTCGCGAAGCCATTGCTTTGCAGCATCAAGATTGCGAGTCAGGAAGATAGGATATTTCTCCAGTTCTTTCAATGTGGCCGCAGCCTCATCTTTCTGAAGTGCCAGCAACTGATTGACAAAGATGCTCACCTTCTCAGACCGAAACGACCGCATCGACATTTTCAGGTGCAGGTCCTCCTTGGGAATAAGCTGCTTATTAATCAACGACAACTCTTCCGCAGATATATCCTTCGATTCGATCAGATAGTCCGACATATAGACATCCCACCCGGAATAACTCCTGTGAACAGACTCTATCCATTCCGTCAATCCTGCTTCACCCTTGTTGATGGCCTGTCCATTACCAACCAGACACACCACAAGTCCCCAGTCCGTCTGTCTGTCCATACACGAAATCAGATATTCCGGCTCCGAATATGGAAAATTGCGAATGCCCTTCTTCTCGCGCATAAACCGCTGCAACTCCTCCTTCGTCCAGGCCCGTTGCGCCTCGTCAAATATGGCAACATGTTCCACGGGAATATAAGCCTTATCCGTATGACTTTGGAAATATCCTTCTATGGGCACTATCTTCTTTCCTTTCACCTCAGTCCCTTCCAGATACAAGTCACGGTAATGGTGAATCATCTGGATGAACGCCTTCACCTTACTCTTTGCCTCAGCTTTGGTGCATGCCTTGCGGCCCTCATCCTTAGCACGTTTCTTGTCCCGACGCACATAGTCGCGAGTCAACGCCTCCTGCAACACCTCCACCAAAGGGAAATTGCCCGATAGATACACAGCCTTCTCGCCACGATTAAACTGGTCTATAGCCGTATTGAGACCAATGAGCGTCTTACCAGCTCCAGGAACACCCGTTATAAAGCAGATGGCTTTCCTATTATTTGCCCTGCAATGGTCTATAATCTTGCAAAGTTCAACCGATGCCTTGTCGATATCTCCGCCATGCTTCGTGATGTCCTCAACCGTATTCTCTTCATAGAGCGCAATGGCCGCCTCAATAATAGTAGGCGTGGGCGAATAACCGCTCTTGGCCCATTGGTCATCGGTTTGCGTCGGCGCTACATCATAATGAACAGAGCCAAGCACCATCTCAATAACCTCTGCCAAACGCTTTGTGTTCACCTGCAGCGGCTCATACACATCGTCCCCAAAATGCTTCAATGCCGTCTGGCAACGAGACCCTTTTTCCGCAGGAACCACCAGAATCGGAATCAATATCCTATCCAAGGTACCTTCCTGAAAATTCTTCAAGTCGATAGCATAGTCCCACACTTGCACAAGCGCCTCACGCGAGAACTTCCGTTCAGCAGTCTTATACTCCAGCACAAAGACGATACCATCGATAACAGCAATCACATCCACGCGCCTACCCATTCGGGGGATATTGTACTCGAAGTACACACTTCCCCTCCCTTCATACGGGCCCAGCACCTCGCGCATCGTCCCAATCTCCTCCACCCACGACTTCGATGTCTCATCATTGACATCATGCTGAGAAGCCAAAGTCAACGCCCCCACTATCTCGTTATTGCTTCGAGACAGAAAAGCCGTAATGGAATCCGAGTAGTAATATCTTCGTGCTGCCATATTTTTCGTTTTTATTACTTTAGTTAGGGTAAAATATTTGCAATTGGAATATCTTTGAATGGAAGCAGGTCTATTTTGTACGACAAGTCTTCCACACAGTCTGGAATATCTCCAAAGGGGTTTATATTCCTTGCAGAATATGCATATACTTTCCTCAAAACAAAGCGTTTGTGTTTAGCATCAATCGGAGATACGCGTCTTTTCTCTTTTTCCAAATTGATTGAGAATTGCAGACCTTTACAATAACCAGGAGAATCTAATAAATTGGTAATAATCTCTTCAAGTGTACGGCCTGCATTACTTTCTTCTAATACAATTGCTATCAAGTAATTCTTTTCTGCGACTGAAAATAACTGGTCATGTTTAATTGTAAAACGCAACGAATTGCTTGCCGTAGTTTTTACCTCAAGATTAGCAAAAGGACATACAAAATCTAAACGAGACGCTGAACCATCAGTATGCCAATACGGTGATAAATCCAAACTATTATTGATAAATATATATTCTATCAGCATCAACTCACCCACCAATCCAATGAGATTTTTATAATGCTGTTCTTTGGGTAGTTGAAAGAGAGCAACCAATGAGTCAAAAAACTGTATAAACTCTTGCCCCTGTATATAAGAGGCATGCGAGAAACACAGATTGACAAAAGCGCTTAGATTTCCTTCCGTTTCATTTGAATCAGACATCTGTAATTCCACAGTATTATAATAACCGTTCTCAAAAGATGAAACAGAAGCATTAAAGGCCGACACAAAAACATTTGTTTCGAGATGCAAAAACTCTGTCTTTATACTCAGCGAAGCACAACCCTCCTGATTCGGAACCAAATAGAGAATATTCCCATTTGATACAAAAAGGCCTGTTCCACTGGGGAGTCTCTCTATTAAATAGAGTGTACTATCTTGCGGAATAGCATGAATTTGACTTAATATGTTGCTAATATCTATCATCATCTTTTACGAAATATATTTTATTCTTGGGTATGTATATTGCAAACATATATTGATCTTTACCCAAACGCATAGTTTTAGATAATCCAGGGGACACGTAATGAATCTGAATATTGACTTTTTCAGGATCAACTATTACTTTTTGGTCACCCAGATAGGTCTGTCGCTCAATATCTGTTGTATTAGCACCTTGATGAAGAGCCTTAATTCTATCATGCGCATCATCATTATAAATAGAACGATAACGCATTTTATTATTAGAATCAGACCACATTAGTATTACTGGAATATCTGATGACCCAACAAGTTCAACTAGAGGCCTCTTATAGAAGGGTTCTCTATCAAAAGCCGTATCAATTGACTGAATTAGGGCTATTAGTTGTTCTGCCGTGAATACAGCATATTTAGCTGTTTGTGTTTCATTTGTACTACCTGCTGTTGTTGGTGTCCATGAGGGAATAGAAGAAATCAACTCCTGTATTCGCGCATTGTTAGCCGAGATTTCATCATCATTAATTACAATAAACTTCTGTTTAATCCAACGATTTTTAAATGTGACTTTTTTAAACTTTGCCTTGTTTTTTGCTGTTGGCTTTTGTTTCGTATTTTCTGCTTGGATGATAATGTCTTTAATCTCCAAATTACCGTTTTCCAAGTCATCAAATTGTTCCCACAAATCATCCTCCACTTCTGCCAATACAGTAAACTCTTTAGCAATATCATTAGTTGTGAAGATTTTGCACAAATCAAGATATTTACTGCGATAGCCAAACCAACGTGCTCGTTGGAGTGTTGTGTCCATATTGCCACCACTTTTTGCAAAACGTGTAAAATATGATACAACCAAATTAGAGAATGTCAGTCCACGTTGGAGAAGGTCTCCTCCAATATAAATCTTATGCAATTTCGTCAATTCCTTTTCTTTTGTATGCTTTCCTATCCCGTTTTGCAAAATTGCTCCTGTAGACTGAATTGCTTTGGATATTTCCTTTATAAAAACATTATTGAAAGGATACTGACTTTTTACTTCTTCGACGATGAATTTGTCATAACTCTTCTTCAATTTGTTTACATAAAAGTCTATTGAGTCCTCATTGGCGAATGCCTGTTTTATCTCTTCCAACATATCATGTATTGACGAATAGATACTATTATGTGCAACAACAGTTCTATCGACATGAATAATCATATCAGAACGCATTTCTTTCTTACTTGTCGCTCTCATTCGTTTTATAGCGCTTGCTATAAAGAAGTAATAGATTGCCTCCTTTAGCGATTCCGAAACATACAAAGGGGATTCTTCCTCTTGTATCGTTTCGACGATCTGATTCTCCGATAAATGATAAATACTTGCGCCATCGTATCCAAGTCCGGGCTGAACGGTATGAATAGACGCAGGATTTAATGCACTTATATCCTCTTGAAAAATATTTGCTTGAGGCGTAGCTGTAACTGAGAGATATAGCGGATTCTGTAATTCCTGCTTAAGTTTTACAATATTTTTATAAGTAGGAGTTGAATTACGCGCTTTATCTTTTGCTGTATTCAAACTGGCTTGGTCTCCTTCATCGTCTATTATGAATGGGACAATACCGGATACAGATTCTTGCACCATAGAGATTGCTTTTAATGCAGCCTTCATTGCCGGTGGCCGTTTAAGACACGTTATAATTATGGGTCTTTCTTCTTCGAGAAGCTGCTTGGCGAATTCTGGGTCCAAACTGTTTATAGATAGAGATTCTTTAGTCAACTCATTGGTCGTAAATAACACCGGATTTTCTGAATCTAACACATCTTCACCTCCAGCGGTTTCAAATGTGCTACCAAAACGTTCTGTACTTTGACGAAGCAATTCTTTATCGTAGCCACCAAAAATGATAAGAAAATTGTAACCATTATCAAAAGCTAATGCTGTTAACAGTTCCAAGTTGGAAGTTTTTCCTGACTGTACCTTGCCAACCAAAAGAGAATTATGATTCTCATCTTGACCGGTATAAAGTTGCTGCATCAGTTTATAATATGTTGCACGAACATTTTGAACTATATTATTAGCTCCCTTTTCTCCATACGCTTCAACATGCTTCTGATGAATGCGATAGAAATATTTCCCTTCAACAATTGAAGAGGCCCATTTGTCTCTATTAATAATGTACTGTTCCATTAATCTTCGTCAGTTAATTCTCGTAAGAAATTATTAATATGCGTTCTAAACGCATTAGGACTTATCATACCATCAGGGTTCGCATTCTTTCTTGCGCGTATCTCTGCCAAAGCAAAAGCAATGGCAAATTTCTCCAATACCATTTTGAAATCCTCCTTTTCCGAAAAAGGTTTAAAGAAAGGATGGTTTATGTTCAACTGAATTGCAGCACTACTTCCATCTTCTGCAGGATCTACCTTTATCCACGTTGATGAATTACCAATAGTCCATTGAACCGAGATAGTACATTTACTAGCTCCATCCAAAGGAATTGTATATTTGCGAACCTTTATATCAACCTCTTCAGGAAGTTTTTCTTGTTCTGCTTGGTATTCTTTAAACAAATCAAGTTCAGGTTGTCCATCGGATTCAATAATTGGATGCAAAACAGGTTGTTCGGAATCAGAAGATTGTTTCCATGCCGAATGGGTATCAATAGTATTTTGTACTTGGGTTTGAACATTATCTGATACACGTTGAGAGGTGGCTTCCTCGCCTTCTCTTTCCTTTTTCGTTAATTTCGCAATATTGATATATTCTTGGATTTGCAATTTCAATTCCTTCACGAAATTTTCTTCTAATCCATCATCCCATACAAAACCGTCCTTAGCTTGATTTATTGGGAAATCATCTAAATCCAGTTCTCCAAATAATTTATGGGCAATGGGACTTTGTGCTTGACCGAATATTTCATCTGGCTTAAAGTTAAATTCATCACCTCCTATCACAACACGGTTTCTACGGAAAAGTGCGAAACCAGCTCTTCCGAAACCACCATTTGCCAAAATACCTACATATCCTTTTACCTTATGAGTAATTCCATCGAAATCAAAAGTGAAATCCAGTTCTTTACGCCACACTTTATTCCTAAATGAAAGGCATTCATATCCGTCATAAAACAATGATTCTTCATCATAATCAATATGAACATAGCCACTGTTTAGGTCCCGACGATACATACTCTTAAGCAATTCCACTATTTTACCTTTCGTACGAGATGAACCGATTTTCTTCGTTACCTCGCGAATAACAATCGTAGTCCCGTGTGAGGATGGTGCAACTAATGATTTCCTAATGGAAACAGTATTAATATTCTTCTCTCGCATCTCGGGGATATTAATCTCCGTATAATATTCAATATTAGATCCTAGTTGAGTTGACCTCACCGACCAGACATTGCCAAACCAAGAAGCCGCAGTTTTCAATCCCATACCAAACTCATTACGACCAGTTTTGTCTTCAGGAGGTGAATCTACCTTTACTGCTCTTGCAAAATCATCAAATTCCATTCCATAAGCAGTGTCCGTAATTGTAAGAACATCGTTGTCTGAGTCGTAGTTAATAGAAATTTCTACGTTATTTATTCCTTGCGCAGATAATTCTTGCTGATGGGAATAGAATGACTGAGTCGAGTTGTCAACAAACTCGGCTATTGCGTACCACGCTTTATAGTTTAAGCGAGAGAATACGCCAATGACACCAGCTTGTGGCTGAATGTTTAACTCTTGTATTTCAACTTCGTTATTCATAATTCTACAACTGGTTATCTTAATAATTCTTTTGCAATTTTTCTCACTACTTCCACATTAACTGCGTTGCCAAGGGCTTCAAAACATCTGGTTGGAGTCATCTGGAAATTATCATCTTCGAAACGCAAGTCTTCCATCCCTTGAATTCTAGCAGCTTCCTTTAGTGTCATATATCTCCCTAACATATCTGAATCTGGCACATGAACCCATGGAAATATAGGAATTTGAGTACCAACCAGATTCAGTGCAGGTGAAAAAGTAGGCATCTTCACTCTTACTCCAGATGCACGAAACTGGATTATTTTGTCATCAAGTGTCATTGAAGCATTGCTGCCACAATTCCACTCAAATTTCATGTGGCTGTTTTGTAAATCTTGAATGTTATGAATCCAAGTATCTATCCAACTTTTATTCGCTGCATAGAATTCTCTATTTTGTCTTATATATCGTATCTTCCAATCTTGGAATTTCTCTCCTTCTTTTCTAATATCTTGTGCATATATAGGAAGTTGAGCCATCATTTGTTTATGGCTCTTGCCCACTATCAAACGTCCTAGTTTTCCCCGTTGGCCTTTTAATTGCTTTGGTCTCTGATGGCATGGTGGTACATCCTCATAATCATACGTTGCTCCAAATTCCATTGCCCAAATGGGAAAACCTGGTAGTTTGCAATGATTCTCTGCAGCAAGCCGTACAAACTCGCTCCATATTTCCATGTAATGACGTGTATCTTCTTTCAATGGGATATACTCGTTATCATTCTCATCAATTATATCATGTATGTCACAAGGAGTATTTGTTGGTTCCGGGAAATGGAAGTTGTTCAGCCCACCCATGTCTTGACGAATACCAACTATATAAATACGCTTACGATGCTGGGGAATACCGAATTGATGTGGTGAGAGTATTATTTCATCAATATCATAACCTACATCGTGTAGTTCTTGTTCTATGATTTCCCATGTACGTCCATTATCATGTCCTTTTAGATTCGCAACGTTTTCCAAGAACAAATACTGTGGAGATTTCTCACGAAGAATATCCCGTATCACATAAAACATATTTCCCCTACCTTCATCTTCAAACCCCATCTGATTTCCGGCCTGACTAAAAGGTTGGCAAGGAAAACCTGCACAAAGAATATCATGATTGGGTATATCTTCAGGCTTGATTTTTGTTATATCTCCTTCTATTCTGGTGCCAGGATAGTTTATTGCGTAGAGTTTCCTCAAATCACTACGCAATTCGGAGGCAAAAACACATTCATGGCCCATTTCTCTAAGAGCAGAATGAAATCCTCCTAAACCAGCAAACAGATCTATAAATCTTAGTGGCATATTATTTCGTACTTATCAATTCTTTATATGTAGTTATATAAGGCGCAAAGCGCTCTTGTATATTTATCTTGTTTTTATCAATGCCTACTTCTTTCAGTTTATATTTGGATGAAACATCAAAACCAATGCCAATGTAAGTTTCTCCAGACGGCTCAAAACCCAGACGCAGAATGTAGTCTTTGCCATAATATCGTGGTTCAATATCTGTCATTTCATAAAGTTGCATCCTGTCGTTAGAATGAAGCAGCAGTAACCTAGGCAGGGGCATCAAATCTTCGATGCTCATGGCACCTTTGCGACCATCAGCTCTGACGTAATAGAAACCTTGGTGGGTGATAATCTTACAATGGCGATAGCCCTTGTAGAAACCAACCAACACGCGATCCTCAGGTTTTATGTCGCCACGTTGCTGTTTACGTTCAGAGGTAGCTTTCTCTATGGCATCTTTGATGGAAGTAGCCAGAATCTCTGCCATCCTTACAGGCACAGCATTGCCTATCATCTTGTAGGCATCAATGATGTTGGGACAATCTATCTCAAAGGAATCTGGGAAAGTCTGAATTCTAACACATTCGCGTACAGTCAAACGTCTGTATTCACGATACTTTCCCTTGACAAACGACCAATCCTCGTGAGCATTGTAAATCATGCTTGGCGAGGATGGATGCAAGGGTATGTTGTAACCTGTTGCGTGGATAGTAAATGATGGTTTATCCCAACTGCGACGACGATTGCCGCGATAATAATGTGGCCCAAACTTGCCGTTGTAATAGCTGTTGCAATCAGTCATCACCTCGCCCTCTTCACATGGAATGGGTGTTGCCGTAATGTCGCCTATGGCATCCTTTAGCGTCAATGGCTTATTAGTTGAAGGCTGAGGGAAATGGTAGTCAATTCCCAAGTCGTGACGGAAACCAATTAGGAACACACGTTCACGATTCTGAGGGACCTCATAGTCAACGGCATCGAGCAAACGATATTTCACATCATAACCAATCTCGTCCAGTTGAGCAAGGAAGGTTTCAAAGACATCCTTGAACTTTTCATCGAGTAATCCCTTGACATTCTCAATTACAAAGAATTTGGGCATCTTTGCCCTAATCATGCCAATGTAAGTGAGAAACAACTGGCCTCGCTTATCATCAAGTCCCTGTTGCTTACCTGCTACGCTCCAAGACTGACAAGGAGGACCACCAATGAAGCCGTCACAATCTGGCACATTTTTGGGGTCAACGCTAATTATATCTTCTTTGCAGAGAATCGTATTTGGATGATTCTTTTCATAGGTCGCATGAACGCTTGGTTCGACCTCATTAGCCCAAACCACTCGGAATCCAGCCTTTTCAAAACCAAGGTCAAGACCTCCGCAACCAGCAAAGAATGATATCACGTTCATTACAATTATTCTTTCTTCGTTTATTCTTGTTTACTTCTTACCCTATCGAGAGACTATCGAACGCCTTTCCTATGCCTACGCTATGTCCCAGCTACGACCTTCGAACGATGGCGGAACTACCTTGCTACTCCTTTGCTATGGTTCTGTATCTCTGCCGGGGATGGTTGGGAACGTTTGGATGCTCTTTTTCTAGTTTCTCAGCCAATCTCGGCAAGACTTTGTTCCTTATGTAGTTCTTGTCTCTGTTTGCGAATTGCGCTATTTCGTCCATTGTCCGCCACGTGGAACAATATTCCAGAATGTAGATGGCCATTTCTTCGGACGAGATTTTCTTCTTCGGGCTTGCAACTTTTTCTTCGGAGGTTGCATCCTTTGGCTCCGAACTTGCAACCTTTTCATCCAAGGTTGCA
>Ga0310690_10004263_pt1 | contig 20472 bp, 20 predicted proteins | sample AusTroGonzalo_MG_2_FD_207661 | JGI IMG/M metagenome (GOLD analysis project Ga0310690, IMG submission 207661) | Bovine rumen microbial communities from tropical cattle in Woodstock, Queensland, Australia - Gonzalo_04 (v2) (version 2) | ecosystem: Host-associated > Mammals > Digestive system >...
TCAACACAGCGGGCATATCGCGCTTCCCACAGTATCAGTTCGACATGGTGCGACTCGGCATCGGTTTGTACGGCGTGCCCACTTGCGAGGCCGACAAAGGCGTGTTGCATCCTGTGGTTGCGCTCAAGACGACTATCAACCAAATCAAGGACATCCCTGCTGGTGACAGCATTGGCTACAACCGCCACGGTCGCGCCGAACACGACATGCGTATCGGCATTGTGCCCATCGGATATGCCGACGGCCTCTCAAGGCTGTTGGGCAACGGCAATGGCAAGTTTTACGTGAACGAAAAACAAGTTCCCGTGGTCGGCGATATCTGCATGGACATGTGTATGCTCGACCTCACCCAAGTGGAGGCTGTGGAAGGTGACGAAGTGGTAATTTTCGATGCTGAGCACGATATTGCCGATATCGCAAAAGCTTGTCAAACAATTCCATACGAGATTATGACCCGCGTTTCGCAGCGCGTGAAGCGGGTGTATTATCAGGAATGAGGCAGAAGGGTCGTTTTTTAGCATTTTTTGGATACTAGGAACGGATAAATCCCTATCTTTGCGGCATCGTTTTATGCATAAAACCTTGCGCTTATGATATGCTTTTTTCAATCTGATAATCAAAAGGTTATCGCTGTTGATTCCAAATCAGAGCTTTCAGGGGAAGCCATTTCCAAACTCACATGGCTTTTCGGCAATGCCGAAAAAATCGAGAAAGACACGGTGAAAGGCCACTTCGTCGGGCCGCGCCGTGAGATGATTACGCCTTGGAGCACCAATGCCGTCGAAATTACCCAAAACATGGGCATCAAGGGCATCATTCGCATCGAGGAGTTCCAAAAGGTGGACTCGAAGAAGGCCCCATACGACCCGATGCTGCAAAACCGCTATGAGAACCTCGACCAAATGGTATTCTCGGTGGACCGCAAGCCCGAGCCGCTGCAATACATTGACGACATTGAGGCTTATAACCAGCAAGAAGGTCTGGCCCTGAGCGCAGAGGAGATGGACTATCTGAAAGGCATATCCGCAAAGATTGGGCGCAAACTGACTGACAGTGAGGTTTATGGCTTCGCACAGGTGAATTCCGAACACTGCCGCCACAAGATTTTCAACGGCACCTTCGTCATCGACGGCAAGCGGATGCCCAACACGCTGTTCGCCCTCATCAAGAAGACTTCGAAGATGAACCCGAACCGCCTTGTGTCGGCTTATAAGGATAACGTGGCTTTCATCCTTGGCCCCAAGGTGGAGCAGTTCGCTCCTGCCGAGCCGAACAAGCCTTCGGCCTTCCAAATCAAGCCTATTGAGACAGTGATTTCGCTGAAAGCCGAAACCCACAACTTCCCGACCACCGTGGAACCGTTCAACGGTGCGGCCACGGGCAGTGGCGGCGAGATTCGCGACCGTCTGGCTGGCGGTCAGGGCAGTCTGCCGTTGGCGGGCACGGCCGTTTATATGACCTCCTATCCCCGCACGGAGCAAGGCCGCGACTGGGAAAAGGACATCGAGCCGCGCAAGTGGCTCTATCAAACGCCGGAAGAAATCCTCATCAAGGCCTCCAACGGGGCCTCCGACTTCGGCAACAAGTTCGGCCAGCCTCTGATTAACGGCAGTTTGCTGACCTTTGAACATAGCGAAAAAGAGACTTTGGGCTACGACAAGGTCATTATGTTGGCGGGTGGCATCGGCTTTGCTAAAGTGAAGGATGCCAAGAAGCTGGAGCCCGAAGAGGGCGATGTCATCATCGTTCTCGGCGGTGACAACTACCGCATTGGCATGGGTGGCGGTGCCGTGTCGAGCGTCGATACGGGCCAATACAGCAATGCCATCGAACTGAACGCCGTGCAACGCGCCAACCCCGAAATGCAGAAGCGCGTGAGCAATGTGATTCGTGCGATGGCCGAGAGCGACCACAACCCCATCCGCAGTATCCATGACCACGGCGCGGGCGGTCACCTCAACTGCCTCTCCGAACTCATCGAGGACGCGGGCGGTGTGGTTTATGTCGATAGCCTGCCCGTCGGCGACCCGACGCTGTCCGACAAGGAAATCATTGGCAACGAGTCGCAAGAACGCATGGGACTGTTAGTCAATAAGAAAGACAAGGAAATTATCAAGGAAACCGCCGAGCGCGAGCGTGCCCCGTATTACGAAGTGGGCGAAGTGACCGGCGACGAGCGGCTGCGTTTCGTCCGCAAAAAAGGCAAAGCTCCCATCGACTTGGCCATTTCCGACTTCTTCGGCAGTGCGCCCAAGACGATACTGAAAGACAAGACCAAACCCCATCATTTCAAGAAAATCAGTTACACTAAACGCGATATTCACAAGTACCTCAACAATGTGCTGCAAATGGAAGCCGTGGCCTGTAAGGACTGGCTCACCAACAAGGTGGACCGCTCCGTGACGGGTCGCGTGGCACAGCAACAGTGCGTGGGTGAGGTGCAACTGCCCTTGAGCAACCTCGGCATCAGCGCTTTGGACTACAACGGCAAGCGCGGCATTGCCACGGCTTTGGGTCATGCCCCGATTGCGGGCCTCATCGACCCTGCCGCTGCTTCGCGTCTCTCCGTTTCCGAGGCCTTGACCAACATCCTTTGGGCACCGATTGAGGGTAATCTCGAAGGCATTTCGTTGAGTGCCAACTGGATGTGGCCCGCCAAACAGGAAGGCGAAACCGCCCGACTTTACGAAGCCGTGAAGGCCCTGAGCGACTACTGCGTGGCCTTGGGCATCAACGTGCCGACGGGCAAGGACAGCCTCTCCATGACGCAGAAATACCCTGACGGTGAGAAAGTGGTGGCCCCCGGAACGGTCATCATCTCCGCTGCTGGCGAGGTATCCAACATCCGCCAAGTGGTGCGCCCCGTAATGAAAGCCGACGAGAATACCGAACTTCTTTACATCGACTTCTCGAAAGACGGCTTCGAACTCGGTGGCAGCAGTTTCGCGCAAAGCATCGGTGCCATCGGTCAGGCGGTACCGGATGTGAAAAGCGTGAACTACTTCAAGAAATGCTTCAACGCCATCCAGAAACTCATTGAGCACAATCTGATTTTGGCCGGTCACGATGTTTCGGCGGGCGGCCTGATTACCACGCTGTTGGAGATGAATTTCGCCAACACGACCTACGGCATGAACCTCGATTTGAATGCTTTCAACGCTGAAGACTTGATGGCCGTGCTGTTCTGCGAGAAACCTTCGGTGGTGATTCAAGTCTCTAACGACGGCATCGCCAACCGAATGTTGCGCGAACTTGGCATTGCTTTCAAGATGATTGGCAAGCCCCAAGCCAAACGACAAATCAACATCGCGCACGCCGACCACAATTATGTCTTCGACATCGACGCGCTGCGCGACATTTGGTTCAAGTCATCTTACCTGCTCGACCGCAAGCAAAGCGGTCCGCGCAAGGCTATGGAACGCTTCATGAACTACAAGAAGCAGTATTTACACTACAGTTTTGGACATAAATTTACAGGTCTCGCCGCCGACATGGGTGTCGACCTGCACCGCCGCAAGCCCACGGGCATCAATGCGGCCATCATTCGCGAAAAAGGCTGCCAGTGCGACCGTGAGATGGCCTACGCCCTTTATCTCGCTGGTTTCGATGTACGCGATGTCACGATGACCGACCTTGCCACAGGCCGTGAAGACCTCAAGGATGTGAACATGATTGCCTTTGTGGGCGGCTTCTCCAACTCTGACGTGCTTGGCTCGGCCAAAGGCTGGGCAGGTGCATTCCTTTACAATAAGAAAGCCAAAAAAGCCCTCGACGACTTCTACGCCCGCGAGGATACGCTGAGTCTTGGCGTGTGCAACGGCTGCCAGCTGATGATGGAACTCGGCTTGCTCTATCCGGACCACGAGGAGCACCCCGTGATGATGCACAACGATTCGCACAAGTTTGAGTCGGGCTTCCTCAACGTGGAGATTGCCCAAAACGAGAGCGTGATGCTCAAGTCATTGTCAGGCAGACGTCTTGGCGTTTGGATTGCCCATGGCGAGGGCCGCTTCTACTTCCCGTATTTCCGCGACAAGTACAAAATCGTGATGAACTACGGTCAGGACGAATACCCCGGCAACCCCAACGGCAGCGACTGGTCAACGGCGGGCATCTGCTCCAATGACGGCCGTCACCTCGCCATGATGCCCCACCTTGAAAGAGCCTTCCTCCCTTGGCAGTGGGCCTTCTATCCCGATGAGCGCAAGAACGACGAAGTCTCGCCTTGGATGGAGGCGTTTGTGAATGCCCGGAAGTGGGTGGAGGAAAACAAAAAGTAAAACATGGCGAAGGAAAAGCTTAACAAAACCAACGCCTGTCGCATCCTCGACCAAAAGAAGATTGCGTATGAGTTAGTTCCCTACGAGGTGGACGAAAACGACCTCGGGGCACAGCATATCGCCGACCAATTGGGAGAGGATATCGATCAAGTGTTCAAGACCTTGGTGTTGAAAGGCGACAAGATCGGATATTTCGTCTGCGTCATCCCGGGCAACGACGAACTCGACCTGAAAAAGACCGCCAAGGCCACGGGAAACAAGAGTTGTGACCTTATTCCGATGAAGGAGCTGCTGCCCCTGACGGGTTATATCCGTGGCGGCTGCTCGCCCGTGGGCATGAAAAAACAGTTCCCGACTTTCATCCATGAGACTAGCGAGCTTTTTGACTACATTTATGTTAGCGCAGGCGTGCGTGGCCTTCAGTTCAAGCTCAATCCGCAGGACTTGATACAGGTCGTCGGAATGAAAGTGGCAGACTTGACGATGTAAAGAAAAAAAAGCTACATTTGCATGTCAGAAACTCAAATGTAGTTGTTATGAAAAGACTTTCCTTGCTTTTGTTTGCGCTGATTTTCAGCGTAATGGCTCTGCAAGCCAAACCCATCGACAGGTCGGTTGCCCAATCAGCGGCGCAGAAGTTTGCCTCGGTGCAAATGGCTCTTGAGCGGGCCACGCCTGAACTGGTCTATACTGGCCTTAATGGGTCGTATTATGTCTTCAATGTTGGCGAAAACGGCTTCGTTATCATCGCTGGCGACGACGCGCATCGCCCCGTCATTGGTTATTCAATGGAATCTTCGTTTGATGCAGGTAACATCCCACCCGCGTTGGCGTATTATTTGGACGGCGTAGCTGAGTGTATATTGCTGCTCCACAATGCCAAAGCCAAACCTGATGTGGCTGCGGAATGGGCTTCGGTGCTTTCGCATGGGCGGCTTATTTCGCGCAACGGCGGTCGCGGGACGGGCTACTTCTGCCAAACCAAGTGGGACCAAAGCTATCCTTACAACTACTGCTGTCCTGAAGACCCCGCTGGTTCGGGTGGTCATGCCATCGTGGGCTGCCTCGCCACGGCCATGTCGCAGCTGATGCGTTTTTGGTGCTATCCAGCGCAGGGTATTGGAAGTCATTGCTATTACCACGATGACTACGGCCAGATTTGTGCCGACTTTGGCAACACGACCTACGATTGGGACAATATGCCATACGTGTTGAACAGCAATTCTTCCGAGGCGGAAAAGTTAGCGACGGGAACGCTCTGCTTCCATTGTGGCGTGACCATCGACATGGGCTATGGTCCTGATGGCAGCGGCGGCGCTTCGGGGCCCATCCCTGGTGTGATGCACACTTATTTCAATTACTGCGACGCCATTGTGCAGCTTCGCCGTAATGACTTTGACACGGAAACTTGGAAGGCTTTAGTTCGCGAGCAGTTCGACATGGGCTGGCCGATGTATTACGGCGGATGTGAGGATGATGGCTGCCACGCTTTCGTGTGCGATGGCTACGACGATAACGATATGTTCCACTTTAACCTGGGCTGGGGCGGTAGCAGCGACGGCTGGTATCTCATTGATGACGCGCCCTATACCCATCCCGCCGACGCGATGATCAATTTCGTGCCCACTGAGGTCTTCAACCAAACGCCTATGGAGCCTACTTATTTTACTGCGATTCCCGTCAACGAGACTGATTTGAAAGTGCGCCTTAGTTGGGCTAACCCCATAGCCACGCTTGATGGTACGGATTTGGAAAGCATCGAGCAAGTCGTGGTGCTGCGCGACAACGAAGTCATCGCCACTTTGACCGATGTTGCGCCCGGTCAGGAGATGGAGTTTGAAGATGCCACCGTGCCGCGTTACGATGTGTTTCATTACGCGGTGTATGCCGTCGCCAACGGTCGCGTCGGGAAACACGCTAACGTGATGAAAACCTTGGTTGGGCCTTCATGCCAATGGAAAATTTTAATGACTTCCAGCGACATGCAGGGCTGGAAAGACGGCTACCTTTCGGTTTATTCGGCCACGGGGCGCGATATCACCAACCCCATGACGATTTCCAATTCAACACCTCTATATAATTCACCAGTTCTGCCTTTGGGTCAGGTGAGTTTCGGCTGGACGGCACCCACCGAGACAGTCAACCAAATGGGCATCATCATCAAGGATGCGGACAACAACACGGTCTATTCCTTCTCAGGCTCGTCCGATGAATTGCCCTCGGGAATTTTCTTTGAGACCAACAATAACTGTGGGAACGAAACGACCTGCGATATCCCGCAAAACTTGGTCGCAACGGTTCAGGATGACGCCATTTTGCTTACATGGGATGCCGTTGAGAATTCTGGCTATGGCTACAACCTTTATCGCGATGGCATGTTGTACCGCCTCATCCAGGACAGCAATTTGTTCTTGGACGAAGCGGTGGATTTGGGCGGCTATTGCTATCAAGTGGGTGTGCTTTGTGAAGGAGGCGACAACGGCGAACGCTCCAATGAGTCGTGCACCACGGTCGGGCCTTGCTATCCGCCCCGCGACTTGGATTTTGAATATGCCAACAACTTCAAAATCAAGTTGAAATGGGAAGCTCCAGAGCCAAACGAAGGGCTTTCAGGCTACTACCTTTTCAGAAAAGACGGCGATGGCGAATACCACAGAATCAAGTTGCTGAATGCTGCTGCGGTCACCTATACCGACAACGCCCTGAACCAAGAGGGCGACTATTACTATCGTCTTTTTGCTTATTACGGCGACTTGGACTGCACCTCTTCACCAGCCAACCGCAAGTATGAGGATAATGTTTTCGAACTACACGTCTATTTTTCGCCCACGGGCGTGAGTGAGGATGAAACGCAGGTAAAGGTATATCCTAATCCCACAAAAGGTTTGGTGACGGTTGAAGCTGAGGGGATGAGACAAGCTTCGGTTTACAATATGTTGGGACAATGTGTTTTGGATATAAAAGTTACCGAAAAAGAGTCAATTCTCGACTTGAAAGATGTTGTGCCAGGATTGTATCTGCTTCGCGTGAGGACGGAGAAGGGTACCTTCTCAAAACGCATCGCCGTCGAGCGATAGAAAAAACTCTCAACTCACAACACTAAAATCTAAACTATTTATTATCTTTGCAGACCAATTATTTTGAATCATGCTAAATAAAGAAAACGTTATAGAAGTCCTGAAGGATGTCATTTATTTTCCAAAGGGAGACAATATCGTCGCATTGAATATGGTTGAAAATCTGATGGTTAAGGACAATGCTATCCGTTTCGACCTCGTCATGGAACACGCCAACGACCCGAAAAACGACATCTTGGTGAACGGTGCCAAGCGTACGCTGACAGAGGTGTTTGGTGAAGGTCTCGACATAGAAATCAAGGTGGTGGAGGAAAAGACGGCCCTCTCGAAGGTGAAGCACATCATCGCTGTGGCTTCGGGCAAGGGCGGCGTTGGCAAATCGACAGTAGCGGCCAACCTAGCCATCGCTTTGGCGCGCGCCAACCAGCGTGTGGGCTTGATTGATGCCGACATTTACGGGCCTTCCGTCCCAATGATGTTCGGCCTTAGCAACGAGCAACCTGCCGCGTTTGAAAAAGACGGCAAATCGGTCATGGTGCCGCTCGAAAAGTACAGCATCAAACTGATGAGCATCGGCTTTTTCGTAGATGAAAGCCGTCCGCTCATTTGGCGCGGGCCTATGGCCACCAGCGCATTGAATCAGCTAATGAATGACACCCTTTGGGGTGAGCTGGACTGGATGGTGGTGGACATGCCTCCTGGAACGGGCGACATCCAGTTGACTTTGGCCCAACAGTATAATGTGTCGGGCGCTGTCATCGTGACTACGCCTCAGAAGGTGGCCTTTGCCGACGTGCTTCGTGCCGCGATGATGTTCAAGGAAGAGGCCCTGCAAATCCCGATTTACGGATTGGTGGAGAACATGGCTTACTTCACGCCTTCCGACATGCCCGAGAAGAGATACTACATCTTCGGCAAGGAAACCGGCCAGCAGTTTGCCGACCAACTGGGTGTACCGCTCCTCGGACAGATCCCGATTACAGAGAAAATCGCCGAATGTGGCGACAACGGAATGCCGCTTGCCTTGGATGCCGATTCGCCAGTCACAAAGGCGTTCGATAATATTGCACGAACCATCATTAATGTATAATGTACGGGTGACTCCGCGTGTTTGCCCTCCAAAACGAAATGGATATGGATAGAGAATCGATATTACGCAAAGTCAAGAATGTCCTCGAACAGGTGCGTCCTTACCTCCAGCAGGACGGCGGCGATGTCAACTTCGTGGAACTCACTGACGACAACACCGTCATCGTGGAACTCACGGGTGCCTGTGGCAATTGCCCCCACAGCAAAATGACCCTCAAAAACGGCATCGAATCCGTGATGAAGAAGGTTATCCCTGAAATCAAGGCGGTGGAACAAGTAGAAACATTGGGTTTATAACTAATTGTCAAACATAAACTTAAAGGAAATGAAAAAAATTCTATTCTCATTAGTGGCCATGCTGCTTCTTTCGGTGAGTGGCATCGCCCAGTCGACGACCTATACCAAGGTCACTTCTGCCTCGGGTCTTGAGGCCGGAGCCAATTACCTCATCGTTGCCCATAATGAAGAGCTTGGCGTTCTTGCGATGGGTTATCAAAAGCCCAACAACCGCAATGCGGTGGTCGTGTCGGAAGACGGCGAGTCCATCACCCTCGTCCCTGGCACCGACCCCGACAACGAAGACGATGCATTCCAGATCACATTAGGCGGTAGCGCCAATGCTTGGACCTTGTTCGACGAGGTAAAAGGTGGTTATCTGTATGCAGCCAGTAGCAGCAGCAACAACCTGAAAACCCAGACTACACTCGATGCCAACGGTCAGTGGAGCATCACTTTCAACCCTGACGGTACAGCTGAAGTAGTTGCACAAGGCGAGAACACGCGCAACAACATGCGTTTTAACCCCAACACCTCCAACAACGCCCCGCTGTTCAGCTGCTATGCAGAATCGTCAAGCATCGACACGCGTGTGAGCTTCTACAAGGCCGGCGGCGGCACCATCGACCCGGAACCGACCAATTATCCTACGGCTTTCTTCCCTTTGGTGGATGACTTTTCAGTGACCCTCACTTGGGACGACGCTGTGGGTGGCCAACTGCCTTCCAAGTACTTGGTTCTCGCCTCTACCGGCGATATCACCGTCCCCGTTGACGGCGTTCCCGTTGCCGACGACGACATGGCCAAGAATGTGGGCTATGGCATTCAGACCGTGACTTTCAGCGGTTTGCAAGGTAACACCACCTACAATTTCGCCATCTTCCCCTATACCAACGGTGGCAGCAATATCGACTATAAGACCGATGGCGTTTATCCTGAGACTACCGCTACTACGGAAAACATCCAATACCTGCTCTTCGAAGACTTCAACGAAGACCTCGGCGTGTTTACGGCTTTCAATGCATACGGTGAACAAGAATGGCACCAAAGCAGTAATAACCAGGGTGTGACCTATGCCTGCATCAATGGTTACGCCTCTGGTGCTCCCCACCAGAACGAAGACTGGCTCATCAGCCCCGCCATCACCATTGGCGAGAACCAATGGGAAGAGGTGACCTTTGAGTTCCGTACGGCCATGAAGTATGAAGGTCCCGCTATTCAGGTGAAACTCTCCACTGACTACGACGGCTCGAGCGACCCCAGCGATTTCACCTGGATGGACTTCACGGATGTCTTCGACTATTCGTCGGGCAACTATGAGTGGGTTGAGTCGGGACAATTGATCATAGATCAGGCCATGCTGATTCCCGGAAACTATTACTTCGCTTTTGTTTACACCAGTACCGACGAGTTGGCTGCCTCTTGGGAAATCGACTATGTGAAGGTGATGGGCCTGGCTTACGTTTCAGTGGACGAGAATACGGCCCAAACCGTCAGCATCTATCCCAATCCCGCACGTGATCAGGTCAGCATCATGCTGGAAAGCGAGGCACAAGTCAGCATCTTCGACATGACGGGCCGCATGGTCAGCACGATGAATATGGCTGCTGGTCAAGCCCAACTCAATGTGAGCGAGCTTGAAAACGGCATGTATTTCCTTAACATCCGCTTTGCCGACGGCACCACGGCGGTATCCAAGTTCGTGAAGTTCTAAGATTCTATTAGGTTAGGGCGGATTGCAAATCCGCCCTTCCTTTATATGAAAAACCATCTTCTCATAGCATTCCTTCTCCTGACAAGTTGGGCTTCAGCCCAACAGGTGGAGCCGGTGCGCTATGAGGTAGACCGCTGGAACAAGGAGCAAGGCTGTCATTTCCAGTCGTTTGGCGAGCAAGGCGGCATCATGCTGAGCGAGACAGATAAAACCGACAAGGCCAAACACCGCTTATGGAGTTTTGCCTGCGTCGACACAAGCCTCTACGAAACTCGTAGCGACCTTATCCCCCTGCCCGAAAAGCTCAAATTCATTGACGCGGGCAGTGACGCAGGTTTCGCGGCTTTCCTGTTTGTCAACGACGGCAACAAGAAAGCATCGGATTCGCTGGATTTCCTCGTGGTGAGCTTTAACCGCGAGGAGCAGACCTACCAGACCTTCTGGGACAAATGGCCCGAGAAGTCGGTGCCGCTGACCGTAGAGGTGGTGGACGGCACGATGCTGTTGGCCCTCAACAACAAAAACGGCAACGGAAGCCTGTATTTCTTTGACCTGACGGAGAACCAATACCGAACGGTAACGCCCTCAACGTCAAATAGTTTTATCTTCTTCCAAACAGCTGCATTCCCCAAACTGCATTGTTTTGTAGTGGCCGCCAAGGAATTTGAGGGCAAGCATTTCACTTCGACCTCGTTCTTGGTTTATTCCTCAACGGGTAGCCTTTTGAGTTCAAGCCGTTACGAAAACATCCCCAACGCTGCCCTAGGCCGTATGGTGTTCCATTTTGACGAGAACCGCGACTTGGTGGTCATCGGCACGTTGGAACGCGAAAGCAACCGGAAAGTCAGCTTAGAAGGCGTGACGGAGAACTTCGACAAGGAGAGTGTCGGCGTGGTGTGGATGCGTTGCGTCTCAAGTGTGCCCGAAAGTAAAGTATTCTTGTTCAAGGATATGCCTGAAATCGAGCACGCCTTGACCGGTGCCGACCGCGTGCGCTTGCGTGAGGAACAGCTGAAGAACCAGAAGAAGGAAAACGCCACAAGAGGCGAAATCGCGTTCCAGTTTCTCACTCCGCGTCTCACTATGTTTGACGACCTGACCGTCTTCGCCGTGGAAGCATTTATCCCCTATTACCATACTGAGACCCGCATGACCTACGGCTATTACGGCTACTATGGTGGCGGTTATCCTTATACTTACACCGTCTTTGACGGCTACGACTTCTTCAGCGAGATTCTGTTGGCCTTCGACCGCGAAGGTCACCTGCAATGGCAGCAGTCGGTGAAGTTTGACAACGAGTTGACATACGAGCTCTATCCACATAGCGCGGAAGGCAGCTGCTACGATGAGTTGGTGGTGGTTTCGCCTTATCAAAACAAGCTTCGCTATATCTCGTTCGACAAGGAAGGCCAACCTCTGATGAATCAGCAAGAGGAAAAGCTTGCGCCGATGCATGGCGCTGATTATGTGGAGGATGAGTATTTCGCCCAAATCAGAAGATGGTACGACTGCCGGTTTCTCGTCTACGGTTCGCAGATCATCCAAAACAGCACCCAACCCAAAGCGCGGCGTACGGTATTTTACCTGCAAAAGGTTCAATATGATTGAATTATGATTGGCAGTTACCTCAAATATCTGTTGCGGCGCAAAAGCGAGTATGGCATCCATTCGCCTTTTGTTTATGATTTTGTGCGTAAAGTGTTGAATGACAGTGGTTCAAACCATGACTATGACACTATTTTGCGCATTGGGCGGCTGTTAGACAAGCGGAAATACATCCCTTACAAGCTTCGCAAGCAAAGTCGGCTGCTCTATCGGATGATGCGTTTTTTTGAGCCTGATTCGGCGGTTTCCTTTGGCTCGATGACGGCCTTGAACACGGCGGCTTTGGCTTTGGGACATCTGCAAACCAAGGTCTATCTGGAAGAGTCGGAGGATTTTTTGGAAACCCTCAACTCGATGGGTGTCGTCAATGTGAGTCTTATTCAGCCCTCTCAGTTTGACTCCGAGCATTTCCGCCGGCTGAACACAGGCTTTGTCTTCTTCGGACGCGATTCCTTCGAGGACGACACATGGTACTATCTTGCCGATTGCTTGAACTATAAAACCGTCGACTCGGTCTTTGTCTTTGAAGGCATCCACGATTCGCGCGACAGGGAAGACGCTTGGGAAGAAATCAAGGCCAACGAGGACGTCTCGCTGACGTTTGACCTGTATTCCATCGGTATGGTATTCTTCCGCGAAGGCATTGAGAAACAAGATTTTGTATTGAAGTATTAGCTTTAGAATTAAGAATTAGGAATTAGGAATGAAGAATGTTACCTATACAAGAACGGGCGACGAAGGCAAGACCTCGCTGATAGGAGGCTTGCGTGTCGCAAAATATGACGACAGGGTGGAGGCATACGGCACCGTTGACGAGCTGAGTGCCTTTATTGGCGTGCTTTACGATCAGGAGGGTGTCACTGCCGAGATGAGGACGGTGTTGGACACGGTGCTGAACAAGTTGTTCACCATTGAGTCGCATTTTGCCTTGGACGAGAACTCCGAGGTGAAGAAGATGATTCCCGTTTTGACCGCAGAGGATGTGGCATACGTGGAGCATGAAATCGACGTGATGAACGAGCAGTTGCCCGAGCTACGGAGCTTTGTCATCCCGGGAGGCAACCTGAAAGCGAGTCACGCGCACGTATGCCGCACGGTATGCCGTCGCGCCGAACGTCAGGGATGGCGTTTGGCCGCCCAACATCCCGTCGATTTGCTTGATTTGAAGTATCTCAATCGCTTGTCGGATTACTTCTTTGTCCTGTCCAGATTTTTTGCTTTTTTAGATAAAAATAGCGAAAACAACTGGGAATCAACGAAATAAAAATTCGTTATTTTTACTAGAAAGTCCTTGTCAGTTGAAAAATTACTTGTACTTTTGCGCACTCAAAAACAAGCATAGAAACAAAACGAAAAAGACATGTATTGGACACTTGAATTAGCCTCAAAATTGGAAGACGCACCGTGGCCGGCCACTCGCGACGAGCTGTTGGATTGGGCCTTGCGCACGGGTGCTCAGGATGAAATCATAGAGAACCTTCAGGAGATGGAAGACGAAGGCGAGATCTACGAACGTATCGAAGACCTTTGGCCCGACTATCCTTCCAAGGATGACTTCTTTTTCCACGAGGACGAATATTAGGCCGTTTTTCCGCCTTAATCACTAACAAAGAGGCTGTTATAAACTTGGGCATCAGTTAGTTCTGATGCCCATTTTTTTTGAAATAAAGATGAAAAAGGAAATAAACTTGGGCAAAACTTGGTATCTTTGCAGCAGAATAAGAAATCATCTATATGTGTTGTCAGGCGTGGTAGCGCTGCAGATGCTTTCCAAAAGAAGCGAATAGATAGTGGGTGTGAACCATGCAAAGAAAAGTGCGTATCTTTGCCCCCGTGACAAAAGTTAAGACCAACCGATTTTCCCTTGCCGTCCAAATCACCCGAGGCCTCTTCTTGATGGATTCACGTCGTTCGTCTTGGTGGCGCGTATGGCAACTCGTTTCAAGGTTCACTTGGGAGCTGCCGCAAACAATTGTGGGCTGGCTGTATTCGCTTTGTCGAGCCTTGGCCGGACAGGCGGATCGCGTCGATCACTTTGGCGGCATCACCTTTGTGACAAAGTCAGACTGCAAATACGGCATGGGTGTGTCGCTAGGCTCCTTCATCGACCTTTGGACTGACCCCTGGATACCCGGCGAAGGGGAGAGGTTTGTTCTTGGAAACCAGCTCTGTATGCACGAGTTTGGGCATACTGCCGACAGCCAACGCTTCGGCTGGGCTTACCTGCCCGTCATCGGGCTGCCGAGCCTTTTGAGTGCCCTCGGCAAAGGAAACCACAATGTGTTTTGGACGGAACTCCGCGCCAACCGCCACGCCAAACGGTATTTCGGGAAGCATTACGGCATTGCTTGGAACGAAAAAGGCTTTCCGACAGAAAACCTCGCTTAAATCACCCTTTCAGTAACCACCCGCCACTCGCCGGGCTGCAAGTCGCCTAAGGCGATGTTGCCAATCTGCACGCGGATGAGGCGCAGCGTGGGAAAGCCCACGGCGGCGGTGCTATGGCGTACCTGCCGGTTCTTGCCTTCGATGAGGGTAAGGCGCACCCAGCTGGTAGGGATGTTGGCACGGTAGCGGATAGGAGGGACGCGTTCCCAAAGACCCTCGGGCGGAGCGACGATTTCAGCCTGACAAGGCTTGGCGCGATAGCCTTTGATGGTCACGCCTCTTTTCAGTTGGTCGACGGCCTCTTGCGTAATTTGGCCATCCACCTGGGCCAAATAGGTGCGCGGATGCTCGAATTTCGGGTCGAGCAGTTTCTTGATGAGCCGTCCGTCGTCGGTGAGGAGCAAGGCTCCTTCGCTGTCGTGGTCGAGGCGACCGGCGGCATACACGTCGGGCGGGAATCCGAACTCGTCGAGGGCGCGGTGACCTGCTTCGGGAGTGAACTGGCTGAGGACGCCAAAAGGCTTGTTGAATAGGATCACCATAAGTCGGGTCACTCCTCCGTTTCTTCCTCGATGGTCTGTGCGAAGAAAGTGAAATTCACCTTGCCGTAATGCCGCTGTTCCATGAAATGCGGATGCTCGTCAAAGTGCTGGTACTTGTCGTGCTCGAGGACAAACATGCCGCCTTCGCGCAAGAGGTTGCGCTCAAAAATGAGGTTCACCAAGGTGTTGTAATGCTGGAAATCGTAAGGCGGGTCGGCGAAGATGAGATCGTACTGCATCGTGTGCTTTTCGAGGAAGCGGAAGACCTCCGAGCGGACAACGAGCAACTCCTTCATGTTGAGCTTATTGGCGGTCTCACGGATAAACCTCACGCAACCGAAGTCTTGGTCGACAGCCACCACCTTCGGACAGCCGCGCGACACCAGTTCGTAGGAGATGTTGCCCGTTCCGGCAAACAGGTCCATGGCCTCGGTCTCCTCAAAGTCAAAGTGGTTCTCAATGACATTGAACAGGCTCTCCTTGGCCATGTCGGTGGTGGGACGCACGGGCAAGTTATTGGGAGCCATGATTTGGCGGCGTTGGTATCTTCCTCGGATGATTCTCATCTTAACGATTGATAAAGAAGGTGATAGTATTGGAACGGAACGTCATCAAGGGCCTGACTCACGTACAGTTCGTGCCGGTCTTCGATAAACAGCAGGTGACGGATGTAACGGCTGCAAAGCTCGACGATTTCGGAGTTGGACAGGATCAGGCCTGAGAAACAGACGGGATGGTCTAAGGCTGAAAAATGGTTTTGTTCGAGCGCGAAGAGCAGGAAGTAGGCGAAATCGGCTTTGGTGTTGAATTTGAAATTGTTGAAAAAAAGCAATTTTCCATCATCAACGATGAGCATGTCAAAGTCGCGGCTGCGCACGTTGACAAAAGCGGCTTTGCCTTCGGGCGCGTAGTTGAGACTGCTGTCGATAAAAACACTACTGGAGTGAGTGATGGTGGCTTTTTCCCAATGGGATAGAATGCTGTCGTGCAGTGCCTTGGGAAGGGTGAAACGGTTGACTCCGTGAATCATTTCGATGCGATCGGTCATTTCCATACTGCCAGAGGGAATCTGGTGGTGGAAGCCGAGAAGCACACCGTCGTCTTCGCTATGATGAAGTGGCTCGGGTATGATGATGTTGGTGCGCTCGTCGATGAGACAAGTGATGGATTGTAACGTGTTGTTGTTCAATCCTTTGGAATCCAAAGCGCGCTCTAGGACGGGAAAGGTCTCAAGGCCGTCGGCAAAACTGGTTTGATGGCATTCCAGTCCGATGATGCGTTTTGTCCTCGTGTCAAGCAGGGCAAAAGAAAGACCACCCAACGAGAATTGGATGGTCATTTTGTAGTTGGATGACTGCTCGACGTCAAAACCTTCGTCAAACTTGGAGATATAAGGATTCAATGACGTCGCCATGAATCCGTGTTTTAGAGTTTCTCCCAGTTGCCGTCAGTGGAGGCTTCTTCCATCGAACCGACTTTCAGGCCAGCATAACGGTTGATGCTTTCCTTTTCGGCTTTGGCGTTGAGGATGCGCTGTTGGTCAAGGCCGATGAGGTACACCTCGTAGGGCGTGCGGGCTTCAAACACGGGAATGTCAATGCCGTTGCGCTTGATGAAACCGGCTTCAAGTTCAAACTTCTGCTGCGGGTCGCTGAACGGAACGTAGCAAATGTCGTTGATGTTGAAATTCGTACGTTTTCCAGCGAGGGAGTCCATCACCTTCACAAAACCGATGGTGTCGTTGATGGTGCGGGTGAAAGTGGTGTCGGTCGGGTCAGGAATCATGTTCACAATCGGAATTTCTGCGGTCTTGCAGAAGTCGATCAGTGTGTCGAAGCTGGCCGTGTACTTGCCGTTGACGTTTTTGTAGTGCACTTCGGCGTTGCGGATGTCAATCAGGTGTTCGACGACTTTCGTCTCGCGGGCCTTTTGCTCGTTGTTGAATTTAATGGGAGCTTGAATGCTCTTGACCACCAGCCATGCCATAAACACAATGATGGCAAAAAGGATGATGTTGATGACGATGTTTAATCCTTTGTTCATATTAGTGTGATTTTTCTGTTTTAATTTCTTATCCGATTGGCCGCAAAGTTAGAACTTTTTCCGTTACGAAGTGCAACTTTTTTTTCAGTCCGTTTAAAAATGGATTTTGTGGAAGTTTAAGTATTTGTCGTCCAAATATTTGCGGATCTTGTCAGCAAGGATAATGAAGACTTGCAGTTCGTTTTTTTCGAGCCAGGTGATGGCGTCGTCATCGCGATTGATGGCTTTCGCAAAGGCCAGATTGACTTCAAAGTGGTTCTTGACAAGCCATTCTTCGGCTTTCGGTTCCTTGTCGACGGCGCTGTCGATGGCAGCCAGATGTGGGAAACCGTGATTCATCAGCCAGTCCTTGGCTTCGGTGTCGCCCTGGATGGTGCGGCTTAATGCACCCAATTCGGGATAGCCATTGCGCATCAGCCATTCGAAAAAGTCATCGCTTTCTGGCTCAAAGGTGCAGCCGAAGGCCATCAGTATTTTTACAGGGTAGCGGGTCATTTAATTATGTCTTACGATTTGGCTGCAATATTATGAAAGACAGATGGTTCACCTAAACATTTCCTTGGTAAGGATTAAGGTATAAGTTCTGTCTTTCAATTCCTCGCCTTCTGGATTGCATTTCCAAGCCTTGCGAGTGAAGAAATATTGTTGCGCCTCAGAAGCATTTTCGTTGTGGCGGTAGATGATTGTGGATGCGCCATCTGAACTGCGAGAGAGTTGTACACTGTCAAAGTCAGACATGAGTTGTGTGAAGGCTTGTTCTTCCGTAACGGAGATTGAGCGGCTGCCGCCTGCCCTAAAAGAACTAATGGTTGTTTTGTTGTAAATATCACCTGAATTGCTGGTATAAGGGCTTGTGTAACGAACCCTATTGGCTCCATTCCATCCTGTGAGAACAAGAGTATCATTGCCGTTGTTGGCAATTTCAAAATCGACGTTCACAAAATATTCGCACGAGGTAATAAAAGGAAGCAGGAAGGATATGGATACCACAAACACAAATAGCGTTCTGAAGTTGAGTTTTTTTGATTTGTTAAACATGATGTGTAAATGTCGTGGGTTGTATTTATAACGGTTTCGGTTTCGGAAAATTGTTTACTTTTGCAAAAAATATCCAATGCAATGAAAACCAAAAAAGAGATAGTGGAAAACTGGCTGCCGCGCTATACGGGGCTGCCGTTGGAGAAGTTCGGGAAATACATCCTGCTGACTAATTTTCAGAACTATGTCGACCGTTTTGCCGAATGGCAAGGCATAGAGGTTGTCGGACGAGACAAGTCGATGCCTTGCGCCACCGACGGCGAAATCACCATCATCAATTTCAGTATGGGCAGCGCCAATGCGGCCACCATCATGGATCTGCTGAGTGCCGTCAAGCCCAAGGCTGTCCTGTTTCTCGGCAAGTGTGGTGGCGTGAAAAAGAAGAATAAGGTAGGCGACCTGATTCTGCCCATCGCGGCCATCCGTGGCGAGGGTACTTCAAACGACTACTTCCCGCCCGAAGTGCCTGCTCTGCCGGCATTCAGCCTCGAAAAGGCCATCTCTACCACCATTCGCGATTACGGCCGCGACTACTGGACAGGCACGGTTTATACCACCAACCGCCGCGTATGGGAACACGACGAGGAGTTCAAGGAATACCTCCGCAAGACGCGCTGTATGGCGGTGGATATGGAGACAGCGACCATTTTCTCTGTGGGCTTCTACAACGAAATCCCGACAGGCGCGCTGTTGCTCGTTTCCGACAATCCCATGGTGCCCGAAGGCGTAAAGACAGAGGAAAGTGACAATAACGTGAGCAGAAACTACGTCGGCGAGCACCTGCGCATCGGCATCGACTCGCTGCGGCAGCTTATTAATAACGGTATCACCGTCAAGCACTTGAAGTTCTGATGACTTACGACCAGATCCTTTCCGAAATCCACAAGAAGAACTTCGCGCCCATCTATTTCCTGACGGGCGAGGAACCGTATTTTATCGACACGATTTCGGACACCATCGAAAACGAGGCCTTGGACGAGGCCGACCGCGCCTTCAACCAAATCGTGCTTTATGGCCGCGACGTGGATGTGGAGACCATCGCCAACCACGCCCGCAGCTTCCCGATGATGGGCGAGCGCATGGTGGTCATCGTCAAGGAGGCACAGGACGTAAAGGACTTGGAGAAATTTGAGGCCTATCTCGACTCGATTCCCGAAACCACCCTACTTGTTTTCGTTTACAAATACAAGAAGTTCGACAAGCGCAAGACCCTGGCTAAGAAGATTGACAAGAAAGGCGTTTGGTTCGAGTCGAAGAAACTGTACGACAGCAATATACCGAGCTGGATTCAGAATTACCTGAAGGCAGAAGGCTATAGCATCACCCCGAAAGCCACTCAGATGCTGGCCGATTTTCTCGGCACGGATTTGCACAAAATCGCCAACGAGCTGAAGAAACTGACCATTGCCCTGCCCAAAAACAAAAGCATCGACGACGCGGACGTGGAGCGCAACATTGGTATCTCGAAGGATTACAACGTGTTTGAGTTGCAGAATGCCATCGGTAGCCGCGACGTGCTGAAGGCCAACCGCATCGTGAACTATTTCGGCGACAACGGCAAGGATAATCCGCTGTTGGTCACGGCGATTACGCTGTACGGCTACTTTACCAAAATCCTGAAGCTGCACTTCGCTGCCGACAAGTCGCAGGGTGCGTTGGCGAACATTTTGGGCGTGAATCCTTATTTCGTCAAGGACTACCAATTGGCTGCCCGCAACTATCCGCCCGGAGCCTGCATCCGCTGCATCTCCATCCTTCGCGAGTTTGACATGAAATCGAAGGGCTACGACAGCGGCGAGGTGAGCGAGAAGGATTTGTATAGAGAAATGATTTTCAAGTTAATGCATTGTTAGAATCGGCCCTTCGACCCTTTGACGGGTTCAGGGCTCAGGGACCTTAACTGATATGAGAATTGTAGCACAAAGAGTAACACACGCCTCGGTAACTATAGATGGCAAGGTGAAGTCTGAAATCGGCCTTGGAATGTTGGTTCTGCTCGGCATCGAGGAGGCCGACAATCATGAGGATGTGGATTGGCTTTGCCAAAAACTCAGCAAACTCCGCATTTTCGACGATGGCAATGACTCGATGAACTTCGACATCAACCAAGTGGAGGGCTCGTTCCTTGTGGTGAGCCAGTTCACCCTTCATGCTTTGACCAAGAAAGGCAACCGCCCGAGTTTCATCCGTGCAGCTCGTCCTGAGCAGGCGATTCCGCTGTATGAACTGTTCCTGAAACGCCTCGCTGAGGTCTCAGGTCGTCCTGTTCAGAGTGGCGAATTCGGTGCCATGATGGCTGTGGAACTACTGAATGATGGACCAGTGACCATCATTATGGACTCGAAAAGGAAGGAATAATCGTTATCAAACGTCGTTCTCCTCAGAAACATCCTTAATGATATGCAAATCGCGCTGCGGGA
>Ga0310690_10004267_pt1 | contig 20465 bp, 15 predicted proteins | sample AusTroGonzalo_MG_2_FD_207661 | JGI IMG/M metagenome (GOLD analysis project Ga0310690, IMG submission 207661) | Bovine rumen microbial communities from tropical cattle in Woodstock, Queensland, Australia - Gonzalo_04 (v2) (version 2) | ecosystem: Host-associated > Mammals > Digestive system >...
ACATCTTGGCGTGTTCCTTCTCATTGTCAGCAGTTTTAAGGAAAAGCGCAGCAATCTGCTCAAATCCTTCTTTTTTTGCTTTGGAAGCGAAATATGTATATTTGTTCCTGGCCTGTGACTCGCCCGCGAAAGCGGCCTCCAGGTTTTTCTCTGTTTTTGTTCCTGCGTACTTATTGCTCATATTGTGTTTTTCTCCTTTTTAAGCCCAATAAGGGCTGATAACCGCATATATTATAGTTTACTCTTTTTTTATTTATTTCCATAGTGAAGCTCAGAATTAACATAATTTTTATGATTATGAAACTTGCAGCACTCAATGAATAATAAAACCTCTGCATATATGTCTCAAGCAAAAAAAAAATGGGCTCAAATGAAACAATGCAGTATTAGCAAGCAGGCCAAGCATAAAGGCAATCTGAACAAGGCAATTATTAATTTTTCCATCAATATTCTTATCAAAAAAACAGGCATAGGAACATGAAAAAAAGCGCTTTCACAGCCTCAATGCGTATTTTGTAAAATCTTTATTATGAAACGACTTATTTTTAACTTATCCTTATATCTTGCTCTTATGCTTATGCCAGGGCTTATATTGTCCGCAGCAGCGCAAGAGCTTACACTGCACTATTTTGACAATGAGTACAGGCTTGGCAACTGCATAAACGAGACTTTTGAAAGCCTTAAAAATGAAGAAAAGAAAATAGAGCTGGAAAAATCGCTTGAAAGCCTTTCATTCACAGATGGAGCAAATTTCCTTTTAGGCAATGTGGAAGGAATAAAGGCAGAAGATCTTAAAAATGCCTCATTTGTAAAAACCGGGGATATAACAGTAATACATAGCGGAGTAAATTATGTATTTCTTGAAGATGCCTCCAAAATGGAAGAAAATGCTGCAGCATTAGCCGAGCTAGCTGCTTTTCTTGAAGCTGAATTAGAAAAAGCAGAAATGCTTTCATTCAGGCTGGCAAACGGCAAAGAAATACCGGCGCTGCATATTCCCGGCGAAAAAAAACATGAGTTTTGGGAAAACACAATGCAGCTGGAACATTCCCTAAAAATAGGAGGGAAGACAGTATCATTCCACACCGTGATAAAGCCACAGGGGCTTATGTCCCCTACTAAGGAAGCTTCTGAAAAGGCCAAAGCAAATGAAAACCATGCGCTAATAAGCATAGGCGCGGGAGCAGGCCTCATGAGTGAAGGCAATCCTAAGGCTTTTGACAATATGTATTCTTTCTTCTCAGAAGCCGGAACAGACATTCTGCTGCTTAATCCGGAAGATCTCTTCGGATTTTGGAATTCAATGGAAAATGCCTCAAAGCCTGCCAATGATAAAAACACTGCCGGCAATGCTAATGCAAGCGATGCTGATACAGGCAATGCCAATGCGGACAATGACTCAAATGCAAGACTAAAACCGGTGCCGGTATTCACTAATGCTGATTTTTCAGGCACAGCCCTTGAAGACAAGGTAAAGCCATATGCCGCATTAACCATGAACGGCAAGAAAATACTGTTTTTTTCCATAGGCAAAAATGATGAAGCACTGGATATAAAGCTAGACGGAAGCGGCATAAAATTCTGGAATCCCGAAGGCAATAAAAAACTGTCGCAGATTATACGCAAAGCCCGCAAAGATGAAAAAGCGGACGCCGTAATATTGAGCAATGCATTTGATGAATCAGAATCAGCCGCCTGGACAGATGACATAAAAGGAGTTGACCTTATAATAAACAAGAAACGCTGGGGCAAAACGGCCAATCTTGGCCTTGCCGCTGACTTGGAAGAGCGCACTGAAAGGCATGATTCAGCGCTGGAGCTTGAACGGGACCGCCATGGCGACGGAAAAATAAATCTGGCATTTAAAGAAGGCCGCCTAGCCAGAATAAGCCTTGAAATGGAAGATTCAAAAGAAATTTTCAAACCCGAAGCGCGCGAGGAACAGAAAACGGCAATACTCACGGCATTCATAAGCGATGAAAATGCCGTTATGCCGGATGCCGCAGAAATGAGCTTCGGCGGACGCGAGCCTTCCGCATTCCAGTCCCCGGCGGATTTCCATCAGGCAGCCGCCGGAATGCTGCGCAGGCATTTCAATGCGGAAACAGCCGTGCTGGAAATAAAAGCAGATGCCTCTAAAGCAATAACAGGATATCTTTCTGCCGATGAGGCCAGGGAATGGCTGGGCAAGAATGAGAAAGTTCAGCTTTACATGATATCCGGAAAAGACCTTAAACAGTTCACTGGAAAACAGGCAAAGACAATGCCTTTCAGCGAATATGCCGCAGGCAAAGCGGGCGGAAAGCAGTATTATGCCATTTCCGGTTTGGACAAGCGCGGCAGGCTGAGCGGATATGCCATACGGGATGATGAAAAATATCTTGCGGCGCTGCCTGAAAGCCTTGCCGCCAAATGCTCCTCTGCGGAAACCGCAGATGGCAAGCAGGAAAAGCTTGTAACTTTCATCGTAAATGAAATGAAGCAGGTAAGGAAAGACAATGCTGACAGGGAAAACTGGAAAAAAGAGGTATCAGCGCTCGCAGAAGACCAAACAGAAATAAAAGGAACATGGCGTTTTGAAATTGAAGACTTGAATATTTATGCGGAAAAAACCAATATTCATTCTCCTGCAGGATACGGTGCCACAAGCGAAAGCGCCTTCGCTACAGAAAACAGGACAAAGGTAGCGGCAAGCGGCATAGTGAAAGCCCCATACGCAAAAGGAGATTTCTTTTTCACGCCTTCAATAAAAGGCAGCTATGGCAAAACCAAATATGAAACTTACACCGGCCTTGATTCAGACAAGCTGGATTATGATGCGGAATTCCTTTATGCTCCATACGAGCTTAAATCGCTAGGCGGAGCGCTTACAGGCCCTTTCCTTACGGCAGAATATGAAACCGAATTTGAAGCGGAAAACTATAACCGCCGCAAAAAAACGCTGCGGGAAAAAACAGGCTGGAAACTTTTTGGAGGCAGCATACTGAAAGAGGCTTATGCGGCGTTCGACATTGAGCGCAGAATATATCCCGATCCGGCTTATACGCACTATGCATTTGAGGCTTTTGCAAAAGCGGAGTACAAAATACCGCATACAAACCTAACTCTGGCAGCAAATGCCATGTACCGCCGTTATCTGCCATGCCATGACGATGACATAACAAATCTGCGCGAAAGACTGGAAGTAAACTCAACTCTTACCACAAAGATATTCAGGGATTTGAGCATGGGCTTCTATGCTAAATGGATATATGCAACAGGAGCAAGGCTGGGAGGATATGCAGACAGCTTCACTTTTGGCGGCCTGCTGAATTACCATTTCCTTACAAAATGGCGCTGATATATTAACCGCAAGGCATATTTATTGATAACGGTTAAATAATATCATCATCACAAAAGAAAAAAGGCAGCGTTAAATACGCTGTCTTTTTTCTTTTACCGGCATTTGCCGCAACATTAATTAGGCCATTGCGCCAGGCTGCTCAGTTCTTGAACATTCCGTCTTCATATATGGTTACTTTCCGGCCATCTTTAAGCAATGCCGTAACCTTTTTCTTCTCGGTATTTATCATGTCCCAGTGAACAGCCGAATCATTAAAGCCCAGTTCCTTTTTCATATCTGGAGTAAGCTTGCGCACATCTCCGTCAAAAGTGTCAGCATAGGCGCTGCCAACGGCTATATGGCAGTTTCCGTTCACGCCGCCATGGTTTTCATCAAACAAGGTGTCCGCCATGAATTTGTCAATCTTGGAGAAACGCTTATCTGTAAGGGAAAACTCTCCCACCTGGCAGGCACCTTCATCAGTGGCAAGGATTTTCTTCACATAGTCATCGCCTTTTTCTGCGGAAATACCTACAGCGCGGCCTTCCTTAAATTCAAGGCGTATGTTCTGCACAAGATTGCCGCCCCTGAAAGCCGGCAGATTGGCAAAATATATGCCTTTGGTATAACGCCAGTCAGGCGAAGTGAAAATCTCAAAACTGGGTATATTATGACCGCTTATTCCTTTAAATCTGCGGCGTTCGCCTATTTTCACTTCAAGGTCAGCATGCTCGGATTCTATATGCACCGTATCAATGTCAAGCCCGCGAAGCCATTCCTTTATGGCTTTTGTGTTTTCAAATATTTCAGTCCATTTCCTTACCGGATCTGCTTCATTCAGCAGGCAGGCCTTCGCTATCTGATCTGCATATTCCTGAATGGAAAGCCCAGCCTGTCTGGCCAGCTCTTCCGTAGGATATGTGCACAAAGTCCAGCCAAATTCGCCATTCTCCTCGCGGCGGTTCATTATTTCCCGCAAAGGCTTGCGAGCCAGCATTGCTATAGATTGGCGCTTAGTGTCTATGTCTTTAAGATGCGTGAGCGATTCAGGCGCATAAACAAGGATATTGCCATTCAGACCTTCATACATTTCTTTATCGCCAGGAGGCATAAATCCAAGCTGCTCTTCATCTGAATACTGGTAAAAGCTCTTCTCATTTTCCGGCGTGGACAAAAAGCGGAAAATCACATTGTATTTCTGCTGTATCAGCTTGCGGTATATTATCTCTCCAAGCTCCCTTCCAGGCAGGCTGCAGCGCAGCAATATGTTCTCATGAGGCTTAAATCCCGGGCGAGCAGTATTAAGGCCCCAGATAAGCACATCAGCATATTTTTCAAGCTGTTCTTTGGAATAAAAAGCCATTTTTTCCTCCATTTTATAATCACAATCAGTTTTTCTTATTATAAACACTTTTTTTCCTGCTTGCAAGAAATAAACAGATAATAAGGAACATAAGATGCTAAAAAGCATTGGCAGACAAGGCTAAATTCCCATAGGCATTTAGGCCTTTTGGCACTTTTTTCAAGAAAAATTTACATTATAATTATAACAGAGGACTTATGAAAAAATTTACAGGCCTTTTTTCAATTTTTGCTTTTATATTCTTCTTTTTTGCCTCACTGGCGGATGCGCAGCTTAATTTCTATTTCGTAAATGTGGGGCAGGGCGATGCCACATACATAGAGCTTCCCAATGGCAAAAACGCTCTTATAGACGGCGGCCCCACAAACAGGCTTATTAATGATTTTCTCAATTCAAAAAATGTAACGCATATAGATCATGTGGTGCTTACGCATCCGCATAGCGATCATTATATCGGACTGAAAAAAGTTTTTAAAACCAGAACCGTTAGCAATTTCTATGACAGCCGCGTTGAAAACATAGCAGCTAAAGGCGACAATACCCTACGCGAACAGGCAAACGCACAGCGTGCATGCAAAACTCATTTTCCTAAAATTGGTGAGAAGCTGAATTGGGATCCAAGCGTTGATGTTAAAGTGCTTAACACTTGCGAAACGCCTTTTGAAACAAGAAACAACAGTAAACTAAATAATTGCTCTATAGTGCTGAAAATAACATATAATGGCACTACAGTAATGATGATGGGCGATGCGGAAATGCCTGCTGAAGCCGAAATACTGAAAAGATTCCCCAATGAGCTTAAGTCCTATGCACTAAAAGCAGGGCATCATGGCTCAGATACAGCATCATCTGAAGCTTTCTTAGCAAAAGTTCAGCCTAAAGTAGCCATACTTTCTTTCGGAGCGAACAATAAATACGGACATCCCGATTATGATGCGCTGATGCGTTTACAGAAATATGGTGCACAATTGTTTGCCACGCAAGCGGAAACGCAAACTCTTTTCCTGCCTGCTCCGGGAAAAAGAAGCAATGCTGAGCAGCCGCAGATTAAGGCTTATAATCCAAATGAGCAGCTTATGTTTGATTTCGGCATTGAGCAGCCTGTTGAGGTAAGCATACCAATGCTGACTGATGAGCAAAAAACAAAAACAAAAAAGAAAAAGAACAAGATTATAAAAGATATTAAAAAGTTTGGCTCAGACCAAGAAAATATTTCAGAACAGCTGCAGTTATTCTGAATATGGAATATGACTGCAAATTATAAACGCCCGCTTAATGCGGGCTTTCTTTTTTAAACAAAAAAACATGAAAATCACAAAAACATGCCTAATTATATTATAATATCTTAAAAGCCAATGCTGCCTATTTTATTTAGATATAATATAAGCACGTTTATTAAGGAATATGCTGTTTTTATGAAACATTTTTTAAGCCTACTCTTACCCGCAGGCATAATGATTTTTCTTTCTGCCTGCGCTGCTTTTACTTCCGGCGAAATAAAACTGGATAGAGACATAGCCGTTGACATGATTTCAGATCATGAAAAGAAAGTTTATTCAGAGATAAAAGTCTCATGGGAAAACTTTCCTTACCGCTCTGGGACTGATAAGATAGGCACAGGAGAAATTGACGAAGGAACAGGGGAATTTAAACAGCAGGAAATTAAGCCTGAGACAGCAGACCCTGCTGACCAGCAAAAATTATTGGAGCTTGCAAAAAAAATTTTTAAGAAAGCCGGCCTTTATGACCGAAACAAAGGAAAAGACACTCTTCAGCTTTATCTTCAAACAATCAACCGCTGGGATTATGGAACCTTGCTCAACACCTTTTTTGTAGAAACTCCTTTTATTCTCATATTACCGCGCTCGCTGCCTACCGGATATATGCTTATGGCAGATATAGAAACAGCAACAAGCACAGCTCATATAGAGCTGGCGGCAACAAACAAAACATATTTCTTTCTGCCGCTTGCGCCGCTTTACCCCCTTCTTTCCCCATCCAGCGGAGAAAAGAAAATACTTAATCAGATCTTCTGGCGAATGGCAACGGAAATTTACGAAGAGCAAAGAAAAGCTCTTAAAGCTATTAAAAGTGATCCCGGACTGTTGAAAAAGATCCAGGCAGAAAAGGAAGCTAAAGCAGCAAAGCTAAGAAAAGAAGCTGAAGAAGCAGCAAAAAAAGCCGCAGAAGCTGAAGCGGCGGCAAATGCAGAAAATGAAAGCTTTGGAATAACTGCATCCGAACAATTGGAAAAAGATAATGCGGCAGACTCTGGCAGACAAAGCCAAGCGGAAAAAGAAAACAATGCTTCCGCCAAACAGCCTGACAAATATACAGACAAATCCGCTGCGAAAGCATCCTCATCTGAAAGCTCAAAACAGGAACAGGATGCAATCCTGCAGGACAATTCTGCATTACCCAATGATTTCACGCCTACGGTAGTAATGACAAATGATTAATATAGGATGAATAGCATTTCATTATTGATGTTTACAATGCTTGGACGGAAGATTCTTTCTTCCGTCTTGTCTTTTTATCTTTTTTTATCGGCTGTGATATTGATTCTTTCTTTCGCGGCCCTTCCTTTTTTTCCAGATGCTTTTTCAGCCGTCTCAAGGTTTGCTTGTGAAAGCTATTTCGTGAAATCAGCCGCTTGGCTGGCGGCTGCGCTCATGGCAATTCACTTAATTCTTGAACTGAGCGTAAAGCTGGAAAATCTCATTAAAAGCTCTCAGCAGAATCCAGACATAAAATTTAACGGGCAGGCCCCAGTGCTTTCCTTCTGCCTTCCTTTTGCTGAAATAATATTCTGCACATGCCTTTATGCCTATATATATTTTCTCATCTCTTTTGATTTTACTGAAAAAGGCACAGATTATGCTCAAACGCTGATAGAAATGCTGCGCGCAAAAAGAATTGCGCTTATATGGCTTACCGGCTTTCTATCTCTTTCCTTCATATTCGGAAGGGGACTGCCGGATGCCCTGCATTGCCTGGGTTTTTCCACAAGCAGGGAAAAATCAAGCATACGCTATCTGTGGCGCGGGCTAGTGATTTTATGTCTTTCGGTTTCATTGCTTTCCATATATTATTGCACCGAAACAGACCTTCTGCTAAACATACAGGAAGAACCGATGGTGATAATAAAATGAAAAAAATAAGCGCAAGGCATGACAGGCCACAGAAAAAAAACATAGTCCCTATAATGCTTAATGCGGCAATTCCGCCGGGAAGCCTCAAAGACAAATGGCCTTATCTTGCCTCAAGGCTGCCTCAGCTTCCGCCTGAAAAAAAAGAAAAATCAAATATAATAGTTATTGGAGGAGGCCTTGCAGCCTGCGCAGCTTCCGCCGCTCTTGCCGAACAGGGATATAATGTAAAGATGATAACCAAAGTGGAATCTCCAATCCACGAGAACACATCTTATATGCGCGGAGGGCTGAATGCTTCCAGAAATTACGCAAATGACGGGGACAGCGATGAGCGCTTTTTCAGGGATACTATAGAATATGGCAGCAGGCGCTCCCGCGAAGCTGATGTATATCGCATGGCACAGCTTAGCGGCAGAGTGCTGGACACATGCTCCGCGCTATGCGTCCCATTTTTGCGAGATGAAGGCGGCATGCTCTTGCCAAGAACATATCCCGGAGGCAACACTGCCCGTTCTTTTCAGGCAAGGGGCCAGACCGGACGGCAGCTGCTGCAAGCTTTCCATGCTGCGCTGCTTCGCCAAAAGAAAAGGGGCAAAGCTTCTATAATAAGCCGCCGTGAAACCGTAGAAATAGCAATAGAACAGGGCCATGCCCGAGGCGTAATAACGCGCAATCTTATAAACGGGAATGAGGAAGCCTGGCCTGCCGATGCCGTAGTAATGGCCTGCGGAGGGTATTCAGACATCTATAATTCAAAGCCTAATCCCCTTTCAGGCGGAATTATACCGCTATGGGCGGCGTACCGCGCAGGGGCAGGATTCGCAAATCCCTGTTTTTCGCTTGACTTGCCAGGCAATGCCACAAAGTGGAAAATCGTCCCCGAGGATTATAATGCCGCGCACAGATGCTCTGGCGGATTATGGGTAGATTATCAGCTCAGGACAACCATAACAGGCCTTTTCGCAATCGGAGAAGCAAATTTCTCAACGCATGGAGCAAACTGCATGCCTGGCAATGCCCCCCTTCAAGAGATTTCAGACGGTCTTTTCATACTGCCGGCTGTGATTGGAGCTTACCTATCTAAAACAAAGCTGCCTGAAATAAGGGAAACTGATGCGGCTTTCACAAAAGCAATGAGCAAAGCCAAAAACCGAAAGCAGAAGCTGCTAGCCATACACGGCAGGACTTCTCCTGAAGAATTTCATCACAGATTTTCCGCTATAATGCGTGACAAAGCCGGCTTCATACGTTACAGCTACCGATTACAGCAAGCAATTAAAGAAATTAGGGGACTGCGTTCGGAATTTTACAGGGATTTACTCCTTCCTGAAACCACATATTACAATATCACATATGAAACCGCTGAAAAAATAGCCGTCTGCCTGGAATTTGGAGAACTTCTCATAAAGGATGCCCTGTTAAGGAATGAAACCTGCGGCGCTCATTTCAGAATGGATTATGCGCCAGACAATGCCAGCTCTTCAAAAAGCGAAGGAACGCTTGTGCGCGTTTGGTTCCGCCAGGCTGCCGGCGAAGACATTCCAATAAAGGAAATGCTTAAATTCACTTATTCCAAAAAGGCAGATGAGCATCATAAAAAAAAGCATAAGACTGAAACAAAACACGGATAATGATATCCGGCAAGGAAAAAGAAATGGCTAAAAAAGCAGCAAAAACTTTTAGCGTGCAGTTAAGAATATGGCGGCAGACAAACAGGCATACTCAAGGAAGAGTAGTGCAATACCAGGTGAATGGAATCACTGCGGACATGACCTTTCTGGACATGCTGGAAAAACTGAATGAAAAGCTGCTGAAACGAGGAGAAATACCTGTTGTGTTTGAAGCTAACTGCCGAGAAGGCAGCTGCGGAACATGCGGGCTTATAATAAACGGTGAGCCGCACGGCCCTGGCGAGCATTCCGTAACCTGCCGCCTTACGATGAAAAATTTCAATCCTGGCGACATAATAACTGTTGAGCCTTGGAGAATAAAATCTTTTCCAATAGTTAAGGATCTGGCAACTGACCGCAAGGCCTTAGACAGGATATGCGAAGCTGGAGGCTTCATATCGGCAAATCTAGGCAGTTCTCCTGAAGCTAATGCGATAAATGTGCCTAAGGAAGCTGCCGAAGAGGCCCTGGCCGCAGCCAGCTGCACTGGCTGCGGCGCATGCATAGCCGCATGCCCGAACGGTTCAGCAGCATTGTTTGTAGCGGCGAAACTTGCTCATCTGTCAATCATGCCGCAAGGAGAGCCTGAAAAAAACTCAAGGGCCATAGCGCTTGTGCGGGCCGCAGAAAAAGAAGGTTTCGGCCCATGCTGCAACAACGGAGCATGCGAAAAAGCCTGCCCGCGCGGGATAAAAAAAGACCTGATAGCAAAAATGCACCGGGCATATTTAAAAGCGCTGCTCGGAATGAAATAACACGCAAAAAACTGTTTATTGCATGCTTAAACTCTAAATCAAACACAAAATAATGCAAAAGAAAGGCAAAATTATTAAAATGGTATAATTTATATGTTAGAGCAGAATATATGAATTATCTGATTGATCAGGCTATTTCACAGCTAGACAAAATAAAAGTATCCCGTTTTGAATATCCTTCTGAAGACAAGGGCATATTGGACCAGGCAGGCTGCTGTTTCCTTGCGGCGCTCATCAGAACAACTAATGCAAAAAAAGTGCTAGAATACGGCTCCGGATTCTCCTCGCTGATGATAGCCAGGGAAATTGAGAATAAAACCGGAGCATTCCTTTATTCCGTTGACAGCTCAGAAAAATATTCCAAGACCGGCAAGGACATTGTCTCTGCCTCATGTTCCAGAATACGCTTTGTGTTCAGGCAGGCTAAAGTGAGGCCGCATTTTTACAACCGCAGACTGCTTCTAGGCTATGGCCTGAAACCAAAAGAACTGAAAAAACGCGGGCAATTTGATTTAGCATCAATAGATCTGCCGGCATATAACCGATGTATATGCGAAAGCGCCGCATACGAGGCATTTTCCGTGCTGAAACCAGGGGGCTTCATAGTAATAGGCAATGCAAATTCTGCAGATCCAAAAAACAAAAAATGGAAAAAAATGTTCGGGCAAAATGCTGTTTTCCACTATCTTGACGGCTTAGGCGAAGGAATAGCCGTAATTGAGAAGATAAAAGACTCTAAACCGTCCTCTTTAGGATTTTCTTCCAGCATTGCTGAAAGCTGCCGAACCATAAAATACGCAATAGATTTTTATTCCGGAAAATACGAATAATTATAACAATAAGATAAAAAGCAAATGCTCTGTTAAAGAAAAGTATTGATACGGTATTTATAAAGGACGAAATATTACCGAGTCGTATTGAACTTGTTTCAGGACCTCTTTAAGCCGCAGAGATGCTGAAATAAATTCAGCATGACGGAAAAACTGTAAAATCAATAATCTTCTTATAAAGAGCGAAAGCAAAAAAGCTATTTCTCAGCCGGAACGGCACGCAATGTTATTAAAGGTATTTCAGGCGCAGCAAGGAAACGCATTCTCGGTCCCCAAGAGCCAGTGCCAGAAGTAACATAAAAATGAGTGCCGTCTATGACATAATGCCCGTAAAAAAATGGATAAACTATGCGAACAAACAGATGGAATGGAAAAATCTGGCCTCGGTGCGTATGCCCTGAAAGAACAAGCATTGTCCCCTTTTCGGCAAATTCCTTATAGTAAAGCGGCTCATGGGAAAGCACTATCTCCGGCATGGAGGGATTTCTGCCTGCGTATGATGCGGCGGCATCGGCATCCAAACGCTCAGATTTAATATCGCCTATGCCGGTAAGGCGCAAGCCAGCTGTCTCAATTGAGTCATTATGCAACAGCTTAAGGCCAAAGCGCGAAAAAAGCTCTATTGATTCTTCAAGCCCGAAATAATATTCATGATTGCCTAAGCAGGCATATACTCCGTCTTTAGCTTTAAGGGCATTGAAATATCCTTTTGACGCATCTGAAAGATCAACTCCAGGATCTATGACATCCCCTGTTATCAAAACCATGTTAGGATTAAGCTTATTTATTCTTTCCATTGTTCTGCGGAAAGAGTCCATCTTTACCTTGGAATCAAGATGAAGATCTGAGAGTTGAACTATCCTGTATCCGTCAAGGGCTTGCGGAAGCTTATCGGAACGCAGCTCAATATTGCGGATTTTCGGCTGGCAAAAGCCATTGTAAAAAGAAGAGGCCAGGCATAATGCAGCAAATGCCACAGTAATCCATGCCTGCATGTGCTGCGGCACAATAACGGAACATTTTCTTAAAATGAAAAAAATAAGCGAGCAAAATGCAAATGACGTTGCAGCTATCAGTATCCCGCCCATCCATGAAAAACCGATAAAAGAAAGCGCTGCGCTGCCCGGAAAAGCAGCAAAATGCCTTAAACGCATTGTTCCAAAAGCAAGCAGGCCTGCGGCAACAAATAAAAGCGGCAAAAGCCTTATAAGCCTGTTAAGATGAAAAGACGAAGCTATCCATCGGCCGGCATACCAATTTATGCCTGCAGATGCCATTAAAAACAAAAGGAATATTAAATGAAAAAGATAATGCTTTATAATCCGCTCCACTTTTCGCCAAGGCTATTCTCATGAATGCAATTTATGCGCACCTGTCCCCAAGAACCGCTGTCAGGCCGATTGTCATAATACCAGCCGCCCACATCATTAAGCTTAGGAGATTCTGATGGGATAACAACATGCCGCCTAGCCTCATGCGGAGTGCCGGGAAGTTCATTCTTAGGTATTTTCATAAGGTATTTTTTCTTAAGACATGAAAGGTCATCTTCAGGATACCTGCCATTGTCTGTCTTATAAATTTCTATTGCTCCCCGCAATGTGGCAAGCCCGCCTTTGGCATTTCCTTCCTTTGACTTTGCTATAAGCGAATCAAAGGCAGGGGCTGAGAGAAAACCCAATAGCACAAGTATAAGCAATGCAATGATAAATTCTGTCAGCGTAAAGCCGCTGCGCATGTATTTCCTCATAGTCATATTATACAAAAGCGGATATTAGGCCGGAAACAGCAGCTAATCTATAATTCTAGAATTATTGCGGTGCAAGGACGATTTTATGCAAATTTTATATAAATGCGGCACATTTGATAAAATAAATGAATGAGCTTCAAATCAAGAATGAAATCATTTTTCAGCGTTCTGCTAAGAAAAAGATTTTGGTTCATCATTCTGCTGGCTTTCGCCTTCTTCATGTGGAAATTCGGGCGGCCTGTAATACTTTTCATGGGCTTTAATATATCCGGAACTGTTTCAATAGAAAAAAACAGCAAGCTCAGCAAGAAAACGAATACTATTTTACACATAGTTGCAAAAAACGAGAATGGCATTCCTATTGCTGGAAAGAAGATTTATAATCCAAAATTTCCGCAGCCATATACTCTGAATTTTGAGAATATTTTCTATAAAGACCTAATCACAAAGAATTACACGCTTGATTTTTATTTCAATGACCATGGGGAAATAGGCTCAAGCGGACATGGCGATATGTTTGCCGTAAGAAAAGACACTGTTCCTTTTTGGGGCAAAGGGATAAATGTTACCCTTAGAACTAAAAACTGAAACGAATAATACAATGCATTGCTAAAATTAGGCTTGATGCTAGAGCTATGCTCTCAAAGCCTGTGTTTTAGGAATTGCATGCGTTCATGGCCCGTTCAATGCCTTCCGAAACGCATAATTCAATGGATTTCCAGATTTTTTCAAGCACTTCCGGCATGCGTTCCAGCTCTTCTTTAGGGAAATTTCCCAAAACATAATCTTTGCCCTGTATATAAGAGGGCCTTGGGCCTATGCCTATGCGAAGCCTTGGCACTGCCGATGAGCCAAGGCAATTTATTATTGATGCCATGCCATTGTGCGAGCCCGACGATCCGTCTTTCCTTATTCGTGTTTTGCCAAAAGGCAGCGCCAAATCATCATAAACAGCCATTATCTGCTGCGGAGGAATTTTGAAAAAAGCCGCGAGAGACTGCACTGCCCTCCCTGATAAATTCATATAAGTCTGAGGCTTAAGGAAATAGATTTTTTCGCCATTATGTTCCCATACAGCGTAAAGGCCAAGGTTCTGCCAGTTGCGCCAGTCATTGCTTATTCCAGCCTGCTCAGAGGCATAATCTCCGGCCATAAAGCCTGCGTTATGACGGGTCTTTTTATATTCTTCGCCAGGATTTCCTAAAAAAGCTATTAGACGTATATTATCTTTTTTCATGATTTCTGAAAAAAATTAAATGCCAGTTTGAGTGCAAGCAGAGCATTGCCAGGGGATTAATGCCGGCAATATAAAACTTAAACGGCAAAAATAACAAAGAACGGCAGCCTCCAGGCTCCGTTCAAAAGGCAAAGCAAATGCCGGGCATAATTATATATGCCCGGCATTACTTACGCCGGAATAGCCTTTATTTTTTGTCGGCAGCAGCTGCCTCAGCGGGTTTTGCACCGCCTTTTGCGGCTTCAGGCGCAGCCGGAGCAGCAGTTGGGGCAGGAATGCCGGCCGCGGCATCCTTGGCTACAGCAATGCTGACTACGATCATTTCAGGATCGTCAAGAATTTCAACTTTTTCTCCAGCATTAACATCTTTAACGCGGATTGACTCATTGATATTCAGCTTCGTTATGTCTATCGGAATGTCATGCGGAATATCCATGGGAAGCGCTGACACAACCAGTTTGCGGAGATTGTGTTCAAGCATACCGCCCTGAATTTTTACGCCGGGGGCATCGCCCTTCAGCACCACAGGAATCTTAACCTCAACTTTCTTATTGATGTCTATTCTCTGAAGATCCACATGCCAGAAATTATTTTTTACCGGGTGGCGCTGTATCGCCTTAATGATTACCTTGTCTTCATTTGTGCCGTATTTTAAAGTTATTACCACATTGGCATCTTTCTTGTAAGCAGCCGTAATGGCTTTCTCGTCAACAGCAATGCTGACCGGGGCTTTGCCCATTCCATAAATAACGCCTGGGACTTTTCCTGCGGCCCTGTAAGCGCTTAATACTCCGCCCACTCCGGCTTTTTCTCTGAGTTCAGCTGTTATAATAGTCTGTTCCATAATTAGTACTTTCTCCTGCTAATATCCGTTATAAATCATGCGAAAAGCTCGCTTATGGATTCACCCATGTGATTGCGCTTAATGGCTTCAGCCAGAAGCTCCGCTACGGACACTATCTTTATTTTAGCACTTTTTGAAGCATTTATGGGAATTGTGTCCGTAAAAACCGCTTCTTCAATGGGAGATTTATCAATTTTCTCTATGGCATCCCTAGAAAGAACGCCATGCGATGCCGCAACTATTATGCGTTTAGCGCCATTGGCATGTATGGCATTGGCGGCAGCTATGAGCGTGCCGGCTGTGTCAACTATGTCATCAAGTATAAAGCAGGTTTTGCCATCAACATCGCCGATTATATGGTATACCACTGCTTCATTGGGATGCGGACGCCTTTTGTCTATTATTACAAGACCCGCATTCAGCCGCGCGGCTATCGCCCTGGCCCTTTCCACGCTGCCGACATCAGGGGAAACCACCACAAGATCCTCAAAATGCTGCTGCTTCACATAATCTAAAATTACGGGACGGGCATACAGATGATCCAGCGGAATATCAAAAAAACCCTGAATCTGCGCCGCATGAAGGTCTATTGTTATAACCCTGTCCGCGCCAGCCTTAGTTAAAAGATTAGCTATAAGCTTAGCCGTTATTGCCACGCGCGGAAGCGGTTTGCGGTCTTGCCTGGCATAGCCATAATAAGGCATTACCAGATTTATCTTGCCTGAAGAGGCTCTGCGGAGCGCGTCCATCATTATGAGCAGCTCCATGAGATTGTCATTCACAGGCGGGCAAGTGGGCTGAATAATATAACAGTCCGAATCCCTCACGCTATCAAGGATATGAACATCAATCTCGCCGTCAGCAAAATGCGTGATGCGGGCACGGGAAAGCGGAACGCCGAGGCATTCGCTTATTTTCTCTGACAGTTCAGGATTGGCATTTCCCGTAAAAAGTTTAAGATCATGTCGCTGGAATTTCATGTTTCCGCCTTTTACAAGTTTTTAGCTTTTCTTTTCTGCCTGCTTTATTCTTAGCGGCTTGCGCGCAAGAACAATTTGCCTGGCCCGGGCTATGCCCAGCTGGCCCTCCGGAACTCTTTTTGTTATCGTGGAACCGGCTGCCGTGTAAGCCCCTTTTTCAACTTCAACGGGGGCTACGAGATTTGAATTTGAGCCTATGAAAGCTCCGTCGCCTATTACGGTGGAGTTCTTGTTAACGCCGTCATAATTGCAGGTTATCGTGCCTGCGCCTATGTTAACGTTCTCACCCATTATGGTATCGCCGATATAGCTGTGATGGTGCATTTTAGAGCCGCGGCCTATTACGGATTTCTTCACTTCAGCAAAATTGCCGACTTGAGCACGCTCGCATATTTCAGACAGAGGGCGAAGATGTGCCATAGGGCCAACAACAGCGAAGGAATGAACATGGCTTTTTTCAAGAATGCAGGAATATTTAACTTCCGCATTATCATCAATCACGCAGTCTTCTATTATTCCGCCAGGCCCTATTGAGCAGCCGCTGCCTATATGAGTTTTTCCGCGCAGGAAAACACCAGGATAAATGACAGTGTCTTGGCCTATTATGACTTCTTCATCTATATAAGTGTTAAGCGGGTCTAAGATTGTAACGCCGCTTCGCATGAGCTCAATGTTTTTACGGCTAATAAGCATCCTGTACGCATCGGCAAGTCCTTCCCTGGAATTTATGCCTGTTATCTCCGAACAGTCATCTATTTTGAAGGCCGTGGCCTTGCCGCCTGCGGCAATGATATTCTCTATTGCGTCTGTAAGGTAAAATTCCCCTTTGGACCCTTTAGGCTTCAAGCCGGAAACAGCTTTCTTCAATGCCGACTTGCGGAAAAAATAGGTGCCTGAATTTACTTCTCTTATTGCGAGAATGCTTTTCGGCGCTCCGTCAGCTTCCACAATGGCTTCCAGAAGCCCGCTGGCACTGCGCTTTATGCGCCCGTATGCCGCAGCGTCTTCAAGCTCAGCGGTCATAACAGTGCAGTCTGATTTTGTTTCCTCAAAAAAAGCGGCCAGTTTTTTTATTGTGGTTGTTTTGAAAAGAGGAGCATCTCCGCATAGAATCGCAATATTCTCATGCTTTTCTATTTCAGACATGGCTTCCTGAATTGCGCGGCCGCTGCCTTTCAGCAGCTGCTGGCGGACAAAAATAATCTGCGGAAATTTTTCATTTTCAGTTTTGCTGTCTGGCATTGAAAATGCTTCCGGGATTTTCTTTTTTAATTCTTCTTCTACAAGATCACCGCCATGCCCCGTAACCACTATAATGCTTTCTGGTTCAAGAGGAATAAGCTTACGGACAACATGTTCCACTAGGGAACGGCTGCCGAGCTTGTGCAGCACCTTTGGGAGCGAGGATTTCATCCTTGTGCCCATTCCTGCTGCCAGCACTACTGCGGAAAATTTTATTTCAGCCATAAGCATAATTATTTTACAAAATTATGGATAGCAATGTATGCTGCGATGTCTTTTGCAAATTAACATTATAAGCGCAAAAGGACAATATTGTTGAATAAGGAGCGCTATGTCCAGCTATACAGACAGATTAACAGATAAGAACATTTTACCGCAATTGCATGGCTGGAATATAAAAAGACACTGCGAGGATAAATTGCCAGTCAAGCCGCTACGCATGACAAAAGCAATAAATATCAAGTCCTGCCGCATGAAGCCGCAAAAGGGCAATTGGCGCAATAAGCATTGTCTTCAGCCGGCCTGAACTTCTGCTCGGGATCAAGAATTTCTTCCGCAAGCATTGTTATAGCTTGCTCAAACGCTGCCTGCTTTCTTTCGCAAATTTCACGGAAATCCATGCCTGCCTCTTCTGCATCAGCATCTACATTCTTGGCTGGATAAAGAACTTTGCTTTCAATATTCTCCTGGCCAAGCATAATAAGCTCAGCGTTTTTATTGCGTCCGGCATATTCTTTTTCGCCATTAAGCGCCATCAGGTAAAATGGCAGCTGCACAGAGCGCAATGTTTTAATCCATTCCGCCCTGTCATCCAGGTTAAAATTTTTCAGGTTAGGCAGCTTTGCCGAAGATCCTGTCTTATAATCAGCTATGAACACCGTTCCGTTGCGTATGTCTATGCGGTCCGCCTTGCCATTTATCCTAATGCTTCCATGCTTAGTGTTTGCCATAGCGGAAACTTTCGTTTCAAGCCTCACTATTTCAATCTCCCCCTGCGCATATTTTTCATAAAAGCTGAGTATGCCTTCCATGCGGCGAAAGAGCTGCTTTTTAAACAGAAATTCAAAGCCGCTGGAAGAACTGCCAAAATTCTGATTAATTATCTTTTCAGTTATTGCGAAGATAGCATTTCTGTCATTATCAAAGTTTATCGTAAGCGGCTTGCCAGCTTTGCCTGCGAAAAATTCCTCAAGTATGGCATGTACTATTGTGCCTATGTCCGCAGGATTCAGCTCCTCTGTTATTTCTTTCTTTTCCCTCATGCCCAAGACATATGAGTAAAAAAAGCGCAGCCCGCAATTCATATATGTGTCTATTGAAGTAGGCGAAAGAGACATCTTATGCAGTCTTTCAAGAATAGGCGGAGTCTTGCTTGCGGGAAAAGGCTGGCCTGGTTTAAATGAAACTTTGAAAGAAAGAGTTTCCTCATTTATTTTTTTCCCGCCCAGCTCCTGCTGCCATATCATCTTTTCCACGAAAGGGCTTTTTTCATTTTCATCAGAATCCAGATAAAAAATATGGGCTTCTTTTGCAGAGCATATCAGATTTTCAAAATGGAAGCGGGATTCATTCTCCCGGTCGCGGTATGTTATAAGGCCAAGCCTGGAGCGGATAAAATCAGAAAGTATTCTGTTTTTTCTGCCGGAAGGAGGCAATACATCAGCATTCGCATCCAAGAAATAGACTTTTTCAAAATGCAGGCTTCTGGTTTCAATAGGGCCTAAAATCTGCATGCCTTTAACAGGCGTGCCACTGAAAGGATAGCCGATTTTTTTTAATGTCAGCCCTAGAAAGCGGAAATAGGCTTGGGAATCGCTAAACTTCTCCGAGCCAAGCCCTGAATGCCCAATGCTATCCAAAGCTTCATGCAGAGCGGCTGAAAACTCTCCCCAGTAGCGATGAGAAGAAGCAGTGCTGTTTTGCGCTATCAGCAAATAAACTGTTTTTATTTTGCTGATGAAATCTGACAAATCATTAATTTTTTCAAAAGGCTGAACGAAAGAATGGTAAATATATTGAAGATGAGTTTTAACATCAGCAGCGCTTAATTTGCTTGAAAGCATTTCATTCCCTATATCAAGCTGCGCAGAAGGATCAAAAAGTCTTATGAGGCGGCCAGAAAGACATGCTTCAAGCGTTTGCACAGCTATTCTTCCATTTTCCGCCATGCCCTTACATGAGAGATTTTTAATATAAGGATGCCTTAAGAAAGAGATATAGGCTGATGAATCATATCCTTCAAGCGGCTTCATTGCAAAAAGGCGGTAAAGGGCAAGGTAAAGAGAATAAACAGGGGAAACCGCAATGGGGCAGGCAAGCGAAATATTGCAAGGCATCTCCGAAGGGATAGCATTTGACAGCAAAGGGAAAAGAGAATGTGCATCCGGAAGCACCGCTGCTATTTTTGATTCATCTGAGATTTCTGTTTCATTATTTGCATTTTTATTTTTCGATAAATTCTCTTCCATAAATTCCCGCAGACGAAATATTTCAGCGTGCATGTCAGCAGCCCTATGAAAGAATATTTTGCCTTTCGGCTCTGGCGTAACAATATTTTCAGCCGCAAGCTGAGGCACATATTTGCCCAGCAGGCTGTTCTGCGTGAAAAAAAATTCCGCCCCGGCATTTTCAAACATGGAAAATAATTGTCTTTCAGAACGGTTCTGTCGCAGAAAGCCGGCAATGAAAATGCGATTGTATTGCCGCAAATGCTCCATTTTAAGATTTTCCGCTGTCCAGGCCGCTACTCCGGCAGATGTTATCAGGCCTGCAATGTCCAGTGATTTATAAAACTCATCGTAAAGTGCGCTAAAATTTTTTATTTTTCCAGCGAATTTTTCCTTAATCTCTTTATAAGCAGCAGGAGGTTCATCTTTCTTAAATGAGCTGGAAGCGCTTGAGAAGCCTTTGCGAAGTTCCTCCTGCAGCAAGTCATTATACGAGGAGAGTTCCTTAGGCGAAACCAGGTCTCTTTTAAGCTCTTCCATTTCCTCAGAAAGCGAAAAAGCAAGAGGCAAAAGCATATCAATGCCAGAATCAGCTGAATTGCGGCTGAGCAGGCGGCAAAAGCTGTTTTTAAGCTGCTGAAGAAGGACATGGAGCATATCAAATTCATTAGCCATGCGGCGCGCAGGGCCATATTTGCAATACACATCCGACATAAAGCCGTCTATACTAAAGGCAGAAGGGGCTTTCAGTGCTCTTTTTTTTGCCTTAGCCAGATATTTTCGCAGAAAAAAAGCCGGCCTTTTTCCAGGAAATATTATAAGACACCGGCTTATGTCTTCCCCCTCCTCCAAAATGCGGCGGGACAAAATCTCAAT
>Ga0310690_10004268_pt1 | contig 20463 bp, 26 predicted proteins | sample AusTroGonzalo_MG_2_FD_207661 | JGI IMG/M metagenome (GOLD analysis project Ga0310690, IMG submission 207661) | Bovine rumen microbial communities from tropical cattle in Woodstock, Queensland, Australia - Gonzalo_04 (v2) (version 2) | ecosystem: Host-associated > Mammals > Digestive system >...
AATTTTTATTTACTTCATAATGCTTTTTCTTCATCTTATTGACGATTATAAAATTCAGGGTATTCTGGCAAATTTAAAGCAGCGCGAATGGTGGAAAGAAAATGCACCAAATCCACTTTATAAAAATGATTATAAAGTTGCTCTTATAGAACATGGTTTTAGTTGGGCTTTTACAATTTCTTTACCATTTTTATATATAGCCATCACGCAAAATAACTTAGCTCTTGGTATATTTGTTATTATAAATTATTTTGTTAATACTCTTATCCATGCTTTTATTGATAATTTAAAAGCAAACGAACATGTTATTAGTTTAACAACAGACCAATTATTACATTGGATACAAATAGGCTCATTTTGGCTTATTGGGTGTACATTATTTTAACGGGAATGTTTGCGCGAGGTGTGGGAAATTTGATACAAAAAATTATAAATGAATATATTAAATTTGTAAAAATTAATTATAAATCGCAAGGAGAAGCCGCGGAAGATTTGGGTATCAGCCGCACTCATTTAAATAAAATTATAAATAAACGAGATAATCCTTCTTTAACATTGCTTTTAAAAATGGAAAATAAAATGAAAGAACATAATTATATTTGACATAAGAAGAAAAATATGTTATAATAAGAAAAAAGGAGAATAAAATGAATTTTATTCAAACATTAAAATTAAAAATTAAATTATTAATAACAAAATTAAAATATAAAAATAAGTATTCTATAACTTATAAAGGAAAATATATTGTTCAATATCTTCTTGATGTTTATATTAATTGCACAAAAAAAGATTATATTGAAGAATATGAAAAATTAATTAATTCTATTCTACAAAAAATGGAACAAAGGAACTTCTTTTCTATTATGAAACAAAAAACTGGAAATGAAATTTCAGATAAAAAAGAGTTTGCCGCTGTAGAATTATTTGCAATAATATGTTTTACTTTAAATGAAAAAGAAAGAGAATTATATCTTTCACAAGTTAATAACCCAATAATTCGTTATTTTATTAAAAAATTTTATATGGATGAAAAACTAAATAACGAAGAACTTGAAGAGCTTCGTAAGAAAAAGGAGAATGTATAATGCTTACTATTGTTGGCCCACGAGGTTCAGGAAAAACTCAAAAGCTTTTTAAAGCTGCGGAAAAAGATAATGCAATGATTTTAACACCAAATTCACGAGCATTAAGAGTAAAAGCAAAAGATTTAGGTTATAATGATCTTGAAATTATTGGATTTGGTGATTTAGATAATGATAATTTTTCTTTAAATAAAAACGTTCTTGTAGATAATGCAGAATATGTATTAAAAGACCTATTAAATAAATTCTATAGTATTAATATGACTGGTTTTACCGCAAATTTGGAGGATAATAATGAAAGTTGAATTAAGTCCACAAGATTACATATCATCAACAAGAGATGAACATTATTTAAAAACTTCTATTCCATTACATACAAAAACCGAAGAAAAATGTGAATTACCAATCATTTTAAATTTTTACGGTTGTTCTTTTAATTTTGCAAAAAATTCAACTGCGGAAAGTAGAAATATTTCTGATAATGAGGAATATAACCATCATGACGATTAAAGATAAAAACGAACTTTTAAAATTACTATCTCTATTTAATAAAGAAGAATTAGATTGTAGTGGTAAATGCTATTTTTGCTATTATGGAATAGACTGTTCATATAAACAAGAATGTCCAGTTTTACTCGCGATTGATTTAATTAAAGATAAATTTACTAATCCCTTATTATGGGAAGAAAGGAAAGGTTAATATGAGACGAATTTTCCTTACAGGAGATACTCATAATGATTTAGAAATAAATCGTATTTCATTTAAAAATTTTCCGTTAGGAAAAGAACTTACAAAAGATGATTTAATAATTGTTTTAGGTGACTTTGGATTTCCATGGCTCGGTGATAATTGTGATAATTATTGGCTTGATTGGATTGAAGATAGACCATTTTCACTTGCTTTTATAGATGGAAACCATGTAAATTTTCCACTTCTTTATGAATATCCAGAAGAACATTGGATGGGCGGAAAAACTAATGTGCTTCGCCCGCATATTCATCATTTATCTCGCGGCGAAATATTTACTTTTAATAATCAAACATTTTTCTGCTTTGGTGGCGCGCGAAGCATAGATAAGGCTTATAGAAAAGAGGGTAAGTCTTGGTGGCCACAAGAAATACCTAATGCAAAAGAAATGGCAAATGGTGCTGATAAACTTTATGAATGTAATTACAAAGTAGATTTCATTCTTACTCATTGCGCGCCAAACTATGTCACTGATATTCTTTTTCCTTATGAAAATCAGCATGATGATGTTACTAATTATCTAGAAAAAGTTGTGCGGCAAAATACTGATTTTAAGAAATGGTTTATAGGACATTATCATATTGACCGTAGTTATGATGACCAAAAATATAATATTCTATATCATGATATTTTAGAAATTATGCCAGATGGGAGATGGGAATTAGTTGGATAAGTATAATTATTGGAAAGAAGTAGCAAATGATATTGTGTGCTGGATGGATAAAGATGGAGACCCGTTTGATATTTCTCAATTTAAAGATAGAGAAGAAGCTGCAGAATATTTAAATGATGTTGTATTCGCGGAAGATTGTATCACCGGTAATGGCGGCGGATTTTATGATAGTGAATCCAGTTGTGAAGAATATCTATGCCATAATATTGATTTAGCTTTTCAAGCTTGTGATGAATTTTGTATAGACTTTAAGACATTGCGTTCTGAATATTGTAAAAATACTTTGGCACGTTATTTAGATTGCACTATAAGATGTTATGTACTTATGACAGCTATTTATGACGCTTTAAAAGAATGGGAAAGTTATGGATTTAAATATGGAGAAAAAAGTTCTGAAATGTAAATTAGTTTTTGAATGGAAAGAACCAGATGTTGAGGATTATCTTCAATATCTTACTGGTGAAGAAAAATTATCATTAGAAGAGGCAATAAAAGAGGCAGAACGTTATTGCCGTTCTCGCGCGGAAAAGACATTATGGGCCGCAGATAATAGCTTGCCACGCAATTATGATTATTATTTAAAAACTGAATGGAGTGAAGAATAAGAAGTCATATATATTTGACTTCTTTTTAAATTTTTGATATAATATTTATAGAAAAAGAAAGAAAGGAAAAAAATAATGAGCAATTTTTCTATTCTAGTGGAAATCGAAAAGAAGAAGGCACGTAAAGAAAATCTTAGAATTGTACGAGAAATTTTAACAAATCCAGAAAAATTTTCTACTGAAGAAATAAAAGATTTAAATAATAAAATTAATAATTATCTAGAACGTTGGGACTATTGTTTTACTTTTGAAAAAGTTAAAAATGATATTCTTAATAACGATACCGCTGCTGCTATGTTCTCCAAAGATCCAACCAAACAAAATATAAGTGAAAAGCTATGTTCTTTATATCTTAACTGGAATCTACTTCCTCAAAGAGGCAAACGAGCAATTCGCTTTAATACTAATGGAAATATTGTAGCAACTAAGACTCTCGGTGGCGGAAAGTGTGCTGATTTTTTTATTAAAAATAGATATATTACTCAAAAATATACTGGAAAGAATACAGGCGGAGCACAGGATAACCAAATGGATGATGTTATTACTTTTCTTATAAATGCCTCTAAAAAGTATAAATGCGGTGCTTGTGTAGATGGTTGGTATTGGGAAGAAGCGGGCAATAAAGAAAAACTAAAAAGAATGTTCGCAGATAATCCTAACGTAATTATTTTTTCTGCGGATGAAATTAAAAATGGAGTGATTTCTCTTGAATGATATAAATAAAACTGTACATTATACAACCCATGCGCAAGAGATTTGCGCATCTTTATTATCTTTTATACCCGAAAATGTTATTTTAATTGAACCTTTTGTTGGCAGTGGAGATTTAGTAAAATTATTTCCTAATCATGTATGGGAAACTTATGATATAATGCCTAACTATTTAGGAGCTATACAACAGGATACATTATTAAATCCGCCAGATTATAAAGGAAAATGGGTAATTACTAATCCACCCTTTTTAGCTAAAAATAAAGCTAAAGAAAAAGAAATATACAAAAAATATAATTTAGATGATTTATATAAAATTGCTTTATATAATAGTTTAGAAGCAGAAGGTGGAATTTTTATTATCCCTACCAATTTTTTTACTGATGAAAATAGTGAAAAAGTTCGTAAACAATTTTTAAATAATTTTATAATTAAGCGTCTAAATATTTTTACTACTCCAATTTTTGAAACTACTACTTATTCAGTTTGTTCTTTCGCTTTTGAAAGAAAAGAAAATCATAGTCAAAAAATTCAAACTTTTATTTATCCAGAAGAAAAAGAATTGATACTTGAGTTAAATGAGCGATATGGTTATAGAATTAGCGGGGAAGAATATGCTATTTTAAATAGTCAGAAAAATTATTTTTCAAGATTAACAGCTACAACTCCTCAAAATAAATTTATAACTAATATTAAATTATATGCTTTAGACACACGAAAAGAAAAAATTCATACAACATATGGAGAAGAGCCATTTGTTGGAAAAAATACCGATCGTACTTATTTGACGTTTGTTTGTGATAAAGAAATAAATAAAAATATTCAAAAACAACTATCAATTAATTTTAATATTTTTATGAATAATTTCAGAGAAAAATATTCTGATTTAGGAATGACGAATTACCGAGACTACAATCGTAAAAGAATTAGTTTTAATTTTGCTTATCAAATTTTATCTTATGAATTAGATCAAATTTTAAAGGAGGAAAAATGAAAATCTATCTTGCTGGCCCCTGCGATACTGAAAATCGCTATAATATGGTTCAAATCGCAAAAGTTTTCCGCGAATATGGCCATTATGAAGTATATTGCCCATGGGAATTTAAAATTAAAAATGCTTGGGATATTTCGCAAGAAGAATGGGCACGAAAAGTCTTTGAAGCTGATATTAAAGCAATTCAAGAATGTGAAGTATTTGTAATGATTACTTCTGGCCGTGAAAGTACCGCGGGAACTAATTGGGAGAATGGTTATGCTTATGCTTTGAATAAGCGTATTGTAGTTATTCAAATTACTGATAAGCCAACCTCCTTAATGACTTATGCTAGTGCAAACGAATTTTATAATTCATCATTTGCAAACTGCTTAGATACAATAAAAGAAATTTTATCTGATTGGGACTATTATGGAATAGAAAGACCTTGTCTAGAACGGAAAAAGGGTTATTATAAATGCGAAACAATATTGACATAATTAAACAATTACGAGAATATTGGTCTTTCTTTAATTTTTGCTCTAATTGGGGGCCTTGGCCAAAAGCAGAATGGATTTATGAAAATAGAATTAAACCATTAGAAAAAGAACATCCGATATTAAGTTTTATTGCAATGATAATATAAGGAGTAACAATGGGACGAATTATTACTACAACCATTACTTGCGATAGATGTGAAAAACCAATGATAGAAGATTATGGCAATGAATGGATTTGGTTTGACCATAGAAAAAAGCCATTTTATAAATTATTACATGAAGTTCCAAGTTGGAATAGAAAAGATGAATTTTTACTATGCGATGATTGCGCGGAAGAATTTAATCAATGGATGCTAGAAAAGAAGTCAACTAATAGTTGACTTTTTATTTAAACTATGGTATAATTATAACATAAAGGAGGGATAATGTGAATCAAACTTATGATATTAATTCAATCGAAAGCCTTGATTTTCGCGAAGGTGTTCGCACGCGCATCCAAATGTATCTTGGCTCAGATGACATTGAGGGAACATATCAAGCTTTTAAAGAAATCATAAATAATAGCACAGATGAAGCCCTCGCAGGTTATGGTAAGAAAATTGAAATCACAGTAAATGAAGAAGAAAATAGTATTGGTGTAAGAGATTATGGTCGTGGTGTTCCATTTGGTCGCCGTGAAGATGGAGAAAATGTTCTAGTTTCTATCTTTACCAAGTCTCATACAGGTGGTAAATTTTCTCATGATGTATATAAAAATGCATCAGGTCTAAATGGTATTGGTGGTTCTTGTGTTTGTCTTTCTTCTGAAAAATTTATTGTTCAAAGTGTGCGCGATGGCGTGCGGGCTGTTGCACAATTTATTAAAGGAGAATTAAATTTTTATCAAGAAGTTAAAACTAGCCTACCTAATGGAACATATGTATGGTTTATTCCTGATTCAGAAGTATTTTCTAATGGAGACATTGGATATTCTTATGAACGCATTTGCTCTGATATAAAAGACATTTCTTATCTATACCCAGGTATTGAATTTATAGTTTCAGATTCTAAAGAAACAGAACGTCGCTTTTGTGCGGAAAATGGAATTGTAGATTTTGTAAAAGAAAATGTACAATCTCCTCTACAAAAACATATTATTACTTCTTCATTAAGTGATGGAACTGATAGTGTTGAAATTGCTTTTCAATGGGGGAGCAAGCGCGAAACGCCCTATGTATTTGTTAATGGGCTCCGTTGCCCTGAACTTGGGACACCAGTAACTGGCGCTCGCGCGGCAATAACAAAAACTTTTAATAATTTAGCAGATGAAAATTTTGAAGGCGAATATATTCGTAAAAATTTATTCTATGTAATTAATTGTAAGGTTGAAAATCCTTCATTTGCTAATCAAACAAAAACAAAAATTAATAATCCTTCTTTACGCACTCTTGCTACCACCGCTTTTACAACTGCCTTAAAGGAAATGAATCTTAAATATAATAGTGAATTTAACACTATTGTAGAGATGTTAAGGAAGGTTGAGAAGGCAGAAGCCGCGGCAGAACGCGCACGAAATGCCGTTCTTAATATGGAACGTAAGGAAAATGAGCATAAAAAACAAAAAATTACTTCTTCTGATAAATTTAAAGACTGTGAAAAACATGGACAAGATTCAATGCTAATTATTTGTGAGGGTAATTCAGCGCTTGGCGGACTTATGCCTGCGCGCGATGTTAATACAGAAGCCCTTTATGCTGTGCGCGGCAAGGTCAAGAATCTGTTAAAGCATCCGCTTGATGAATGTCTTGAAAATCAGGAAGTTTCTGATATTATTATGGCGCTTGGATGTGGTATTCAAAACCGGTATAATAGTAAAAAATTGAATTATGGTAAGGTTGCTATTGCCACAGATGCCGACGTAGATGGATATTCAATTATGTGTTTAATTGCTACTATGTTTTATGTGCTGATGCCTGATTTTATCAAAGAAAAAAGACTTTGTTGGCTACGAGCCCCATTATATAGATTAAGTAAGGGTAGTCAAAAAATTTACGCTTATACAGATGAAGAACTAAAAGAATTATCTAAAGGCCGAGAAAATTGGGAGCAAAGTCGCTATAAGGGCCTTGGGGAATGTTCTCCAGAAGATATGGAAAAATCAATGCTTCATCCTACCGAACGTCGCCTTGAAATATTAACCATACACGATGTCGAAGCCGCGGCAGAAAGTCTAAAGATGCTTATGGGTATTGATGTTGAACCTAGGAGAGAATTTTTGTTTGAGAATGTTGATTTTAGTATTTTAAATAATTGACAAATAATAAAATTTATTATATAATTAATTATAAAAAATATGAAAGGATAATTTAAATGAGTACAAATATTGACGATTTTCGTGAGGGTACTTTTGCATTGCATACTCGTAGATTTGGAACTGTAGCTGAACTTATGATTGAACTTTTATATAAATTTCATCCATCTAATGTATTAAATTTTGATAAAAAAGATAATAATAATAAAAGAATAGAAGTAAAATTTTCTAGAGCATTAAGAGAAAATATAGATACTATTAAAAAGAATAATGTAATACAACAATGCTTAAATGCATCTACGGTATATAGAGCTTTTAATTCTACAGAAACAGAAATTCAAAAATTTGATTGTAATATTCAACAAATTAAAAATAAAGAATTTGATATTCTTTATTATGGAATATTTTTTAAAGATCATATTTAAATATTTAAAATAGAAAATAATAAAATTAAAACTTTAAATAATTATTCAGATAAACAGCATCGTGATAATACTGGAGAGGGCCAATTTCATTTAAATAATGCCAATATTAATCACCATAGAGAACAATATTTAATTCAAATCCTCTCATATGAAGAATTATATAAATTATTTAAAGAGGCAATATAAAATGATACAATTATATAATGAAGATTGTTTAAAACAAATGCAGTTAATTGAAAATCAAACAATAGATTGCATTATTTGTGATTTACCTTATGGAACTACAAAATGTACTTGGGATATAATTATTCCTTTTGACAAATTATGGGAACAATATAATAGAATAATTAAACCAGATGGGGCAATTGTATTATTTGGACAGGAACCTTTTTCTACTTTATTACGCGCGAGTAACATAAATAATTATAAATATGATATTTATTGGGAGAAAGAGCGCCTAACTAATGTTAATCAAGTAAAAAAACGTGTTGGAAAAACTATAGAAACTATTTCTATTTTTTATAAAAAACAATGTACTTATAATCCTCAAATGGTTTCATATGAAGGGCCAAAACGAACTAATAAAGTTAAAGATGGAAAACTTGGTGTTTTAACAGATCAACAAGAAAAAAAAGTTATTGAATATAATGATACTAGTTGGCGCTATCCAACACAATTATGGCATTTTAAACGAGATATTTTAACATGTAATTTACATCCAACGCAAAAACCCTTAGCATTAACAGAAGCATTAGTACGAACTTTCAGTAATGCTGGTGATACTATATTAGATAATTGTATGGGATCCGGCACAACTGGTGTAGCGTGTAAAAAATTACATCGTAATTTCATAGGTATTGAATTAAATAAAGAATATTTTAATATAGCTGAAAAGCGTATTAATAATACAGAAGAATTACGAGAAGAAGAAATTAAAGATATTCTTTATTAATTGATAAATAATAAAATTTATTATATAAAATAAAAAAGAAAAATGGAGAAAAACCTGATGCATATAAAGATTATGAATATACAGATATAGCATTAGGAAGTTTTAAGAATACATGAAGCAATCAAAACTGGAAAAATATTTCTATTTGAGAATGTTAATTTTAGTATTTTAAATAGTTGAGGTAATTTATGACAATTAAATCACAAATTAAAGATATTTTATTAAAAAATTTTCATTCAGTGTATTGTGATACTTGTAAAAATATAAACACAAGTGAATGTGATTATTGCCACAGAAAAGCAATGAGTTGGTCCTTATCACAAACGGAAGCTAATAGAATTGCTGAAGATATTCTTACTGAAATAAATACAAATATAGTTTTATAATTTGACTTCTCCCCAAAACTATGTTATAATATAATAAATAAGAAAAGGAAGTGAACAATTTGATTTACGAAACTGATTTTCAAAAACAAATAGAAAATGCCTTTTTGGTATATGCAAGTAGTGTAGCACAGGAACGCGCAATACCAGACGCAAGGGATTTTTTGAAAATTGGCTTACGTCAAGGATTGTACGCTCAATTTTCTAACAAAATAACACACAAAGACAAATTTCAAAAAGCACAAAAATCAGTTGCCGCGGCAATGGCTCAGTCTTATGTTCATGGCGATGTGGCAATGTATGATACTTTCATACGAACCGCACGCCCTTGGTCATATCGCTATCCAATTGAAGAAGTTCAGGGTAACTATGGCAACCCTTCTTCTCCAGATAGCCACGCGGCCGCGCGTTATGTTGAGATGCGTGCTGGTGAAATGGCAGATTATTTCTTTGCCGGCCTAAAGAAAAACGCAATTGGAGAGCAATGGTATTCCAATTATGACGATACAGAAATGATTCCTTCTGTATTACCTTCAATTGGATTTTGGAATATCGTAAATGGATGTTCTGGTATTGCTGTTGCGATGGCCACATCAGTTCCACAGTTTAATTTGCGCGAAGTCAATGAAGCATTAATTAAGATTATCCAAAATCCCAATGTAAGTTTCAATGAAATCTATTGTGCTCCTGACTTCGCAACTGGCGGTACTATTACAAATGCAAAAGCGGTTCGTGAAAGTCTAAAAAATGGTAAGGGTGAATCTATTCGCATCAAAGCGAAACTAGATTATTTCCCTGACCAGAATATGATTCAGGCTACTGAATTACCTTATGGTGTTTTTACAAATACTATTATTGATCAACTTGCAACTCTTGCGAATGAAAATGAAAGCTATGGAATAGAACGAGTTGTAGATCATACCAAGAAAACAGCTGATATTCGTATCTATCTTTCAAAGGGAGCGAATCCAAAACGAATGATAGCCAAGCTTTATAAGGATACAAGCCTTGAGAATTGGTATGCAATAAACATGATTCTACTAGATAATGGACGCTTTCCGAAAGTGTTCGGTTGGCGTGAAGCGTGTGACGCCTACATTACTCATATTCGTGATTGTAAACGTAATATTATTCAGTACGATTTAGACAAAGCACTCGCGCGAAAAAATATAGTAGAAGGTCTTATTATGGCGGCTGCGTCTATTGATGAAGTTGTCGCACTAATTCGTTCTTCTCAAACTCCTGCTGAGGCATCAGAAAAGTTAATTGCTCGTTTTCATTTTAATGAAGAGCAAACAAAAGCCATTCTTGCAATGAAATTATCTTCATTAACTAAAATTGATGCTATAAAATTAAATGATGAGTTAGAAGAACTTGAAGAAAAAATTGAAGAGTATCGCCACTTATTAATTGATACTACCGCTTTGAATAATGAATTAATTAAAGCACTACAGCTTGTATCTGATAAATATGGAGATGCTCGTCGCACTAAAATTCTTAATGTTATAGAAACTACTAACGTAGAGGAACAAAAAGTTCAAGAAGAAGAAATTGGTATTATGCTATTTGATAACAATATGCTTCGTCTTGTAAAAAAAGAAGATTTACAGGGAGCCAAGAGAGGAAGAAAGGGTATTAATATCAAACCTCCAAAAAATGCAAATTTAATTAATACTCTTTATACTACTAATTTAGGTATTGTTGCCGCTTTCACTAATTATGGACGTATGTATAATTTTTCATTGGCAGATTTAGATTATGGAAAGGACTATTCAATTTATGAATTAATAATTCCACAAGATAATGAGAAAGTCCTGTTACTAATAGATACAACTTCCTTCAACGCATATCATAATTTAGTAACCATAAGCAAAAACGGTTATATTAAAAAATCTGCTACGAATGAATATAATATTCGTTCAAAAAAAGGAACAGCAGTAATGAAGCTTGATGAAGGCGATTTACTTATTGGCGTATATCTTTCTATGAGCGATGAAGATAAAATTTTTGTAACAAGCAGTAGTGGTAATTATAATTTTTATGAACTAAAGGAAATTTCTGCTACTGGACGTATGACAAAAGGCGTAAAAGCTATTAAACTTGTAAATAATGAATACCTTCGCGCCGCAACATTAGTTAAAAAAGATATTGCTTATCGTGGCTTGTTAACAATTACAACTACTGGTAGAGGTAAAATCACAAAAATAGAAGATTTTAATACCACTAGTCGCGCGATTAAGGGCCCACAAGTTATGGCTCTAAAAGATGAAGTTTTAGCCACTATTTTTGCTGTTCCAGAAACGCAAGAAAGAATCTTTATTACTACAAATAATAAAGCGGTTCTATTAAATATTGATTCTATTCCAATTCAAAATCGTGTTACTAGCGGAGTTCGTATTATAGACGCGCGAGGAGTAGAAGCAGGAATAGAAATAATGTAAAGAGGAAAATATGGATAAAAAATACAATCAATTATTTACACTTATTACTCAAGTAGTCTCTGATATAGCAGAACGAGTTATGACCGCTCATAAGGACGATGAAGATCCTACACAATATAACGCTGCTACAGCTATGTATACAGATTACTTAGCACTTAATAAAAAGCTAAAGGAAATTCAACCTTTAACTAAGCCCGATTATGCACGACTTTTAGTTGGCTCAGTTATGGTAATTACTCAACTTGAAAGTCGCATTAAAAACGATGAAGCCGCTTTAACAGAATATAAAGAAGATTTACTACCTAAACTTGGCGAAATTAATGAAGCAGATACTGAAGAAGAAGCTATCAAATTAGCAGAAGAACTTTTTTCAATCTCAGATAATTAACAAAAACTAATATTTGACTTTAAAACAAAATTGTATTATAATAAGAGTGTAAAGAGGAAAAGGAGAAAGATTCCTGCCACTTACATATAAAAAATATTTAAAACAAAAAAGGAGAATGATTTATTATGATTACACCCAACAGCGAACTAGTACTAAACTTTCTAAAGAAGAATTATGGTCAGGAATTTACTAAGCAGGAGATTGCTGACGCCCTAGGTATTTCCATTCCTGCTGTTACTGGCTCTATTAATGGTCTAGTTAAGAAGGAGTATGTTACCGAGCGTCTAGAGGAAGTCGTAGTTGACGAGGGTAACGAGAATCGCAAGCCAAAGACTAAGGTTATCCGTCATGAGACTCTAACCGAGGCTGGTCTAGCCTATGATCCAGTTGCTGAGGAAGAGGCCAAGCAGGCTGCTAAGGCCGCTGAAAAGGAGCGCAAGGCTGCAGAGCGTGCTGCTGCCAAGGCTGCTAAGGAAGAAGCCTAATAAAATACTTGAGGGCGATTCCCTCGCGGAATCGCCTTGTTTTATCTTTGACAACCGAAAGATATTGTGATAAAATAATAAAAAAGATTAAAGGGGAAAATAAATATGAGCAAAGACATTATGAATCAAGCAACAAATAAAATTAACGTTTCAGGTAAGCTATTAGACGCAACTTTCGGTGAAGGAACTCTTAGTGATGGACGTCATTATAAGCGCGCGACTATTACTGTGCGAGTAACTCAAACTTATGGCGGACGTGAGGAAACTAGCGAAATTCCTGTAAGTATGTTTGCCGCGCAGTATACACAGCAGAACAAGCCAAATCCTGGTTATGCGCAAATTCTTGCTCTACAAGAGATGAAGACTGCGCAGAATGTTGGCATTGATAATGCTGATACGGTTCGTATTACTGGTGCAAATATTCGTGAGAATAACTTTGTTTCTCGCACCAGTGGTCAGCTAATTAATGGTTGGCAAATTAACACCAGTTTTGTTAACTCTGGCGCAAATACAGATGTAGCATCTTTCATTATTGATATTTTCATTATGGATATGCATCCAGAAGTTGATCGTAACGGTGATGAAACTGGACGTCTAGTAATTAAGGGTGCAATTGTTCAGTATCTGGGCAAGCTTGATGTTATTGAATTTATTGTAGAAAATCCTGACACTGTTGATTACATTGAACGCAGTTGGAATATTAACGATACCGTTGAGGTTAAGGGACGTATTCGTGTAACCGCGATTGAAGATAAGCCTGCTGCGACTGAAAGTTCTTGGGGTGAGGATATTCCAGAAACTTCTACTCGCACTGTACGCGAACTAATTATTACTAAGGGCAGTGATGAGCCTAAGGAAGAAGAGTTCGCATATGATTCAAACGATATTAGAAAGGCATTTAATGTGCGTAAGGCTCTAATTGAGCAGCTACAGATTGATGCCAAGAAGAATAATGCTCCTAAGGCAGCCGCAGAGCCTGCCGCGAAGGAAAAGAAGTGGGATTGGGAATAAGGCGTAAGCCTTATTCCTTTATAGGAGGTTAATGTAATATGGCGAATGATATTGACATTTTCTCTCTTGAGCCTAGTAAGATTTCTCGTGATTTAAAGGGCAAATTCCTATTGATTTATGGACTTCCAAAGGTCGGTAAAAGTACCTTTGGTTCTCAACTTCCACGTTCTTTATTCCTGAATTTTGAGCAAGGTACTAACGCGCTAGCTGGTATTCGTAGTGTTCCAATTCTACGTTGGAGCGACTTTCGTAAGGTACTAACTCAGCTGCGTAAGCCGCAAGCGCGCGAAATGTATGACACTGTTGTAGTAGATACAGTTTCTATTGCATGGCAACTATGTGAGAAGTATATTTGTCAGCGTGAAGGCGTAGATACTATTAGAGATATTCCTTGGGGACAAGGCTGGGGCATGCTCCGTAATGAATTTTCAGAATGTTGGCGTGAAATTACATTACTAGGATTTGGTATTCTATTTATTGCACACAGTAAGGATAAACCTACCGAAATGCGTGATGAAGATGGTGAAGCAATTACCGCAGTCGCGCCAGACCTTCCAAATCAGTGTTATACTATTGTAAATAGTATTGTAGATATTATTGGATACCTGCAAGTTCAAATGAATAACGATGGAACTTCTGAACGTTATTTATATACTCGCTCTACTCCAACAATTTTTGCTGGCAGTCGTTATCAATATTTGGCACCGAAGATTAAATTTGGTTATCAAGAATTGGTTGACGCAATTGGTGATGCAATTGATATGGCAGTAGAAAAAGACGGCGCTGAAGTCACTGATTCTACTCAAATTGCTCAAATTAAAGCCAGGCCATTTAATGAGGTTATGGAAGAAGCAAAAGCAATTTGGCAAGCATATGTTACAAATGCTGAAACTGAAGAGCTACAAGAACAGCATTTCAATATTGCGCACGATATTATTAAACGAGTATTTGGTTCAGAAAATTTCAAGCTAAGTCAAGCGGTTCCTTCTCAATCTGATTTAGTAGAACTATTTATTGATGAAATGAAAGAAGTAATGTGATATAAAAAAGACCCATAGGGTCTTTTTTATTGACTTTTTTTAAAATTTATGGTATACTAAATAGTAGGAGGAGATAATATGCCAGGAAAAACAAGAGTATGCTGTAAATGTAAACAGGTTGGATTAGTCGGAGACATGATAAGTTCAGATGGTAAGGCTCCTTGGTATTGTAAAAAATGTCATGAAGAAAAACTTGCAAAGTCTCTATTTGAAGAAACAGTTTGTAAAATTTTTAATGTAAAAAAACCAGGTGGTTATGTTTGGAAGCAACGTAATCAAATTATTGAAACTTATGGATATACAGATCAAATTATTATAGACACATTAAATTATATTTATAATATAAAAGGATATAAACCTTTAGCAACATCAATTTGTTTAGTTAAACCGCCTATGGTAGAAGAAATGTTGCAATATAAAAGAGCAAAAGATAATAAAGAGAATAAAATAATTAACGCAATTATTGAAGGAACTAAAAAAGAAGATTTCCCACAAATAAAAATTAGAGAAAAAACACAACCGAAAAGAAAAACTACTTGGGACGATGAAAATTTTTTATTTATGGAATAGGAGTGGTTAAATGAATTTGATTGATAAAACCGCTTATCTTCAAATCATTGGCAGCCTAATGCATAACACTTTATTATTATTAGAATATTCAGATATAGAAGCAAATGATTTTATTAAAACACCAACTGCTCGTGCATGTTTTTATACAATTAAAAAATTATATGAAGCTGGCGCAAAACAATTAAATGTTTATGAAGTAGATGAAGAATTTAAAAGGCATGATGGCGCCGCGGCAACAAATCAATATCTTAATAATGGTGGAGTAGAATTTTTAAATGCTGCATATGAATATGCTGAACCATCAAATTTTGATATATATTATAATCGTCTTAAAAAATATTCATTATTGTATCATCTTCAATTAGCGCACTATGATATAAGTGATTATTATATTGATGATAAAGATAGTGTAGACCCATTAAAAGAAAATGAAATAAATGAACGATTTGAAAATTCTTCAATAGATGATATTCTCAACTCCGTTGAAAGTAAATTTAATGAAATTAAAAATGATTTTATTAATGGTAGAAAAGATAAAGGTGATCCCGCAAATAATATTTTTTCTCTTATTGATTCACTAAAAGACCGTCCCGACTCTGGTCCAGATTTAGAAGGACAAATTTTTAGTAATGCTTGTAGAGGTGCGCGCGAAGGGTGTTTATTCTTAAAATCTGCAAGTACAAATGCTGGTAAATCAAGAACTTCTGTATTTGATGCTTGTCGTTTAGCATATCCTGAAAGATGGTCACACGAAAAAGGTATATTCGTTCATGATTTAGGTTTTGATGAACCACGAGAACCACGAAAAGTATTATTTATTGTGACAGAGATGGATATGGAAGAAATTCAAACTATTATGTTGGCATATCTTTCTGGCGTAGATGAAGCGCATATATTAAATGGAAGATATGAAACCGGTGAAGAAGATAGAGTAAAATACGCTGCGACTATTATGCAAAAATATCAGGGTTATTTTTTAATAGAAGCTATAAGTGACCCCAATCTTATTAATGTAGAAACAACTATTAAAAAATATACAACTATAGATAAAGTAAAATATGTATTCTTTGATTATATTCATTCAACTGCAAGTATGATGAATCAATTTGCTAGAAATGGTTTGCGCGAAGATGTTATTTTAATGATGATGGCAAATCAATTAAAACAAATTGCAAAAGATTATGGTGTTTTTATCTTTTCTGCAACACAAGTAAATGCAAAAGGTATGGAAACAGATGGAGAATTTAAAGATGAATCTTGTATTCGCGGTTCAAAAGCTGTTGCTGATAAATGTGACATGGGTTGTGTAATGAGTAGAGTAAATGATGACATTTGGAATGATTTACTTCCAAAGTTTAGACAAAAAGCGCGTGAAGGAAAAATAGAAGCTAGTTATCTTGAAAAAGAAGATTATAAACCTACTCATATTATTGATATATATAAAATGAGACGTGGACGTTATCGTGGAGTAAGAATTTGGTCACATATTCATTTAGGTACTGGGCGCAGGCTAGATTTATTTATGACAACAATTAACGACGATGTAATTGAATGGAAGGATACCGCATATACAACCGTGACTGAAGAATTAGTATCAAATTGGCGTAATATGATCGGAGTATTACAATGATAGAAACATTAAAAAATCAAGATAGTGATTTAGATTTAATTATAGCTTCAAAAAAAGATGTTATTGATTCTATTACATTAGAAGATGTAAAAAACTTTCTAGAAAGTTTAGGAGTAACACAAATATTAGTAAATAAAGAAAAAGAATATCTTGTTTGCCCTACTATTTGCCATAATCCGATTAATGAAGCAGAATCAATGAAATTATATTGGTATCAAAATAATAAAATTTTTAGATGTTATACTGAATGTAATGAAGCAATGTCTATATTTAAACTATATCAAAAATATATGGCAATTAATCATTATCCAGTAAGTATAGAAGAAGCTGAATTATATGTAAAACAATGCTTGAAACATCTTGTTGTATCAACAGAGCGTGATAAAAATAATTTTATCATAGACCCAGAAAGATACAAATTTAAAATTAATATTCCGGTATTAGATGAATATCCAAAAGAAATGTTATCCTATTTTACTCATTATTATCACCCTTCTTGGCTGAAAGATGGAATAACAAAAGAATCTATGGATAAATTTCATATAGGATTTTCTCTTTCACAAAATAAAGTAATAATACCACATTTTGATATTAATGGTAGATTAATTGGAATACGCGGGCGCGCCTTTAATAAAGAAGAAGCAGAAATGTATGGTAAATATCGCCCGCTACAAATTGGAAAAACAATATACACACACCCGCTTCAATTCAATCTTTACGGTATCTATGAGCATAAGAAAGGAATACAAATGCGGCGGCAAGCAATAATTGCAGAAGCTGAAAAATCTGTATTGTTAGATGATGGATATTATGGCGAATTTAGCAACACAGTAGCTTGCTGTGGTTCTTCATTTAATAAATATCATATAAATATGTTAACAAATATTTTAGGCGCAAATGAAATTATCATCGCATTAGATAAGGAATATACTGATTGGCGAACTGATAAGGCAAGAAAATATAAAAAGCGAATTGAAACATTGTGTAAACAATATGAAAATTATGCTTCTTTCTCATATATTTGGGATTATGATAACGTATTAGAAGAAAAGGACTCTCCATTTGACAAAGGAAAAGAAGTATTTGAACATTTATATAAAACTAGAGTAAAGGTGAGATAATGAATTACAGATTAAGGAATAATTATACGACCGACCCCAATTATGCATTAGAAGAAATTTTAAAGGATAGGGGAGTTCAAGATATAGATAATTTTCTATATCCAAGTAAAAAGTGTGAATTAGACCCATATGGTTTAGAAAATATAGATTTAGCTGCTGATATGTTACTACGGCATTTGCGCGCGAATAGTAAAATTCTATTCGTAATTGATAGCGACTGTGATGGATTTACTAGTTCAAGTATTTTATGGCTTTATATTAAGCATTTATTCCCAAACGCTAATTTGAATTTTACAATTCATGAACATAAACAGCATGGATTAGATGATAAAATTGATTGGATTGAAACACTAAATGATGTTGATTTAGTTATTTGTCCTGACGCAGCAAGCTATGATGTAGAAGAGCATGAAAGGCTCGCTGATTTAAATATTGATTGCCTTGTATTAGATCATCACGAACAATTATATGATACAGATGGTAATCCAGTTATTTCCACTGGTAGTAATGTAATTATTGTAAATAATCAGCTATCTGCCGCATATACTAATAAATCTCTTTGTGGCGCAGGTGTAGTATATAAATTCTGTGAAGTGCTTGATGAAATTCTTGGTATTGAACAAGCTGGAAATTATATTGATTTAGCCGCGTTAGGTGAAATTGCTGATGTAATGGATAGAACCAATACTGAAACTAATTATATTATGCTAGAAGGATTAGCGCATATTAAAAATAAAGGTTTTCAAACTTTAGTTGAATCGCAATCATATTCATTAAAGGATAAAGCAATTTATCCGTATGATGGACTTACTCCACTTGATATTGCATTTTATATTGCCCCATTAATTAATGCGCTTACACGAGTAGGCTCTATGAAAGAAAAAGAAGCAATGTTTTATTGTTTTATTGAACCAGATAAGACATTGCCAAGTACAAAACGCGGCGCAAAGCCTGGAGATACTGAAACTGCAGCTGAACAAACTGCGCGAGTAGGGAAAAACGCAAAATCAAGACAAGATAAACTAAAAGAAAAAGCTATTGATCTAATTGATTTTAAAATTCAAAAGAATGATTTAGCAAGTAATAATATCATTTTTGTTGAAATTGAACCAGAAGATAATGTACCACAAGAATTAACAGGTTTAGTAGCAATGGCAATTGTAAATAAATATAATAAACCTGTTATGATTGGCCGCCGCAATGATAAAAATGAAATTAATGGTAGTGTTCGTAGTAGCGGAAACTTCTTTGGGCTACCCAGCTTTAAACAATTTCTTGAAGAAAGTGGATTAATTAATTATGCCGCTGGTCATGATAATGCCGCAGGATTTGGCATTAATGGTAGTAATGAAGAAAAACTATTAACATATAGTAATAAAATATTAAATAATGATGCTTTTGCTAAATGCTATACAGTTGATTATGTATTAGATGCTAATGATAATAATATTAGTTTATTAACAAAATTAGCAAGTCATCCAGAAATGTTTGGAAATCATATTGAAGATATTAAAGTAATTATTAAAAACATTGAACTTGCTTCTGTAATGGCTATGGGAGCAAATAAAGATAGTATGAAGATTTCATATAATGGAGTTGATTACGTGCGCTTTAAGGATAGCGAATTTGTTGATAATGTTATGAATAATAGAACAATGAAACTGACTATTCTCGCGCGATTAAATATTAATGAATGGATGGGAAGAAAAGCGCTGCAATGCTTTATAGATGATTATGAACTTGTAGCAGATGCCACTAAATATGAGTTTTGACAAAAATAAAAATTTATGATATAATAATAATAGAATAAAGAAAGGAGGAGAAAATATGGTTGGTATTTACATGTTTGAAAATAAAAAGAACCATAAAAAGTATATTGGCCAAAGTATTAATATTACGAAAAGAAAATGGGAACATATTTATTCTCCTTCGCCATATTCTAAATTTGATGATATTCTTCATCAGGAAGGAGAAGATAATTTTAATTTCTCTATTATAGAAATTTGTTCAGCAAATGAACTAGATGAAAAAGAAAAATACTGGATTACTTATTATGATTCTATTAAAAATGGATATAATTTAATAGAAGGAGGAAATTGTTATAGGGGTCAAAATAATATCCAAGCAAAATTAAACGATAATCAAGTATTAGAAATTATAAATTTATTAATAAATACAACACTATCTTATAAAGAAATAGCAGATAAGTATAATGTATCTTATAATACTATTGACTTAATTAATCGTTGTAAAACTTGGTGTCATTTACATCATTTTACTTCTAATATTAGACAATCTTCTTTAGATAACAAAGCACGTCCGCATAGCACTCATGCAGGCGAATATAATAAATGTGCTACAATTACTGAAACTCAGGCTTTAGAAATTATAAATTTATTAAAACATGATAATCGTTCTTTAGCACAACTTTCACG
>Ga0310690_10004269_pt1 | contig 20455 bp, 14 predicted proteins | sample AusTroGonzalo_MG_2_FD_207661 | JGI IMG/M metagenome (GOLD analysis project Ga0310690, IMG submission 207661) | Bovine rumen microbial communities from tropical cattle in Woodstock, Queensland, Australia - Gonzalo_04 (v2) (version 2) | ecosystem: Host-associated > Mammals > Digestive system >...
TTAATCGGCGAAAAATGGAAAGAGGCCTACAAGTTCGCGTTGGAGCATGATTTCAGATTCCTCAGTTATGGGGATTCGTGTTTGTTTATCCCGTAAAAAATGTGTCACTCCCTTCGGTCGTGAGATGTGCAGCCTTCGGCAAATTATTTGATTCTGTTATACAAATAATCAGCGTAATTTCTCAGCACCGCCTTCTTCTCTTCCGGAATGGCGATGGCATCGAGGTGTTTAAGTGAGCTGTTGTAGTAATCGGTCATCACGTTGTTGACGATTTCTCTCACATTATATTTTGCAAAGATGTCGAGGACAGCCTGCATCTTCTTGTCGTCACGGCCTTTTGGCATCGAGAAATAGCCTTCGAGACGTTTTTTGTCGTCTGCTGAAGCTAATTCAAGGGCTTTAAGATAGAGATATGTCTTCTTGTTGTCGGCGATATCGCCACCAGGCATCTTGCCGAAAACCTTCACGTCACCATAGCAATCGAACAAATCATCTTGAAGCTGGAACGCTATGCCGAGGTCGATACCGAAATCATAGACCTTCTGCATATTTTCCTCGCTCGCACCTGCCACGATAGCGCCAATTTTTAGCACTGAGCCAAGTAAAACAGCGGTTTTCAGACGAATCATCTCGATATATTCGTCAAGAGTGACATCGTCGCGAGTCTCAAAATTCAAGTCATATTGCTGACCTTCGCACACCTCCATCGCCACCTTGCAGAGCTCTGCCAAAACCTTCTGAGAATAGGCTTTATTGGTACTCAGCGCATATTGAAATGCCTTGATAAGCATGGTGTCGCCCGAAAGCAATGCGATATTGGAATTCCATTTATGATAAACAGTCTCCAAGCCACGGCGAAGCGGTGCCTCGTCCATGATATCATCGTGAATGAGAGTGAAGTTATGGAAAATCTCAGCAGCCACTGCCGGTGTCAGGCATTCATTGATGTCGCCGCCAAACATCTCGCACGAGAGCAACGCCAAAGTCGGACGCATACGTTTGCCCTTCTGGCTCATAGTGTACTCGATGGGAGCGTACAACTCGCTCGGAGTTCCCATAAAATCCTGATTCTCAATAAACTGAGTTATCAGATTCTGAATATTCTCAACAGATGTCATATCTTTTTTCTATAAAATGTCAAAACTAACGCTGGTAACACCAAGATATTGGTTATCAATGCGATGAGCAAGGTAAACGGTACCAAGAAGCCCACGATCTTCGTGCCGCCAAACGACGAGAATGAGAAGATGAGGAAGCCGCAGATGAGGATGCTCGCCGAATAAATCATGCTCGGGCCTGTCTCTAATATCGCAGCCATCACCGATTTTTTGATATCGTTGTTGTTCACCTTCATCTGCAGACGGTATCTTGCAAGATAATGGATTGTGTTGTCAACGCTGATACCGAGCGCGACGCTGAACACCAATATCGTCGACATCTTCAGCGGGATGCCGCAATAACCCATCACGCCAGCGGTAAACAGCAACGGGATAATGTTTGGCACCAGCGAGATAACCACCATCTTGAATTTATGGAATGTTACCGCCATCAACAAGGCGATGACGATGAACGCAAGCAAGAGCGAGTGCGACAGGTTGACAATCAGATAGTTGGTGCCTTGCAATGTCACCATAGCGCTGCCTGTCATCACCACGTCGTATTTATCCTTAGGGAATATCTTGTCGATTTTCGGCCGCAGCGACTTGCTGATAGCATCGATTTCAGGTGTGGTGACGTTTGCCATCTGCACCGACACACGTGTGCATTGCATCTCTTTGTCCATGTACTGTGTGACGATGTCAGGCATTTCGCCGCCCTTGGTTTCAGGCATGTATTTCATGATGAAACCGAACTCGTTGTTGCTCGGAATCTTAAACTGATCGCGTTTGCCGTTGTAGAAGCCTTGACGCGCGAACTTCACGACCTCGGCGATGCTCAGAGGCTCGCTAAACTCAGGGTAAAGCGCCAGAGTGTCTTCAAGCTGCTGCACTTTACGCACGAAAGCAGCGTTCATGATACCTTTAGGCTTACGGGTGTCGATGGAGATTTCAAAAGGCATCACACCACCAACGTTCTCCTCGAAAAACATGATGTCTTTGTAGAGTTTGTCGCTCTTCGCTATGTCATCGACAACACGGCCTGAGGTGGAAATCCTCACAGCGCCAATGCCGCAAATGATCAAAAGCACAGCAAGAACAGCATAAATAATACGTTTCTTACTCAGAACAAAGGTCGAGACCTTGTCCATGATATAATTGATTCGCGGGCTGTTCATATAGTTGACGCTCTTGCCTTCAGGTTTTTTCTGATAGCTGAAGAAAGTAGGCAGAAGCACCATCGTCAGGATGTAGGTCAGCATGATACAGACGCTGGCGAGTATTCCGAAAGGCACCAGAAGTGCGTTTCTCGTGATGATGAACGAGGCAAAACTCACCGCCGTAGTCATGTTTGTCAGTAAATTGGCAGGTCCGATACGCACAATCACGTTTTTCAGAGCCTGCATCTTGTCGTGGCAAACATCATATTCACGATGATATTTGTTAAGCATGAAAATGGAGTTCTCCACCCCTATTATAATTAATAAAGGTGGCAAAACGCCTGTCAGGATGGTGACCTCATAGCCAAGCAACACCATGATTCCGAACATGTAAACCACTGAGAACAAAACGATTGAGACCACCGACACCAGCGGACGCCATGAGCGGAAGAAGAGGAACAGAATGAGTCCCGCCACCAATATTGAGAGAGCGGTAAACCCTACGATCTCCTTCACCATCTTCTGCGTGGTAATCTCACGGATGTAAGGCATTCCGGAGACATGCATCTCGATGCCGTGAGCATCGCCATAAGCGTTAAGGATGGCTGTCATGTCAGCAACCACAAACTTTCGCGCCGATTTGTTGGCATGGGCGCCATCAAGGGTGACGAGCATCATCGTGGAATGCTTCTCGGAGTTGAAAAGCAGTCCGTCATACATCGCAAGACTTTCTATCACATCTCTTATCGAATCGACTTCAGCCTGCGTTTCGGGACGGCGGTTAACCACCTGCACGAGGTTGAATTTCTTGACGCTGTCGTTCTTTACGAGATTGAAAACCCTTGTCACAGAGAGACATTCTGACACTCCGTTGATTGCTCTTATATTCTCGTTAAGGTCGTAATAATCTTGAAAATGATCCAAGTCGAAAAGATGCTCATCGCACATTCCGATGAAGACAGCACGTCCGTCTTCGCCATATTTATCAAGGAATTGGCGATACACCACCATGGTGGAGTCGTTTTCCGGAAGGGTGTTGGCGATGTTATGCCCCATCTTCACTTTCAACGCCTCCAATCCTAAGAATATCAATAAGATAGAAGTTATTATAAGATTTAAAACGCGATGTTTTAAAATATAATCGGCTATTTTATTCCACATAATTTGCACTTAAAACAACCTGCAAATATATGAATTTTTTTATTACGCCCACAATTGTTTTCCATAAGTTCTCTTATAAACAATATAAGAGATTATGAAATATACTATTGTCTGTATCCACAATATATTCAGTTCATGCTGCACATCTGCCAGCGTGGCTCCCATTTCGGTGATTCTCACGAATCCGTTGACTCCGAATGTCGACGGGAAGAGCCATGAGAAGCCTTTCCAGAAGATCGGGATATTGCTTGAAGGCCATGAGATGCCGCTTGCGAAAAGCAACGGTATCGAGATGAATACGAACATGATGATGAACGACTCTCTGTCGTGTGCTATTGATGACAGCGCGATGCTGAAGAACACGCATGACGCGATGTACGGCACCATAAATGCCAGCAGCGTCTGCCAATGCCAGATATGGATAAGGTCAAACAGATACGGCACGATACACACCAGATACACAGAAATAATCGCGTAAATGGTAAAGATCACCGTCGACTGGCCAATAAGCACCTCGATAGGCTTTTTACCGATGATATATGGCGAAGCGATGTGTTTGCGCACCTTCTCACGTTCCTCGCCAGCCATCATGCCAACGCCGAGCACCATCGTCTGCTGGATAATCATCATCAGGATGGCTGGAATGAGGAAGGTGGCGAAGCCGCTCTGGGTGTTAAACATCGGGACATATTTGTATTCGATAGGATACTGGAATGCCGAGATTTGCTGTTCGGTAGCTCCAGGTATCATCTGTGCCTTAATCTCTTTGTTCATCTCCAACGAGACTTCGGTGCAACTGCTAAAAACGGCTTTATAATAAAGAATTCCGCTCATGTCGGAATACAGCTCCACAACGGTTTGGCGATGCTCTGCCACGTCTTTTGCGAAGTCTTTCGGGATATAAATCAGGCAGTAAGCGTCACGATGATGAATCATCTTCTTGGCTTCCTCCATATCCTGGCAGTGCGACACGATCTGCACGTCGGCTGTAGCATCGACACGACGTGTAAACTCACGGCTCAACTGTGAATGGCTGTTGTCGACGACGACAGTAGGCACCTCCCTGACACTTTCATTATTATAAAGATATGCATAGAGAAGTGGGTATAACAGAGGCACGATGACGAAGAAGACCACGACGCCTTCGTCGAACAAGGTGCTTTTCATGGCATACGTCCACACCTCAATCATATTTTTCAACCATTTCATTTTCATCATATTAATGCGTATAATGGTATTCTAACAAGAATTTCTTCAAACGTCCCAAGACCAATATCGGCAATGCCCAGAACGCTATCTGGATGGCGATGTTAAGCCACGAATAGTACAGCGGCAGTCCGTTGAGTGCCTGGTCGACATATATCAGGAAGTAATGACGCAGCGGGAAGAGCCACGACAGGCCTCTGAGAGGTGCCGGGAATGACATCTGCGGGAACGAGAATCCTGATATTGGGAACGAGAGCACGCCCCAGAGGGTGGCGAGACTCAATGCCCAACGCAACGACGGCAAGGCTCCGCAGAAGAAAACGCCGAGCGCCAGCGAGGCGTTGATGAGCAAGAACATGTTCAGAATCATCGGCCAGATGCCGCTGTGCAACGGGAAATGCCATACTCCATACAGAATAAGCAAGCAGAACAAACCCATCAAAGACCATGTCACAATCTGTGGCAACAGCTTGCCTAACAATGCCTTGACGATATCGTTGTCAGCCATGGCGAGCCATTCCTTTGACGTCTCTTCCTTAAGCTCTACATAGATAGAGTAAATCGAGACCTGCATGATGAGCAGCATCAAGATTCCCGGAAGGATGGTGTTACAGAGGTAAATCGAGTAGTTAAGACCCGGGTTGTTGACGGCGTGCATCTCCATCTTTATCGGCTGCAGCACTGCCATAGCCTGGTCTTCGGTATATCCTTTAGCGTACAACGTGGCACGTCCGACGGCTCCCGAGGCATATTCCGACATCATCTTCATGTCGCGATATTCCAGTGAGCCCGGGATGAGGTAGGATGCGGCGGTGTAGAACGACACCGTTGGCTGCTTGCCGGAGATGGCGAGCTGCGTAGTGCCCTTCGGGATATAATAGAAAGAGTAAATCTTTCCTCTTTGCATGGCTTTTCGCGCTGAGGCAACATCAGGATAATGCTCGATGATGTTGGTCTGCTGGAACGAGTCAAGGTTACGGATGACCTCACGTGTGGTGGCAGTGTTGTCCTCATCGACGACGCCAGCAGGCAGTTCAGCAGGCAACCCCTCGTCCATCAGCGTGGTGAAGAAAAGGAATGCCACAGCAGGCGCGATAACCATACAGAACGTATAGATTCCGCGCTTGAGCATCCTCTTCTGCTCACGTTTCGCGATAGCCACTATCTGTTGTAGTCCCTTCATTTTCTATCTTCGCCAATTCTGTAAACCACAGTCATGCCTGGTCTCAAGCCAGGGACAGCAGACACCGGCACTGCACGCACCTCGAAGGTCTTGAGGTCATATTGTCCGGTCTGTTTTGTAGCTTTCCATGCAGCATAGTCGCCACGGTCTTTCATATAGTTGACTTCCATGATGACGCTTATGCCACCCAATGCAGGGAACTCAGCAGTGAAACGGCTTCCGAGAGGCATATTGCTGAGATGGTCCTCACGTACATTGAATGTAGCCCACATGTCGTCCATCATAGCGATGTTCATGATAGGAGCGCCAGTGCCGACGAGCTCTCCGATATGCGGGAAGATGTCGGTGACCTCACCGTCAGCGTAGGCGAGCAAGATAGTCTCATGGATGTATGAGTCGACTTCTTCGACGACGCCTTTAGCCTGTTCGACCTTAGCGGCAGCCATCTCTTTATCTTGTTTCTGAGCACCTTTCACAGCCATGTCGTATTGTGACTTAGCGGCTTTTTCGGTGGCGACGGCGGCATCGTATTGAGCTTTGGTCTCATCATATTTCTGTTCGCTCACGACGCCTTCCTTGAAAAGATTCGACACACGTTTGAACGATTTCTCCCAGATGTCGCGGTTCACGATGGCTTTCTGCCACAGCTCGTAAGCGCCCTGGATCTGTTCCTCGCGGGCACCTGCCTCAGCCTTGTCGTTCAATGCCACAGCGGCCGTCTTCACAGCCTCAGCCTGTGCTTTCTTAGCCTTTACCTCAGGAGCCTCGATGATTGCCAAAGTATCGCCAGCCTTCACCATCTGTCCTTCTTTAACTCTGAATTCCAAGATTCTGCCAGGGACTTTCGACGACACACGGTACTCCGTGACTTCCATCTGACCCTGCATAATCTCGTTTGTCTTGCCGTAAGTGATTGATCCGATGACACAAACGGTTGCTATAACAATACCCAACACCACCAATGCAATTATAGTGTTGATTCTCTGTGTTCTTTCTGTAGCCATAATAAAAACCTTAAAACTTTTATACTTTAAACTTAAAAACTACTCTAAACTTTAAACTCTAAACTATAATACTCCAATTGATTTCTTTAAATATGTATTTGCCATTATGACATCGATTTTTGCGTCGATATATTCTGAGTGAGCCTGCATCCACGATGTCTGAGCGGCCTCGAGTGTCGATGAAGGAATCATACCCTCGTTGAAGCCAACCGTCGCCATACGCAGGTTTTCCTCAGCATCCGACATCTTCTCGGTGGTCATCTGCAGACGCTGCTCAGCCTCTTTGATTTGTTTTTCAAACTGGCTGACCTGCAACATCACGAGCTCTTTGGTGTCTTCCAACTTGAGTTGTGTTATCATCGCCTCAGACTTCGCTTTGCGTATTTTGTTGTAGCCTTCACCGAAATGGAATATTGGCACTCTCGCGACCACGCCGAAGTTATAGAATCCGCGGAACTCGGTCTCGAAGCCGTTGAACATCGAAGGGTTGGTCACGATGTAATTGCCATACAAAGCTACTGTTGGCAAGAACTCGGCACGTGCGATGTTCACTTTCTTGTCGTAAATCTTGGTGGCGAGGGTAAGACTCTGGAGCTCAGGTCTGTTGTTCATGATGTCCTCTTCGGTATATTCATTGGTATAAGCCGGCACTGCCACATCGTCGAGGTTCTCGTCTTCCAACACAATCTCTGTGTCGAGAGGCAGTCCGCAGCTCTGGCAAAGGAGCATCTTGGAAAGTGCCACACCGTTCTGCACTCTTATCAATGACAGCTCAGCGTCGTTGAGTTTCACCTTGACGGAAAGTCTGTCAGCATTGGTTGCCATGCCCTCGTTCACGAGTTTGTCGACGTTGTCCGACATGGTACGGAGCAGGTCCACATAGTTCTCGGTGAGTTTCTGCTTGTTAGCCAACGAAACGATTTGCCAGTATGCCTTGTCTGTTGCCACAACGATTTCCTGTTGCTCGGTAGTGAGCTGCATCTGTGCGAGATCCTGAGCGTAACGTGCCATCTTGTTGTAAGCGCGGATCTTACCGCCGGCGTACACAGGCTCCATCACCGTGATCATACCCGCATAAACGTTACGGGTGTCAAGGATGAAGTTCTTGCTTATCTCCTGCCCGATGGCGTCGATAGTCTCAAAAGCCCCGATATGATGCAGGTTGTTGATCAACGACTGCAGCTGTGGGCTGTTCATGATTATCTGATACATCAACGGGTTATCCATCAGATTCTGGATGACCGGGTCGATGTAGCCGTTCACGCCGTTTTGCAGCGAAGTTCCGACAGTGCTGATGGCGTTAAGCTTGTCGTCGCTCAACAGCTGAATCTGTTTCTCGTTGTGCATGTAAGTACCCTGCGCCGAAATCGACGGGAAATAGTTCGATGCGGCGATTTTCTTGTCGTAATTCGCCATGTTGACCTTCTCCTGCGAGATCTTGAGATTCTTATTGTTCTCCATCGCCATGTCACGACAGTTCTGCAACGACAGCACCTGCTGCGCCATCATAGGAGAGACAACCGCCAAAATCACGGTCAAAATCACCAATTTCAATCTTTTAATTTGCATTGTTTTATATTTTTATCATTTATTCATTAATTTCTTCATCTCGAATGAAGTGAAATAATATGGAATGCAATAACAAAATCAGTCGATTGCATATGTTAAAAAAGTATTACTAAACTCCACTTCGTTCTGTTCGAAATGAGGGTGCAAAATAACAACACTTTTTAATGCCAGTAAAGGTCAATTTTTGACTAAAATATATCTAAAGGTCGAATTTTTGCAAATATATTAACATCATATCATAAAAATAGTGTACTTTTGTCGAAAATATTTCGAAATGGATAATAGATCGTATAACAGGTTCACCCTATCGAAAGTTAAAGAGTTGTTCTTAAAGGACGACATCATAAGCATTGGTGATGATTTTATCTTTGCGCGACAGAACAACAATGTCGACTGGGAGCTGCTGAAGTTTCCTAGCCGCATCGACGGTTTTGTGGCGGCGTATTGCCGAAAAGGACATTTCAAATGCACCATTAACCTCACGGAATATGAGATTCATGACGGAATGCTTGTGATAAACCTTCCGAATAATATTATTCAGCTGCAGCCTGTCAACCGCGATGACGAGCTTGTCGAGCTGACAATTATCGCTGTATCGCCGAAATATATGACAGCATTAAGCACCGACCTCGACAAGATATTCATCGATGCCATCAATATGCTGAAAAGCCCAATCATGACGACAACTCCCGAAGAGGTCAAAATTGCGACAGAGTATTTCAAACTCGTTGATAATGTTTTAAATATCGACTCGGAGTATCGCAATGTCAGTGTCGGTTATCTGCTCACTTCGGTGTTTTATCTCATCGGCGGCATGCTGAAAAAACGTCTCGATGCTGAAGCCGATGCTGAAGAAAAAACACCTTCAACAAGACATAAACGAGTGTTTGAAAGCTTCATCAAACTCGTTGAGAGATATCATAATAAGGAGCGTATGGTCAGTTTTTATGCCGACAGGTTGTGCATCACGCCGAAATATCTCTCGCAAATCGTAAAAAGCGTGAGCGGTTTCTCGGCGCCTGAGATCATCAATAAATATGTGATACTTGAGGCCCAGCATCTCCTGCGTCATACCAATATGAGTATCAAAGAGATAGCCGACCAGCTCAATTTCCCTAACCAGTCGTTTTTCTACAAATATTTCAAGGCTCACACCAGCTGCACCCCAAATTCTTATCGTCAGAAATAAAAAATTATTATTTTTGCAAAAATTTGAGTCATGTCGATAGTCAAGCACATACCGAACACCATCACATGCTGCAATTTGTTAAGCGGCTGTGTGTCAATACTTTTACTCTGTCAGAATCATGTTTTAGGTGCTGCAGCGATGATTTTTGTCGCTGCCATCTTTGATTTCTTCGACGGCTTTGCAGCACGAATGCTCAATGCGAAATCGCCCATCGGAGGCGAGCTCGACTCCTTGTCGGATGTCGTCTCTTTCGGAGTGGCGCCGTCGTTTATCATTGCCATGCTTCTGAGTAAAACCGGCATCAGCTGGATGGTCGCCGACGTCAACGTCTTCCCTATGCTGGCGTTCATCTTGGCGGCATTTGCTGCTGTGCGTCTTGCGAAATTTAACATCGACACACGTCAGAGCACGTCGTTCATCGGACTTCCAGTGCCTGCAGTAGGCCTTTTCATCGCTTCGCTGCCTCTGATGCTTTCGCGTATCTCAACAGAGAGCGCTCTTTATAATTTTATTGTAAACCCATATTTTTTGCTCGCCATCGTTGCCATCTTCAGCTGGCTGATGATCAGCGAGGTGCCGTTCTTCTCTTTTAAAATCAAGAGTTTACGGTTTAAAGAAAACATCCTGCGCTATTTCGTGGTGATTTTCGCCATCGTCGCTTTCATAATCCTGAAACTGGTGGCGTTGCCGTTTGTTTTCCTTTTCTATATTTTGATTTCGGTTATTTGCTACAGAGGATAAAGACCTTAAAAAATTAAGCGGCAGCCTTAAAGACCTTAATGCCATTAATGGCTTTAAAGCCTTTAGGGTTGCCGCTTTAATGTGATTAAGGCTATTTATCTCTTAATCACCTTCGTGACTTCACCGTCAATCTTCACGAAATAGATTCCTGCTTCCATGTCAGCCACATTGATTTGCATGTCACCTGACACCTCCTCATAACGTCTCACAACCTGTCCGAGGCTGTTGAAAATCTCTACATCTGAATGATTTTCACCGAGTTGGATGTTCAAAACATCGTTCATCGGGTTAGGATAAACTGCGACATCGTTCTTCTCGACGACTTCATAAACACCAGTGATTATTGTAGCTGCCGGGAATACCACGTTGTCGAGCCATGCGCAATCGCTGCCACTTGACATTGAGCTGTCCTTGCTATATTCCCATCTAAGTTCATGAGAACCTGGAGTCAAGTTATGTGAGAACTTTGTCCATGCGATCTCGCCCGACCAGTTGGTTACCTCTATTCCATCGACCTTGAAATACAGCTTATCCCAGTTACTTTCAGACGACACCTTATAATAGAAACTCACCTCACTTTCCATTCCGATTTCAATAGTAATATACAAGGCTGTTGTCTCGCTGTCAGAAATACCTGATGATTTGGCGCAATACATTCCTTCGTAAGGATTTTCAGTCACCACAGTCCAGGCGTAAACAGGGCTGACGCTGTGCCAATCGAATGCGCTGAAGTCGCCGGTCTCAAAGCCTTCCATCGACTGACCGACAGAAATATAATATGAGTCTTCAAGCGTATAATTGCCATAATATGCTGCATAAAACAGCTCATACATATTACCTATCACTGCGCTCTCGCTCAAAGTAAATGCCATATCTGCTGTAAACTCCTCGCCTGCTGCGATGACACCATATTGCCATTCCTGTGTAGGGATTGTAATCACATCGTGTGAGTTGAAAACCGTGAATGTTGCTGAAGGTAACGCTGCATCGCCGTTGTTTCTCAAAACGAAGTGCACTGTACCGCTGTCGCCAGGGTTCAGGTATGAGCCTGAAGATGTCTCGAGCACTGCGCTAACCAGTTCAAATTCAGGAGCATAGATTTTTGCGTTGAAATGGCTTTCCCATGTCTCAGTGCCATCGGTGCAAACGATGTTGAAACGTACGCTGGTGTTGTTAGGCACATTGTCGCTCACTGTGAAAGCGAAGGCATTTTCGAGTGTCGTGCTCTGGTTGCCTGCGATGTTGCCGACTGTTGCCGATGTCTCATTAAATGTCACATATTCGCTATCGCATGAAATAGTAGCTGTCACATTGGTTGCGTTGACGCTACCGACATTTGCCATGACCAAATTAAATGAATAGTTGCCATCGAAATCAATCTGTGAACCGCCGTTCAGGGTGTAGCTTTCATAAACAACGTATGGAGTATTGCTTGGCACTGACATAATCTCGACATTCTGAGGATATGAGCTCACTCCATAGACTTTCATAATCATTGTGCCAACGTTCTGGAGTCCGCCTTCAAACGCGATCTCAGCGGCACCGTTTTCGTCGGTAACACCCATTGCGATGACTTCGTCATCCATATAAATGAGGCAGCGGAAGCCCTTCAAGCCATTGCCGTTAGGGTCGGTAACTGTCACCTCAACTGACTGAGAGCCAACGACAAGCTGTCCTGGAGCATTAACTGTTGCTGTGTAAGGCTCATCAAGCCACACGTTGACAACGCCGTCACCGAGGATGTTCATATCATAGAAGTTCCAACGCAAAGCGCCTTCCTCAAACTGTCCAGGAGCTGTCACCCAAGGTGCTGTCATGCATTTGCCTTCAGCGTGTGCCATACTGAGACATCCCAGGCGGTCGTTCCACTGAGCGTCTGTCATCTCTCTCTCGAGGTGTGCGCCAGGACCTTCGGTCTGACCTTCGTTAAACCAGCCGTAACGTGAGTTTCCGATGACAGCTACAGCAAAATTCTCTATCTTCACCATCTTCTCGAGGATGCAATCTTCATCGAAAGCACCGCAGTCGCAGCCTTGTGAATGGAAGAATGTGTAGTTGTGGTTAACACCGTTGGCACCAGGAAAATCGCTGTTTGAAACGCCATACCATCCAGCAACGTATGTCGAGTTGGCGTGACCGTCATGGTGGACATAGCTTGTACCTGCATTGATAGCCTGTTTCAGCAATGAACCGCTCCAGTTGCCTTCTTCTTCATAAAGCTTGGTAAAGTCATAACTCTCAGGATAACCTAATGTTGTATATCCGTTATCATCATGCAAACCGATAAGAAGCTCGAGATAATCCGAACCGTTTGATGTCGGGTTGTCATAGAGATGTTCACCAGCCAAAATCACCTTCTGGAACTCGCCCAGAACTGGGGTCTGCTGATATGACAAGGTCTTGTGAATCATGTTTTGGAGATCCGCAACTGTCTTAAACGACATACGGCTGATGCCGACTTCCGGAAGGAGGTCGTCCTCACCCGGCTCACCGTAACGGTTGTTGCCATTGTCATTCCAAGTGCCGTCGAGACCTGAATAATAAAGGTCGGCAGGGATGTTGTTGCTTTCCTGGAGACTGCTCGATTGAACTTGGCAGAAGAAACCACGGTAAGGCACGATGTTGACATCACCACCCAAAACAACCATCAAAATACCGTTGTTCTGATATTCCTGAATGATGTAGTTACGAATCTTATCCTGGTTGTCATTGCCGGTCATATTAGCGTAAATATCTGATACCAAAGCGATTCTGTTACGCAAACCGATTGAGTTGTAATAGTTGCAATACTCGCTGTAAGCATCGACAAATTCTGAGCTTGTGATGATCAAAACATCGTAAGCTGTCACTTCACGACCTCTTGTCTCATAGTTCTCAACCATCTCAGGGTTCTGAGCGAGACGTTTCACGCTGTTTTTAATCTCTTGTGTTCCCCAAAGATTTGCGCTGTTGTCGGCTCTGGAAGCTTTAACGTTTACACGCACGTTCGCTGTTTTTGCATACATCACCTTACCTTCTGAAGGGATATATTTTACAGGAGTAAATGAGGTGAATGCGAAGCCATAGCCGTTCTTGTATTGTGTAGTCAAAACACCATGATTTTCAGCAGGATACACGCTTCTTGATGCATAAATTGCCTCATTGACGACCAAATCTTTCTTTTCATTATCGCCAACTGTTCTTGATGGCTGATATGGGAAGAGGTTTATATTGCTTTCAATCTCTTGAAAATCAGAGAGTTCCACTTCAACTGACTCTGCCTCTGTACCTTGTGGCAGCAATAAGCTCACCGACTGGTAAGGCAATGTAGGATTACCAGCCACAGCGGTCTGCATACAGCCGTCAAAGCTGATTTGTTGATATCCGCGAAGCTCTGTAACCTTCGGATTATCAAAATGATAGGTTTTCTCAACTGTCTGAGCGAAAGTGATTAAGCTCATAACTGACAGAAGTACTAATAAGGTTAGTTTTTTCATTTTATAAAATTTTAATGATTATTCATAAAAGTCTGCAAAGGTACATTTTTTTTATAAATAAGGTGCAAATTTTTCAAAAAAATAACAATTCATATTGATTTCTTTGTACTTTTGTAGTATGAAAACGAAATTCTACATAATCATTGCGCTGTTTCTCTTGGTGTCGTGCTCGACATCAAAGAAAGATGATATCGACATAAAGGTTGATAACTTATTGAGTCAGATGACTTTAACAGAAAAAATCGGGCAGCTATGTTGTCCGATAGGCTTTAACCTTTATGACGACGAATCGTACAAAAACCTCATCGACACCTTGCCTGTTGGAGGTTTCTGGGCCGTTTTTCGTGCCGACCCATGGTCGCAGAAGACACTTAAGACAGGACCTGGCGCTAATAAGTCAAGGTTGATTTTCAAGGAGATGCAGCGATATGCTGTGGAAAACACGCGCCTCGGTATTCCGATTTATTTTGCCGAAGAGTGTCCGCATGGCTTGATGGCTGTGGGTGCCTCCGTGTATCCGACGGGACTTGGAATGGCTGCGACTTGGGACGAGGAATTATTATATTCATTAGGTGACGCGATAGGCTTGGAAGCTTACAGCAGAGGTGCTCGGTTCGGATACGGTCCGGTGCTCGACATCGCACGCGACCCGCGCTGGTCGAGAGTGGAAGAGACATTCGGCGAGGACCCGTATCTGTCGGGAACATTAGGCAGCGCCATGATAAGAGGCATGCAGAATTACGTTGGCGCCACAGTGAAACATTTTGCGGCTTACGGCATCCCTGAAGGTGGGCATAACGGCGCCGCCGCACAGACGGGACCAAATTATCTGATGTCGGATTACCTTTCCAGCTTCGAAATCGCAGTCAAAAACGGTGCCAAAAGCATAATGACATCATACAACGCCATCGACGGAGTGCCTTGTACATCAAACAGTTGGCTCTTGAAAGATGTCTTACGTGAGCAGTGGGGATTCAAAGGCGTGGTGTTCTCCGACCTCGGCAGCATCTGGGCATTACATAGCACACACAGGACGGCAGCGAGCCAGCTGGAGGCGACAGCTCAGGCAATAAATGCTGGTGTCGACATAGATCTCGGCGGTTCGAATTATGGGAAATATTTGAAAGAAGCCGTCGAACAAGGTTTAGTGCCAATCGAAAACGTCGATGACGCTGTTCGCAGAGTTTTACGGTTCAAATATGAAATCGGGTTGTTCGATGATCCGTACAAAACTATAAAGGTACACGGCCGTGATGGTGCATTGGGGTGGGCAGCGGCACATCATTCCGTAGTTTTATTGAAAAATGACGGTATTTTGCCATTAAAACGTGACGTGAAATCCATCGCCGTCATCGGACCTAACGCCGACAATATGTACAATCAATTAGGCGATTACACAGCACCACAAGACCCTGACAAGATTGTCACAGTGTTGGAAGGCATTCGCGATCGTGCTGACGCCAACACAAAAATCATCTATGCCAAAGGCTGCTCCATCCGCGACACCAATGACGCCGACTTTGAATCAGCGATAAAGGCAGCAAAATCAGCAGATGTCACCATTTTGGTCGTCGGAGGTTCAAGCGCACGCGACTTCAAGACATCATACGAATCAACCGGCGCAGCAGTCGTCAACGACCACATCTCCGATATGGACTGTGGTGAAGGCTACGACCGCGTTTCCATCGAGCTATCAGGCTTGCAGGAAGACCTCATCAAAGAGATCGCAAAGCTGCATAAGCCATTGATTATCATTTATATAGAAGGTCGTCCGTTGCTTAAGAACACTGCCAACGAAGTCGCCAACGCACTTTTAACAGCATTCTATCCTGGCGCACGAGGTGGCGGCGCCATCGCTGACATAATCTTCGGAAACCAAAACCCTGCCGGACGTTTGCCGATATCGCAGCCACGCAACACAGGCCAGATTCCGATATATTATTCGCAACCGAGACCTCACGACTACGTCGAATGCGAGAGCACGCCACTATTCTGCTTCGGTCATGGTTTGAGTTACACAAAATTTGAATATAGCAATTTGATTATCAATAAATTAAATAATACAATAGAAGTCTCCGTCGACGTCAAAAACATTGGCGATTACCACGGCGACGAGGTCGTACAGCTGTATCTTCGCGATGAATATGCCACCATCACTCCTGCCGAGAAGCTCCTTAAAGGATTTAAACGTATTTTTATCTTAACCAATGAAACTAAACATATTACGTTTACCATCCCAACGGAGAATCTCGAACCCGGAGAGTTCACCATCATGGTCGGCGCCTCGTCTGACGACATCCGCCTGAAAGAAAAAATTGAAATTTAATTTGCTTTTTTAAATAAATCTACGTTATTTTGCATTATGGATATGCTCATTTTAGTACCTAAAACGACTAACCGTCTGCACTATATCTTTGACTTGATTATCAAAGACTTACTTGGTATTTCTTTTAAATTAACGACCGATAACGAGACTTTTGCATCGTATAACGGCCCGAAGATGCATTACGGCAACAACCAGTTTTGGAACGAGCCGTTTCAGAAGGCGACGAGCCTGCTTTTCGAGCACGACATCACTGAGAAAGAACTGAAAATCATTGATTATAAAGATGTTAAGGCATTCTTTCCGGTTTATAACGACAAGTCAATATTTCCTTTCGACATCTTCGCTGCCTCGTTTTACCTTGTGACACGTTATGAGGAATACCTTCCGCACATCAACGACAAGCACAACCGCTTTCAGGCAAAGGACTCTATCCTATTCAAAATGAATATGTTAGATAAGCCTTTGATTAATATCTGGGCAATGGAACTTGGCAATATTCTGACTGCCATTTATCCTGAGCTTCAGCTGAAAAAGAAGACATTCTCATTCATCCCCACCTACGATGTCGACGCGGCTTGGGCTTATAAAAACAAAGGCATCTTCAGGACTTTGGCATCGTCGGCAAGAGATATCTTAAACCTTGATTTTCAAGAGTTTAAGAAGAGATGGAAAGTCATCTTTGGCAAGATACACGACCCGTTTGACACTTTCGACTACCAGCTTCAGCTGCAAAAAGAGCTGAATTTGCGTCCTTTGTACTTCATCCTTTGCGGAGAATATGACATCAACGACAAGAATATCTCGCTGAGAAACACGAATTTCCAAAACCTGATAAAACGCCTCGGCGACTATGCGAAAGTGGGCATTCACCCGTCATATAACTCATATCTCAACAAAGAAAAAGTCAGAATCGAGATTGAAAACCTCTCGAAGGTGCTGAACCGTGAAATCACCATCAGCCGCCAGCATTTCCTCAGACTTCGTCTGCCTTTGAGCTATCAGATTCTGCTCGACCACGACGTAACTGACGATTACACAATGGGTTATGCCACATTGACAGGCTTCCGCGCCGGCATCGCCGACACTTTCCGTTTCTTCGACCTCGAACACGATAACGTCACCAACCTCAACATACATCCGTTCGCAGTGATGGACGGCACCTTGCGCGACTACCTCGACCTTAACATCGAGGAGGCTTATGAGAAGACGACAAGAATCATCCAGGAAGTGAAAAACGTGAACGGAACATTCATACTTTTGTGGCATAACGAGACGCTCAGCGACGAAAAACGTTGGACAGGCTGGAAGGCATTGTATAGAAGAATCCTCGACTACGCTTTAGACAAGTCATGATAAGCTATTTAACTCATAATCAGATAGATAAGCAACGTTGGGACGAATGTTTGGCGCAAAGCCCCGACGGCCTAATCTATGCCTGGTCATGGTATCTCGACGTGGTTCATCCAGGTTGGGAATCCTTGGTCGAAGACGATTATGAGGCTGTCATGCCGCTCGCTGGAAGCAGGAAATTCGGCATAAATTATTTGTTTCAGCCTTTTTTTACTCAAAAATTTGGTGTTTTTTCAAAAAAAGAGGTTTCAGAAGCTAAAATTGAGGAGTTTTTGGAGGCGATTCCGGAGAAATTTGAGTTTGCAGAGTTCCGCCTTAATGGCCTTAAGGGCGTTAAGGGCATTAATGGCGTTAAGGGCCTTAACCATCGCAATATTGAACTTGATTTAAGCCCTGAATATAGTGTTTTGGCAGGAAACTATCACTCTAACACCAAGCGCAATCTCGCGAAAGCGAAAAAAGAAGACCTGACAATTGTAGAAGATGCTCAACCTTCAGTGATTATTGAGCTTTTCAGAAAAAACAGAGGGAAAGACATCAAGCATTGGGGCGACACGGAATATGAAAGACTGCTGAAGCTCGTCGAGACGGCGAAAAGTCATGGCAAATGCTTGGTTTTAAGTGCTCAAAACGCTGACAATCAGATTGTTGCAGGAGCATTTTTCATGATAAGTCACAACAAAATAGTGTTTCTTTTCTCAGGTTCCGATGAGTCGAATAAAGAAAACCACGGGCTCACATTTTTGCTCGATTACGTCATTGAAAAATACAGCGGCACGCAAAACATCCTCGATTTCGAAGGCTCTGACAACGATGGTTTAGCCAGATTTTACAAGGGTTTCGGAGGAGAAGAGACGACATATACAGGCATTCGTTTCAACAAGGCGAAAGGCTTGACAAAACTTGCATTGAAAATTTTAAAAGAACATAAAAATTAACAAACCATGGTAAAAGTAGTAGAATTTGATGCATTCAACAGTATCATCAATAATTTCGTCGCAGAAGTGAGAAATGTGGAGGTTCAGGACGACAGGATGCGTTTTCGCAAAAACCTCGAGCGTATAGGCGAGCTGATGGCTTATGAAATCAGCAAGACCCTTGATTATGAAAAGGTTACCGTTACCACACCGCTTGCTGAGAAAGACACCAACATACTCGTCGACCAGCCTGTTCTGGCGACCATCTTGCGTGCGGGAGTGCCTATGCACCAAGGCTTTTTGAACATTTTCGACAAGGCTGACAACGCTTTCATTGCAGCGTATAGAAAATATGACAAAAACGAGGATTATGAGATTCGTATCGAGTACTATTCAGCTGCAAAAATCGACGGTCGTGTTCTCATTCTCGTCGACCCTATGCTTGCCACCGGCTCATCGATGGTACAATGCCTCGAAGGTCTGCTACACGGAGAGATGAAACCGAAAAAACTTCATCTTGTGTCAATCATCGCAAGTGCTGAAGGTGTTGATTATGTGAAGAAAAAACTGTCGAAATACGACGCTACACTATGGGTCGGCAGCATCGACGACGAGCTTACAGCGAAGGCATACATCGTGCCGGGATTGGGCGATGCCGGCGACCTCGCTTATGGTGAGAAGGAATAAGGTCTACCGTTTACAGTTTAAAGATTAAAGAAAAAATATGAAAACAAAAGAGAGTTTCGGTTCCAAGTTTGGAATTATAGCGGCAGCAGCGGGTTCTGCCATCGGATTAGGTAATATTTACCGCTTCCCTTGTGAGGCTGGCGCTAACGGCGGCGGCGCATTCTTCATCGTATATCTTGCCATTGTGCTGCTCATGGGATTGCCTCTCATGGTGTCGGAGTTCGTGATAGGACGACGCTCGGGTAAAAACCCGGTAGGCGCGTTCAGAACACTCGCTCCAGACCAAAAAGGCTGGTCAGGAATAGGTTACATGGGCGTGATCTGCGCGTTTCTTATCCTCGCCTTCTACTGCACCGTGGCTGGCTGGACCATCGACGCGGTCGGTAAATCCATCATCAACTATTATCACGACTTGGATAAGGTTACGATTCAAACAGATTTCAACAACTTGATGAATGAGTCATGGCAGCCTATCCTCAGCGAGGGAATCTTCATCTTCCTAACTGCTTTTATTATTATAAAAGGTGTGACAAAAGGCATTGAGAAATACTCGAAAATCCTCATGCCGGTGCTGTTTGGAATTTTGATCGTGTTAGCAATTAAATCATTGACATTACCGAAAGCCGCCGAAGGCATAGGATTTTTCCTGAAGCCGGATTTCTCAAAAATCACAGGTAAGGTGCTCATCAACGCACTCGGACAGGCCTTTTTCTCATTGAGTTTAGGAATGGGAGTTTTGATCACCTACGGCTCTTATATCGCGAAAAACGACAACCTCACCTCCACCGCATTCGCAGTGTGCGTCAGCGACACTCTCATCGCGATCTTGGCCGGTATCGTGATATTCCCTGCAGCGTTTACGTTCGGCATCCAGCCTGAGGCAGGCAACGAATTGGCATTCGTGACATTGCCGATGCTGTTCGACAAGATGGCTGGCGGTTATTTCTTCTGCCTCATCTTCTTCCTCCTGCTGACGATAGCGGCACTCACCTCCTCCATTTCATTGCTTGAAGCTCCGGTTTTGTTCCTCACTGAAGAATTACACCTAAGTCGTAAAAAAGCCACTATTTACTCGGCAATCGCAACATTTGTGCTTTGTGTCATCTCAAGTGAGAGTCTGCACGACGGCACCCCATTGAAGATTTTCGGATTTAGCGTTTTCTCCGCCCTCGACATGATATCATCCAATTTCCTGATGACCATCGGAGGCTTGTTAACAATATTATTCATCGGTTGGAAGATGAAGAAATCCGATTTCATGGACGAATATACCAACGGCGGCACCATCAGTATGGGATTGAGAAAAATCATGTATTTCATCATTAGATTCATTGCACCAGTAGCAATTACAATAATTTTGATAACGCAGTTTATGAAATAATAACTCTT
>Ga0310690_10004270_pt1 | contig 20454 bp, 17 predicted proteins | sample AusTroGonzalo_MG_2_FD_207661 | JGI IMG/M metagenome (GOLD analysis project Ga0310690, IMG submission 207661) | Bovine rumen microbial communities from tropical cattle in Woodstock, Queensland, Australia - Gonzalo_04 (v2) (version 2) | ecosystem: Host-associated > Mammals > Digestive system >...
GATCGCCGACGAATGCGTGGCGATCTTCGGGCGCATGGGCTTCACCGCGATGGAAGGTCCCGAGATCGAGGACATCTACCACAACTTCGACGCGCTCAACACTCCCGCCGACCATCCTTCGCGCGACCCGCAGGACACCTTCTACTTCCCCGACGGCAGGATCCTCCGTTCGCAGACCAGTCCGGTGCAGATCCGGGTGATGGAGTCGCTCCGGCCGCCGATCCGCATCGTCGCCCCCGGCAGGGTCTTCCGCCGCGACACCCCCGACGCCACCCACGGCGCGAATTTCCATCAGATCGAAGGATTGAGCGTCGATCGGAACGTCTCGCTCGCCGACCTCAAGAGCGTGCTCCAGCGCTTCGCCTGCGAGATGTTCGGAGAAAAGGTGAAGATCCGGCTGCGTCCGCACTTCTTCCCCTTCACCGAACCGAGCGTCGAATACGACTTCAGCTGCGTCGTCTGCGGCGGCAAAGGATGCAATGTCTGCAAGAATTCCGGCTGGATCGAGATCGCCGGAGCCGGGATGGTCGATCCCGCGGTCTTCCGCAACGTCGGCTACGATCCCGAAGAGTGGACCGGGTTCGCCTTCGGGCTCGGCATCGAACGTCTCGCCATGCTCCGCTACCGGATCCCCGATCTGCGGCTGCTTTACGACAACGACGTGCGCTTCCTCGAACAATTCTGACCCATCAACGGATGAAACGGTAAAATGAATATCTCCAGACTGTGGCTCAATGATTATGTGCCGCTCAACTGCGACGACGCCACGCTGTGCCGCAAGTTGACGATGGCGGGCATCGAAGTCGAGAAGATCGAATCCGAAGAACGCACTCCCGCCGGAGTCGTCGTCGCCAAGATCCTCGAACGCAAACCCCACCCCGGCAGCGACCACCTCTCGGTCTGCCGCGTCTTCGACGGCACCGCCGAACGCCAGATCGTCTGCGGCGCTCCCAACTGCGACGCGGGCAAAACAGTTCCGCTGGCGACCGTCGGCACCGTCTTCCACACCCCGGAAGGCGACTTCAAGATCAAGAAATCGAAGCTCCGCGGCGTCGACTCCGAAGGGATGATGTGCAGCGGCAAGGAACTCGGTCTCAACGAGGACCACGAGGGTCTGATGATCCTCGACGACCGCTTCGAGGCGGGAACTCCGCTCTCGCTGCTCTTCCCGGGCAGCGCCAGGCTCGAACTCGAAGTCACTCCGAACCGTCCCGACTGGCTCTCCGTCTGGGGCATCGCCCGCGACGTCTCCTGTCTGCTCGACGTCGAGGCGAAGCTCCCCGAGATCAAGGTGCCGGAATGCACGACCCCTGCGCCCGGACTCGTCGCCATCGAGGCTCCCGACCTCTGCCGCCGCTACATCGGCAGGGTGATCCGCAACGTCAAGGTGGGTCCCTCCCCCAAGTGGATGGTCGAAAGGCTCGAAAGCGTCGGTCTGCGCTCGATCAACAACGTCGTTGACGTCACCAACTTCGTGCTGATGGAGCTCGGTCAGCCGCTCCACGTCTTCGACTTCGACAAACTCGCCGGAGGCAGGGTCGTCGCCCGCCGCGCCAAACCGGGCGAGAAGATCACCACCCTCGACGGGAAGCGGCTCGACCTCGACGAACAGGTGCTCGTGATCGCCGACGCCGAGAAGCCCGCCGCCCTTGCCGGAGTGATGGGCGGACTCGATTCCGGCGTCACCGCGGAGACCGTCAACGTGCTGCTCGAAAGCGCCGCCTTCGACCCCGTGTCGATCCGCAGTACCAGCCGCCGCTTCAATCTCGCCAGCGATTCGAGCTACCGCTTCGAACGCGGCGTCGATCCCGAGACGACCGCGCTCGCCGGGATCCGCGCGGCGCAGCTGATCCTCGAAACCGCCGGAGGCCAACTCGCCACCGAGGCGGTCGAGGTCGGCGAAGCGCTCCCCGAACGCAAGACGATCCGCTGCCGCTTCGACCGGATCCGCGCGCTGATCGGGACCGAGGTCTCCAACGAACGCATGACGGAGATCTTCCGCAAGCTCCGGCTCGAAGTCTCCGGCGTCACCGGAACGGGATGCACCGTCACCGCGCCGCTCTTCCGCCGCGACCTCGAACGCGAAGCCGACCTCGCCGAGGAGGTCGCGCGCATCAACGGTCTCGACGAAGTGCCGCTCATCCCCGTTTCGGCGAAATGCTGCCATCCCGCCTCCGCCGACGCCTACCGCAAGGTGGCGCATCTGCGCGACGCGGCGGCGGAACTCGGCTTCTGCGAATGCTGCCATTACAGCATCGTCGGAGAAGCCGGAGCGCTCGCCGACAGCCGTTTCGCCTCCTCCGATCTGGTGAAGCTCTCGAATCCGATCAACAACGAGCTCGCGGTGATGCGACCGAGCCTCTTCGGAGGATTCCTCGGCGCGGTCGAACGCAATCTCGCCCACGGCAACGGCGACCTGCGTCTCTTCGAGCTCGGCAAGGTCTTCTGCGCCGATCCGAAGAAGTTCCCCGAGGAGCGCCATGAACTCGCGCTGCTGCTGACCGGCTGCCGCCATCCCGAACGCTATTCGTCGGAGGCGGCGGAGAAATTCGACTTCTTCGATCTCAAGGGAGCGGTCGAAAGCCTGCTCGAACGCTACGGATTCCGCAACTGGAACTTCCTCCGCCTCGACGGGGACCGCCGCTTCCGTCCGGGCTGCGCCGCCGAAGTGCGGATCGAAGGGAAATGCGCCGGAGCGCTGGGAGAAGTCAACCCCGAATTCTCCACCGGCTGGCGGAGCCACTCCCCGGTCTTCGTCGCGCTCCTCGACGCCGCCCCCTTCTTCGCGGCGGAGGGTCGCCCCTTCCCCGCCTGCAAGCCGCTGCCTCTCTTCCCCGCGACCGAACGCGACATCGCCTTCGTCGCCGACGCGGCGCTCGAGCATGCCAAGGTGATCGACTTCATCCGCCGCTGCAAGGCGCCCTACCTCGAGTCGGTGCGTCTCTTCGACATCTTCGCCGACGACAAGCTCAAGGCGGCGGGACGCAAGAGCCTCGCCTACAAGCTGACCTTCCGCAACCGCGAACGCACGCTGACCGACGTCGAGATCAACCGCGCCGTCGATCAGCTGCGGGCGAAACTCGCGGTCGAACTGCAGGTCGAACTGCGTTGAACCGTCAACCGATTTCAATACAAGGAAAGCAACCATGAACAAGACTCCCGGAACCGTCTACGAAGGATCCCTCGAGGCCCGCGGACTGAAATTCGGCATCGTCTGCGCCCGCTTCAACCACTTCTTCGTCGCCAAACTGCTCGAAGGCGCGATGGACGCCCTCACCCGCCACGGAGCCGACGCCGCCGACGTCGCGGTCGCCTATGTGCCCGGCTCCTACGAGATCCCCTTCGCGATCAAAAAGATGCTTTCGCTCAAGAAATTCGATGCGATCCTCGCGCTCGGCGTCGTCATCCAGGGTGCGACTCCCCACGCCGGATACATCAACAGCGAAGTCGCCAAGTGCCTCGCCCAGCTCGGGCTGGAATCCGGCACGCCGGTCACTTACGGCATGATCACCGCCGACAACCTCGATCAGGCGATCGAACGCAGCGGGACCAAGGCGGGCAACAAGGGCGCCGACGCCGCGATCGCCGCGATCGAAATGGCAAATCTGGTGCGGAACCTCAAGTGAACATGAGCACCGGAAACCGAAATCCCGAGGCGGTGCGCCGCCACACCAAACGGCTCGGGCGCGAACTCGCCATGCAGTTCCTCTTCAGCTGCGAACTGCGCGGCGAGACTCCCGGCGCCGCCCTCTTCGATCTCTTCTTCGAGTCGGTGCGCGACGAAGTGAATCTCCCCGACGGCAGGCTCGCCCGCAAGGGATGCGAATACGCCGCGGAACTCTACTCCGCCGTCGAACTCCGGCGCGAGGAGATCGACGGGATCATCAAACCCCACTGCCGCAACTGGGACTGGAACCGCGTCGCCGCCGTGGACCGCAACATCCTGCGGGTCGCGGTCGCCGAACTCCTCGAACACCCGGAACTGCCGCTGCTGGTCCCGATCGACGAGGCGGTGGAGATCGCGCGCGATTTCTCCGGCGAGGAGGGCGGGCGTTTCGTCAACGGAGTTCTCAATTCGCTCAAGGACGAAGTCGAAAAACTGCGCCGCAAGGCGTGAGACGGACGGCATCCGCAACGGGAAAAACGGTCTGAAAATGTCGATCTTCTCGATTTTCAAACGGGGGTTGGAAAAGAGCGCGACCAAAGTCTCGCGCGCCTTCTCCGCCGTGTTCACCGGGATCCGGGCGCACGACGACGCCAGCTTCGACACGCTCGAAGGCATGCTGATCTCCGCCGATTTCGGCGTGGCGGCGGCGCGGCGCATCGTCGCGGGGATCCGCGACCGCTACGAACGCGGCGAGATCGCCACCGACGCCGATCTCGCCGCCGTCGCCCGCGACGAAGTGCTGGCGATCCTCAACTCCCGCCGCCGTCCGATCCGGCGCGCGCCCGACGGCGAACCGACGGTGATCCTGATGGTCGGCGTCAACGGCAGCGGCAAGACCACCACCATCGGCAAACTCGCCGCCCGCTGGAGCGGCGAAGGCCGCAAAGTGATCCTCGGCGCCTGCGACACCTTCCGCGCCGCCGCCGTCGAACAGCTCGAACTCTGGGGCGGACGCACCGGCTGTCAGGTGATCCGCGCCAATCACGGGGCAGATCCCGCCGGAGTCGCCTTCGACGCCGCCAAAGCAGCGCTCGCGCGCGGCGCGGAGTACCTTCTCATCGACACCGCCGGACGCCAGCAGAATCATCCCGATCTGATGGCGGAACTCGCCAAGATCCGCCGGGCGATCGGCAAGGCGCTTCCCGGCGCCCCCCACGAGGTGTGGCTCACCGTGGACGCGTCGCTCGGCTCCAACGTGCTGAGCCAGGCGAAGGAATTCGGCGAATCCGCCGGGCTGACCGGACTGGTGCTGACCAAACTCGACGGGACCGGACGCGGCGGCATGGCGACCGCGCTCCAGCAGGAATACGAACTGCCGGTCTTCTTCGCCGGATTCGGCGAGGCGCCGGAGGACCTTCAGGAATTCGATCCCGTCTGCTACGCCGACGCCCTCTTCGGCGGCGCCAGACCGTAAGACGCAACCGCGGGAAGGAGGAAGAGCATGTTCACCGGCCTGGTCGAAACGACCGGAACGATCGCACGGCGCGGCGGCAACGCCCTGACGGTGCTCCCGGCGCATCCCCTCGTTTCCCCGGTGCGCGGAGAAAGCATCGCGGTCAACGGCTGCTGCCTGACGCTGGAAACCGCCGCCGACGACGGATCGCTCACCTTCCACACCCTCGCCGAAACGCTCCGGCGCACCAATCTCGCCTCGCTCCCCGCGGGGAGCCGGGTCAATCTCGAACGCGCGCTCCGGGTCGGCGACCGCTGCGGCGGTCACTTCGTGCTGGGGCATGTCGATGCCGTCGGCACCGTGATCCGCCGCGAACGCCGGAGCGACGGCGACTTCGAGCTGGCGGTGGAGTTTCCCGGGGAATTCGCCTGCGAAGCGGTCCCGAAAGGGTCGGTCGCCGTCGACGGCGTCTCGCTCACCGTCGCCGAACTGCCCGCCGCGAACACGCTTTCGCTGCGGCTGATCCCCGAGACCCTCTCCGTCACCGCGCTCGCCGACCGCGCGCCAGGAACGGCGGTCAACCTCGAATTCGACATCCTCGGCAAATATGTGCTCCGGCAGCTGAGCGCGGCGCGCGGCGGCGAAGCGGAGGCTCCCCGCGGCGGCGTCACCTTCGATCGTCTCCGGGAAGCGGGGTTCTTCGGATCATGAAGAACCTCGTCTTCGGCTTGAGCGCCGCCGCGGCGACGGCGGATGAGCTGCGGAGGATCTCGCATCTGCCCGGATTCTCCTTCCGCGAATTCCCCGGCGACGTGCTGGATTCCCCCGAACTCCGGCGGGAACTCGCCGCCTCCGGCGGGGAGATCGAGATCCGCGACCTCGCGGAACCGGCGACGCTCCGGCGGATCGTCGGCGAAGGGAATCCGCAGTTGGAGGAGGAATTCGAACGCCACTTCCGCCGACGCCTCGGATGCGCCGTCGGACTCGGGATCCGCCGCTTTTCGCTCGATCCCGACTGGGAAACGCTCTCCGCCGATCACGACTATGCGAAGTCGGCGATGCGGCTGTTCCGGATCCTCGGGTCGATGCTGCCGATGGCGATGATGCGCGCCCTCCGGCTGCGGGTGCGGCTCCCCCACGGCGCCGTCGTGCCGGAAGCGGTCCGGAAGCTCCGCCGTGAACTCGGGATCCCCACCTTCGGGATCCTCTGCGAACTTCATCCCCACGAGGCGGGAGCCTTCGCCGCGGCGGAGCGCTTCCTCTCCCTGCGCGGGGAATCCGACGAATGGCGGATCGCCTTCGAACCCGCCGCGGGCAACCGCCTCACCGCCGCGCCGCTGCGCCAGCTCATCGCGCGGGCGCTTCCCCTCGCGCCGGAGGGAGTCCTCAGGCTGACCTTCGCCCCCGAACCGGCGACCCCCGACGCGGCGCTGGCGGCGGAACTGCGGCAGCTCGCCGACGAACTCGGTTGAGGTCCCCATGACGACGAATCCTCCGGGCGGCGCCACAAAAAAACACCTCTCGATCCTCCGCAGCTCCACGGGGACCGCGGCGGCGACGCTGGCGAGCCGGATCCTCGGTCTGATCCGGGTGAAGATCGAAGCGCTGACCTTAGGCGGCGGCGATCTCGCCAGCGGATGGTTTCTCGCCTTCGCGGTGCCGAACCTCTTCCGCCGCATCCTCGGCGAGGGCGCCCTCGGGACCGCGCTGATCCCGCTGGTCGCCGAAGCCGAACAGAAAGGCGGTCCGGAACGGGTCCGCCGCGAACTCGGGGTGATCTTCGCCGCCCTCGCCGCGCTCCTCGCGCTGATCGTGATCGCCGTATCGGGCGCGGCGATGCTGGCCGAGGCGCTGACCGCCGGAAAAACCGACGGATTCGCCGCCTCGCTGCGCATGCGGATCTTTCTCCGGCTGCTGCCGCTGCTGATGCCCTACGCCTTCTTCATCTGTCTGGTGGGCGTGATCGGCGCAGTGCTCAACTACATGCGCATCTTCGTGCTGCCCGCGCTCGGCGCCCTGCTGCTCAACATCGTGCTGATCGCGACGCTGGGCTTCGCCTATTGCAGCTTCCGCGGGGGGATCGGGGAGATCGCCGGATTTCTCCCGAAGCTCGCGTCGGCGGTGCTGCTCTCGGGCGTGATCCAGTTTCTCCTGATGGCGCTGCTGCTCCGCCGCTGCGGCCGGAGCCCGCTCTTCCGCCGCCGCGGAAGGGAAGGCGGAGACGCCGGGGACCCTCCCCGCGCGATCCTCGGCAGACTCTTCCGGCTCGCGCTCCCCGGCATGATCGGCGGCAGCGCCCTTCAGGTGAGCTTTCTGGTCGATCGCGGACTCGCGGTCTGGCTCGGCAGGCAGGCGGTCCCCGCGCTGACCTACGTCGACCGGCTGGTCGATCTGCCGATCGGGATCTTCGCGATCTCGCTCGGCGCGGTGCTGATGGCTTCGATGGGACGCGCCGCCGCCGAGGGGAAGCACGACGAACTCGTCGACGATCTCGCCTTCGGGCTGCGCCACGTCTACTTCATCTGCGTGCCGATGGCGGCGGGGGTGATGCTCTTCCACGAGCCGATGCTGAAGCTGCTCTGCCTCGGCGGCAACTACACCATGAGCGACCTCGACGCCGCCCGAACCGTTGCGATCTTCTACGGTTCGGGGATCCCTTTTTTCTGTTCGATCAAGGCGATATTGCCCGCCTTCTACGCCCGCAAGCACATGACCGAACCGCTGATCGCTTCGCTCGTTGCGATCGCGGTCAACATCGTGCTCAATCTGGCGCTGATGGGACCGCTGCGGCAGGGCGGGATCGCGCTCGCCACCGTGATCGCTTCGCTCGTCAACAACGCGATCCTGCTGTCGCTGCTGCGGCGGCAGGGATTCCGTCTGCCGGGCGGCGAACTGGCGCGGAGCTTCCTGCGCGCGGTCTTCACGGCGGCGGTCACGGGCGGAACGGCGGCGCTGATCTTCCGCCGGATCCATCCGGCGGGGACGATCCCGTGGATGGCGGAATTTCTCCTCTTCTGCGGCGCGGCGGCAGGGTTCGCCGCAGGCTACTGGCTGCTCAACTGGCTGCTGCGCGCGCCCGAACCGCGGGAATTCTTCCAGATGCTGCGGCGCCGCGCAAGATGAAGGCGATCGGCGGTACGGACAAAAGCGGCAGTACCGTCAAAAGGCGCCTCTGCCAAAAGTCTGCCAGATGATTTTGCGAAGGATTCGGGAGCGGGATCAGCCGGTAGTCCCGAGTGGGTTTAGCCTCAGCGCCAAACCCCGAGGGCGCTCCGGCGGAGCCCGGTTTTGAGACGAGCAAAGCATCGGCGCTACTTTTGGCAGGGGCGCCCCAAAAGGCAGCCGAAGTCCGCTCCGGAAGCGGTTTCAGCTTGAAAAAAGAGCGCAGGACCATTATATTATCCGAATTTCAAAATCATGGTCAGCAAAATGAAAGAAATCACAGCCAACCTCTTCCGAGTTGCGATCATCGCCGCAGTCGCCGGGATCTCCGCCTTCTGCGCGCGATGCTATTACGTCAGCTTTCTGGCGGAGAATTCGCTTTCGTTCCGCACGTCGCTGGTGCTGACCGTCATCTTTCTCTGCGGACCGCTCGCCTACTTCGCGCTGCTGAGCGTGCTGCGTTACTGCTTTTACCGCGAATTCGCCTCCCCCGCCGACGGGGAGCTGCCCTTCTGCACCGTGGTCGTGCCCGCCTACAACGAAGGCTCCCACGTCTGCAAGACCATCGAAAGTCTGCTCCGGAGCGACTATCCCGCCGACAAATTCGAGATCATCGCCGTCGATGACGGCAGCATCGACGACACCTTCCGCTGGATCAAGCTCGCCGCCGAAGCCGCGCCGGAACGCGTGCGGGTGATCCGCTTCCCCGGCAACCGGGGGAAACGCGCCGCGCTCAACGCCGGATTCTCGGCGGCGAAGGGGGCGATCGTCGTCACCATCGACAGCGATTCGATCGTCGAACGGCGCACGCTCCGCCGCATCGCGGCTCCGCTGGTCCGGGATCCCCGCGTCGGCGCCGTCTCCGGCAGCGTGACGGTCAGCAACACCGCCAACGGACTGCTGCCCTCCTTCTTCGAGACCTGCTTCACCTTCTCCTTCGACTTCATCCGCTGCGCGCAGAGCGTGCTTCACGGCGTGGTCTGCACCCCGGGCGCGATCAGCGCCTACCGGCGTTCCGTCATCGACAAGGTGCGCGACGTGTGGGTGCGGCAGACCTTCATGGGGCGCAGTTCCGCGATCGGCGAGGACCGCGCCCTCACCAACATGATCCTCGAACAGGGCTACGGCGTGGTGATGCAGCGTTCCGCGCGGATCTCCACCAACGTGCCGGAGACCTACGGCGCGCTGGCGAAGACCCTGCTCCGCTGGGAACGCGGCAACGTGCGGGAGAACCTCCGGATGTACCTCTTCATTTTCAAGAATTTCCGCTGGAACGACCTCCGGCGCTGGTTCCTGCTCGTCACGCTGCTGGTCTACACCGAGACGATGCTGCTGCCGCTGGTGATGGTATGGGCGGCGTTCTACTACATCATCATGACGCAGGGGGGAGTGCTGCTCGGCATCCTGTCGATGACGCTTTTGTGGTCCACGCTGCCCGCGCTGGTCAATCTGCAGCATCATTCGACCAAGGTGCTCTGCCGCTGTTACCTCTACGGGATCTTCTACGCGCTGACCCTCTTCTGGCTGCTTCCCTACGCGGTGCTGACGGTGAATGATTCGCGCTGGCTGACCCGGCGCCATGCGAACTCCGCGGGAAAGTGCTGACTTCCCGTTCATTCTTCACGGAAGCGACTTGAAAAGCGCGGGAAGAATGCTATAGTAACTCCCGGCGGAACCCGGACCGCGCTGCCCGCGACGTGCGCAGGAGGCAGAGGGGGATCTCCCTGCGGGAACGCCGCTTGAGGTGACAATCTTGACCATGAAATACGCCCCGGTCGTTCTCTTCGTCTACAAACGTCCGGAAGAGACGCGCAGAACTTTGAACGCCCTTCTCGCCAACGAAGGCGCGGACCGGAGTCATCTCTTCGTCTTTTCCGACGGTCCGCGCAGCCGCGACGAGGAGGCGCCGGTGGCGGAGGTCCGTTCCCTCTTCTCCGGGCTTTCCGGCTTCGCCGGTCTCACCTTGCGGAGCTCGGAGACGAACAAAGGGCTGGCGCGCTCCGTCATCGACGGGGTGAACGAAGTGCTCCGGGATCACGACCGCGCGATCGTGATCGAAGACGATCTGGTCACATCAAGATACTTTCTGCGCTTCATGAACGAGGCGCTGGAAAAATACCGGGACGACGAACGCATCTGCTGCATCCACGGCTTCTCCCCTCCGACGCGGCATCCCGAGATCCCCTATTTTCTGCGCCGGGGCGCGGACTGCTGGGGATGGGCTGCCTGGGAACGGGGCTGGCGCATCTTTTCTCCGGATGCGCGGCGGCTTTACGACGAGATCAAGGAGAAGAAACTTTCGCGGGAATTCGACCGCGGCGGCGTCTTTCCGTATACGAAGATGCTGAAGGCGCAGGCGGAAGGCAGGAGCGATTCCTGGGCGATCCGCTGGTACGCCTCGGCGTTTCTCGCGGAGAAGTATACGCTGCAATCCAACCGGATGCTGGTGGAAAACATCGGGTTCGGGCGAGGCGCGACTCACTGTTCCGGGGGGAGAGATCACGGGATCGTGTTGGATGAGAAACCGGTCGTCTTCGACCGCGAAGCGGAGCAGGAGCCAGATTTCCTGCGGAACGAATACCGGAGGTTTCTCCGGACGGAACGGCCTTCCCTTGCGGCGCGTGCCCTGCGGAAGCTGAGATCGCTGGCGACGCGAAACTTCGGCGGAAACAACTTCGGAGAACGGGAACGATGAAGATCCGAAAACTGATCGGAGCGCTGACTCCTCCGGCATTGGCGGCGCTCTGCCGCAAGTGCCGCAAGTCCGCGTGGAGCTATTCCGGAGATTACGCTTCGTGGCAGGAAGCCCGGCAGAACGCAAGCGGTTACGACGCGCCGGGAATCATTGCAAAAGTCTGCGGAGCGACGAAGAAAGTCCTCGCCGGGGAAGCTGTTTTCGAGCGGGATTCCATGGTTTTCCACCACCGGGAATATCATTATCCGCTGCTTTTCGCCCTGTACCGGACTGCCGTTGCGACCGGACGGCTGCATGTATTGGATTTCGGCGGCGCTCTTGGTTCCACATTCCGGCAGCATCTGGAGCTGCTCCGGGGTGCGGGCTGCGACATTTCGTGGAATGTGGTGGAGCAGCCCGCCTTTGTCGCCGCGGCGGAAACGCTGGAGCATGAACCGGAGCTGCATTTCCACCGCTCCATCGAGGAAGCCGCGGCGCATCAGAAAATCGACACGATCCTCTTCTCCAGCGTGCTGCAATATCTGGAGCATCCGCGGGAAATCCTGCGGCGGAGCGCCGGGTTCCGCTATCTCATCATCGACCGGCATCCGGAATTCTGCGGAAGGCGAGCGGGGCAGATCGCGGTGCAGAAGGTTTCCGAACCGGTTTACGACGCCTCCTACCCTGTGAGGATATGGGGAAAAGACGAATTGAAGGAACTTCTGACGCCGGACTATCTCCTCCTGAACGAATGGAAATCGGAGATCGACCGCCTCCAGTGCCTCAAAACGAAGGACGGCGGGCGGAATTTCGTGCAGGATGTCGGAATGTTCTGGGAAAAACGCATCGGGAGACAATGAATCATGGATCAAATCACCGTGAACCATTCGGGGTCGGTCTCGCTTCCCCGCATCGTGGACGACCGGGACGGCGTGCTGTGCATCATGAACGCGCTCCGGGAAATCCCCTTCGAGATCCGGCGGGTCTACTTCATCAACAATCTCGACAGCTGCTCCAGCGTGCGCGGCAGGCACGCCCACCGCAAACTCCAACAGGTCATCTTCTGCATCAACGGCAGTTTCACGCTCTCCCTCGACGACGGAGTGAACCGCCAGGACATCGAGATGAAACGCGAAAACGAAGGCGTCATCCTCGGTCCCATGCTGTGGCACACCATGCGCGACTTCTCCGGCGGATGCGTGCTTCTGGTCGCCGCCTCCGACTATTTCGACGAAAGCGATTACATCCGCGATTACGCCGAATTCATGCGGCTGGTCAGGGAGGCGAGATCATGATCCTGCAGGCCGACCCCGGACGTTCCTTCCGCCGCGAACGGGAGGAGATCCTCGCCGCCGCCCGGCGGGTGCTGGAGAGCGGCTGGTACATCCTCGGCGGAGAGACCCGCTCCTTCGAAGAGGCGTTCGCCCGCTACAACGGCTGCCGCCACTGCCTCGGCGTCGCCAACGGGACCGACGCCGTCGAACTCGTCCTGCGCGCCTTGAAGATCGGGCGCGGCGACAAGGTCGCCACCGTCGGGAACACCGCGACCGCGACCGTCTCCGCCATCGAACGGACCGGAGCGGAAGTCCGCTTCGCCGACATCGAACCGGGCAAGTTCACCCTTTCGGCGGCGTCGCTGGAAGAACTGCTCTCCCGGGAATCCGGCATCAGGGCGGTCGTCGCAGTGCATCTCTTCGGCGCCGCCGCCGACCTCGACGGGATCTTGCGGGTGACGAAAAAATTCGGCGTCCCGCTGGTCGAGGACTGCGCGCAGGCGCACGGCGCGGAATACCGCGGCAAAAAGTGCGGGACCTTCGGAGTTGCCGGATGTTTCAGCTTTTATCCCACCAAAAACCTCGGCGCCTTCGGCGACGGCGGCGCCGTCATCACCGACGACGACGAACTCTACGAGACGATGACCGCCCTGCGCCAATACGGATGGCGGAAACGCTACATCAGCGAATTTTCCGGCATCAACTCCCGGCTCGACGAACTGCAGGCGGCGATCCTCTCCGTCAAGCTGCCCCGCCTCGACCGCTGCAACGCCGAACGGCGGAGGATCGCCGAACGCTACCGGAGCGGACTTGCCGGTCTCGACGGCATCATCGCGCCCGCCGAACCGGAGAATACCCGCCACGTCTACCATCAGTTCGTCCTCCGCGTCACCGGCGGCGCAAGGGACGCCCTCATGGAGCATCTCAAACGACGCGGCGTCGGCTGCGCGATCCATTATCCGGAAGCCATTCCGCTGCAGCCGGGCTACCGCGCGGTGCCGCGTCCGTGCAGTCTGGAGGAGACGCTCCGGGTCAATCCGGAGCTGCTCAGTCTGCCCATGTATCCGGAACTCGCCGACGACGAGATCGAGACCGTTCTGCGGGGGGTGAGGGATTTCTTCCGATGAAGCGCCACTTCTTCTGCACCTGTTTCGATCACAATTATCTGATCTACGGCATGACGCTCTTCCACTCCCTTGCGGAGTGCGACGGCAATTTCACCCTTTACGTTCTCGCGCTGAGCGACGAGTGCTTCGACCGGCTGAAGGACGCCGATCCGCGGATCGTGCCGATCCGGCTCGCCGAACTGGAGGAAGCCGACCCCGAATTGCGGCAGTGCCGGGACAACCGCAGCCGCACGGAATACATCTTCACCATGAGTCCGTGTCTGCCGCTCTTCCTCTTCGCCCGGCATCCCGAAATCGACCTGCTCACCCAGCTCGATTCCGACCTCTTCTTTTTCACCTCGCCGCAGTGCCTCTACGACGAACTGGGCGACCGTTCGCTTTACATCATCGAACACCGCTTCAGCGACGGATACCGGGAACGGAGCGCGCTCAACGGCAGATTCAACGTCGCCTGCCAGATCTACCGAAACGACGCTCCCGCGAAGGAGTGCCTCGCCCGGTGGCGGCGGCAGTGCCTCGAATGGTGCGGCGACCGGCCGGAAAACGGCAGGTTCGCCGATCAGAAATACCTCGACTCGTGGCCGGAGGATTTCAAGAGCCATGTCGTCGTCTCCCGCAACATCGGCGCCGATCTCGCCCCGTGGAACATGGACAACTACACCGTCTCCGAAACGGCGGGGAACTTCACCGTCAACGGCGAAAAGGTCGTCTTCATCCACTATCAGGCGTTCAAGATGCTGGGCAAGCACCTCTTCGTCTGGTACGACTGGAGCCGGAAAAAGAAAAACCGGGCGATCTTCCGCCGTCTGGCGCACGTCTATTTTTCGGCGCTGCGCCGGACCCGCCGGCGCGACGCCCGGATCTTCGCCGGACTCGAAAACTTCTATCCCAACCGGGGCGCCTTCTTCAGCCCGAAATTCGAGGCGCTGCTGAAATTCGTGCCGACCGACCGCCTCAAACACCTGTTCCGCGTGCTCTTCGCGGTCGTCTTCTACCGCCGGCATGTGTTCTTCCGATGAAGATCCGGCACGGGGGATCCCTTCCGCAAGGCGCCGGAGCGATTGCAAAATCACGGAGACGATGCTATATTGCATCATCGTCAAACGAACGGCGGCGCGGAGGCGCCCCGAATCATCTTCCGGGAGAAACGCAAATGAATTTTGACTGGCTCACCGACTACACGGTCCGACGCGCCGCCGCGGCGCCCGATCTTTCACAGCCCTTCGACTCCGCCGACTGGCGCGACGCGGCATCGATCCTCCTCAATTATCGCCTGCCGAGCAAGGAGAACAACTACCATCCGCCGGTCGAATTCCGTCTGCAGTACGACGACCAGGGGCTTTACGGACTCTTCGAGGCGACCGAGGATGCGATCCGCTGCGTCGCGGAGAAGTTCCAGGATTCGGTCTGCCTCGACACCTGCCTCGAATGCTTCATCGAACCCGCCGGGAACCGCGGCTACATCAACTTCGAGGTCAACGCCTCCGGGATCTTGCTGGCGATGCACGTCATCGACCCCGTCCGCCTCCCGGGCGGCGGCTTCCGGAACTACCGCTACCTCACGGAAGAGGAGATCGCCGGATTCCGCACCTTCCACACCATGCCCGACCGCGTCGAGCCGGAATGCCGCATCATGACCACCTACCGCCTCGGCTGGTTCATCCCCTTCGCTCTCTTCACCCGCGTGACCGGAGCCCCCGCGCCGCACGCCGGAGACCGCTGGCGGGCGGGCGTCTACAAGTGCGGAGACCAGACGAGCAAACCCCATCATCTGAGCTGGCAGCCGCTCTCCGAGAAGAACTTCCATCTCCCGCAGCACTTCGGCAATTTCATCTTCGGCTGAGTCCGGAGCGCCGCGCCGACGCCGGATGCGGAGCGGGAAAAGACTCCCGGGAACGGAAAAAGTCACTCGCCTCCGCCGCGCACGTCGGCGCGCGGCGGAGCTCCGCGCCTCTCCGGGAGCGGAGAACGGCGGAAAAGGACGGGAAACAGGATATGGATGCGCCCGAAAAAGGAAAATCCGTTTTCAGCGGGAAAGCCGATGTCTACGCCCGCAACCGCCCCTCCTATCCGCCGGAGCTGATCCGCTGGCTGAAGGGGCACGCCGATCTCGACGCCGTGGCGGACATCGGGGCGGGCACGGGGATCTTCACCGCCTGTCTCGCTCCCGAATGCGGTTCCCTGATCGCGGTCGAACCCAACGACGACATGCGCGCCGCCTTGCAGGCGCGTCTGCCGCGGGTCCGCTGTCTGCCGGGGAGCGCGGAGGAGACCGGGCTGCCGGAGTCCTCCCTGTCGCTGGTCGCCGTCGCGCAGGCGTTCCACTGGTTCGACGAAGAGCGGTTCCGGCGGGAGTGCCGCCGCATCCTGAGGCGGGACGGCAAGCTCGCCGTCGTCTGGAACAACTGGCGCGATTGCGGAGTCCGCGCCGCCGCCGAAGCGGTATTCCGGCGCTACTGTCCGGAATTCCATGCCGCCCACGCGGGGAAGCGCACGGTGGAGGAAGGCGACCGCTTTCTGCGCGAGAGCTATTTCCGCGAGGTGGAAGTCTTCCGCTGCCCCAATCCGGTCCGCAGCGGGGAGGAGCAGTTCGTCGGCGAGAAGCTCTCCCGCTCCTACGCCCCCTCCCCCGGCGCGCCGGAGTATCGGGATTTCATCGCCGCCCAGCGGCAGGTCTTCCGCGAATTCGCCCGCGGCGGCGAGGTGACGGAGGAATACGAATCCGTCGTCTATCTCGGGAGCTTCTGACCCGCCGCCCTCGCCCGGTTCAGCCGAGCAGTTTCGCTTCGATCGCCGAGCGGGCTTTCTCCAGCAGCGCCAATTGGCGCTCCCGGTAGTCGTCGTTGAAAAAATAACTTGAGAATGTGGTGCCCAACGCCGCGATCACCCGCCCGTCCCGCCCGGAAATCGGCACCCCCAGCGAACTGACCCCGAAGCCGCTTTCGTCCCGCGCCACCGCATACCCGAGGCGGCGCACCTCGGCGAGATCGGTCTTGAGCAGCTCCGGATCGCAGATGGTCCGTTCGGTCAGTTTGCGCAAGGGGCATTGCGCCAGAAACGAATCCAGTTCCGTTTCCGGCAATACGCTCAAAAGCACCTTGCCCGTCGCGGTGGAGTGATACTGATCGAGCCACTTCTGACGGATCGAGATACTGATCGGTGAGCGGCTGGTGACCCGGTTGACCCCGATCAGCTGATAGTGGTAAAGCACCCCCAAAAAGCAGGTGGCATCGCTTTCGATGTTGAGCTGGCGCATCGGTTCCAGCGAAGCGATTCGTAGATCCCGCCAGATGTCGGCGCTGCTGCCGAGGATGAAGGACTGAAGTCCGAGAGAGTAACGTCCGCCGCGATGCTGATCGAGATAACCCCTGCTATATAAAGTGCGAATGAGGTTGTTGGCGGTCGTCGGCGAAATACCGAGCCGGGCGGCGATCTCGCCGTTTTTCACAGGGGAATCCGCCTTGCCGATGACTTCGAGGATATCCAGCGCGCGTTCGACGGATTGGATCAGGGTTTTGCGTTTGCCGCGTTCCGCGCGGCGGTCGTTGTCAGACATGGGCGTTTTCGCTTATGAATGGGATTACCATGCCATCTCCTTGCATGGCTATTGCGTTACCATAGCGCAGCCTGCCTGAAATTACAAGCCGCCCGCGAAAATTTCTCTTTGTTTTTGCAAGAGTGCGGCACTGCCGAAACATCCGCGAATCGCCCTTTTATACAACTATAATGTAAATATATTTATGTGTTCAAAAAAATTGTAGATTTTTCGAAAATCCTCTTGCTTTTCCCGAAAAATTCCGGTATAATATAGACATGAGTTCGCCCCTGTAAACGCCGACGGTACGGGAAACGCTGAAAACCACTTCAGCCAAACACGAAAGGAAACCGAAATGGCAAAACGTTTCACCCTGATCGAGCTTCTCGTCGTGATCGCGATCATCGCGATCCTCGCCGCGATCCTGATGCCCGCCTTGCAGCAGGCGCGGGAGCGGGCGAACACCACCAGCTGCACCAACAACCTCAAGACGATCATGAACGGCTACCGGATGTACTCCGACGACTACAAGGGAGTGCTGCTGCCCGCAAAACCCGATTCGGCGCACTGGTGGGGATCCGTGCTACCCCAGTATGTGAACGGCGCCGCAGGAGAGACGGGCAGCCTCGGAACGACTGCATTCGGAGACCCCCGCTGGAACCCATTCCGCTGCCCCGCGGAACAGGCGTCATTCGGCGCGTGGGCAAACGGGAGACTCCCCTATTCCCATTACGCGCTCAACGACCGGGTGGCGGGCAGAGGCTACGGCAGGGCGACCGGCGCCGGATCTTCGGACACCCCCATCCAGCCCTGCAAGGAGACCGATCTCACCAACGCGAGCAAGGCGCTCATCTTCGCGGATGCGAGAGTCTCCAATCCTTATATCGGAGATCTCCAGTTTCTCGTGCACTCCACCGGCGACTGGGGGGGGCAGACGATGAATCCGTTGCGCCATCAGGGAGCGAAGGCGCTGAACTGCGGCTTTTTCGACGGTCATGTCGGCACGCTAACGGATCCGAAGGGCTACTGGCATTACGGCGCCGCCAACTGCAACAACAACCTCCGCTGGGGACGCATCGACACCGTCTACGAATGATCGCTGATAGCACCAGTCAACAACAATCGGGATTGCAGGCATCATGAAACAGCATGTGAGTTTCTTTGTGCTCTTCGCGACGATTTCCGCCTTTGCCGTATCGCTCGCCGCCGCGGAATATGTGAAAAACGGCGACTTCGAAACCAGGGAGATCGCCCCGTGGCGTCTCTCCAAACCCAACGACAAGGTCGAACTCGCGGTCATCGCCGACAGCAATACTCCCTCCGGCAGCAATGCGCTGGGGATCACGCTTCCCGGCGAAGAGCGACGCATCGACCTCCACCAGCGCGTGAAGATCGGTCCCGGCACCTATAAGCTCACCGTCTATATGGACACCACGCGGTGCACCAAACCGCGCGGCTACGTGATGCTCGCACTCGCCGGCAACATCAACGGCAAATGGCACAATTTCGGCGGCGTCGCCACCCCGGGCACCCCGAAGGGCGGCTGGAAGAAAACCGAGTGGCAGAAATATGAAAAGACCATCACCGTACCGGAAGGCGGCATGATTCAAAGTATCTATATCATGCTCATGAATCGACTGACCGGGACCGTGATGGTGGACGGCATCTCCATTCAGGAGTTCGGCGCCGAAGCGCAGCAGCGGGAAGCGCGTCAGAAGCAGCAGGCTGCCGAACGGGCAGCCGCGCGGAAGACGGCACAAGCCGCCGCGCCGCAGGGGGCGCTCCTCTCCCGCAAGCACCGCAATCTCTACCGCGAGACGGAGACCCCCGAACTCGCCTTCGAGCTCACGAACCCGACGGACCGGGCTGTATCGGTTCCGGTCCGCTTCACCACCGTCGATTATTTCGGCAAAGCGATCCTCCGCGCCGAAAAGAAGTTCGAGCTTCCCGCGAAGGGGAAAGTCACCGAGATCCTGCGCTATCCCGAATGCCGTCTCCCCGGCTTCTACTGCACTGCCGCGACGTGGAAAGCGGACACGTTCTCCGGTACGGCGCAGGGCTCCTTCGTCAAAGTGGGACCGGTCCCGGCGAAGAAGGACCCCCTCTTCGGCTTCAACAACGACTGCGAACCGGAACGCGCCGAACTCATGGCGGCGGGCTCGGTGCTGATCCACTTCCGCTGGATATGGTGGTTCAATGCGAAACCGGAGAAGTACGCCGAGTTTCAAAAGCACTTCGAGGAACTGCGGGCGCGCGGCATCGAGCCGATCGGCGACCTCCAGATGTATTACGGTTCCTGGCAGCCGAATACATGGAAGAAATGGTTCCCGAAGTGGAAAGTCCCCGCCGGTCAGGCGGAGCCGACCATGCAGCAGCTCGAGGAGGTGTTGACTCCCTTCGTCGGGAAGCTCGTCGCGCGTTACAAACCATGGATCCGGACCTGGTTCCTCGGCGGCGAGGTCGAGAGCGGCGCGCAGAAATACGCGAGCGCCTTGCCGACTTACATCGAAATGATCAAATTCATCTCCGCGACGATCCGTCGCGGAGATCCCGGCGCGACCGTCTTCGGCATCGGCATCGGCGGCTTCAAGAGTCACCCCTTCTTCGTCTTCATGCCGAAAATCCTGCCGCATGTCAAGCACTGCATCGACGGGATCAATCCCGATATCTATCCCGCCGGTCAGACCTACGGCAAGGGCTACCTGACGCTGAACACCGAGGAGGCGGGGTTCCGCGCCGGGATGCTGAAGCTCTCCGAAATGGCGAAGGTCACGAAAAAGCAGGGTCTCGCCTGCGCCGAGGGAGGTCCCAACATCGTCCGCAGCACGCCGCTCGACGACCCCTGCGGGCTCGATATGGCGAATACGCAGGCGCGGCAGTACATCCTGCTCAAGACCGTGCCGAACATGCGATACTGGATGTATTTCCGGATGGACAACTGGAACCCCAGGAGCGTCAAGGACTGGGGCATGTGGGAGAAGGAGAATCCGCGTCAGGTGGTCTCCGCCTACGCCGCGACCGCCCGGATCATGGGCTTTGCCGAATTCGTGAAGGAACTCCCGCTCCATCAGGACATCCCCTGCTGGATCTTCAAAAAAGACGGCAAGTATTTCGCCGCATTCTGGTACAACGGCAAGGATCCGCTCAAGGTCAGGCTGGCGTCCGGGATCCCCGCCGAAGCGCTTGACGTGCAGGGCAACCCGATCGAACTCAAGGACGGCAACCTTCATCTCGGCGCCGCTCCGGTCTACCTCTACGCCGATTCGCCGGAAACGCTGGCGAAACTGCTGGCGCATGCCGCCGACAACGTCTCCGAGCTCTCGTTCCTGCTGGAACGGCTCTTCGCCGGGAAGACGCTCCTGATGATCCGCAATCAGTCCGGTCACGCGATCGACCTGAAGCTCGAAAGCGCCGAACTTCCGGGCGGCAAGACGATTCCGTATCAGGACCGTTTCACGTTGGCTCCGGGCGAGATCAAGACCGTCGAAAAGCCGATCGGCGCGGACCATGTGACCTTCCGTCTCGAAACCGGCAAGGGGAGAAAGTACACCGCGTCGGCGACGCTGAAAGCGGTCCCCGTGCCCCGCGTGAGCGGTTTCGCGGAGCTGGCGAAGAAAGCCGT
>Ga0310690_10004272_pt1 | contig 20447 bp, 23 predicted proteins | sample AusTroGonzalo_MG_2_FD_207661 | JGI IMG/M metagenome (GOLD analysis project Ga0310690, IMG submission 207661) | Bovine rumen microbial communities from tropical cattle in Woodstock, Queensland, Australia - Gonzalo_04 (v2) (version 2) | ecosystem: Host-associated > Mammals > Digestive system >...
GTTAGATATGATTTTATGTCTGATGAACAAATGGCGACGGTTGTTTTGCCGGGGGTTGATTCATATGTAATGCACGGAAATCGCCTGTCGCGTGTTGCGGGTGAAATCGGTGGCGGTTTAGGTGTAAAATTCCGCGGCTTGGATTTATCGGTGAATTACGATATAGAAATACGTGAAGGATTCACATCGCAAACCGGCCGCGCAAAAGTCAGGTACGAATTTTAGTGTTCAACGGTTAGTGGCAAAACCGGCCGGTAAACCGGCCGGTTTTCTTGTGTTTTTTGGTGGACATAAACGTACGTTTATGTCCAGGTCTTTTTTCAAAAAAATGCACATTGTTTTTACCAGATAATTTGTTGTAAAGGGGTGGTCAAAAAAAACGTACGTTTTGTTCTACCCTGGTATTATACAAAAAGGAAGGAACTTATGCGTAAAATTTGTGTGTCTATAATTGCCGGACTTGTAGCGTTTTCGGCGTTTGGGGTGGGGGAAAATGTACCAACGTCTAAATCATATATCGATTCGGCATTGGTGGAAAAACAGGATACAATTGAACGCACAACCGGTGCATCTCAGGCGCTTACCAACACCGGCACCGCGGGTGAATACGGCACCAAAGATATTTACGATTCGACCAGTTCATATGCGGAACAAACAGATGCACTGATTGACGCACAAACAATGAACGCCGCGGTTCAAAATGCCATTAATGCAGAATTTGTATGTATATCCTGGGTTGATGATGACCCAACCAAGGATTGTTTATTAATGGAAATTCGCAGTGTAACCGAACACCGCAGTCCGAATTTGTTTGATATAAGTAAGATTACAACACGTGACGTTGGCGACACATTAATCGTTAATAATGGTGATGGTTCTATAACTGTGACAGCTTCACCTAGAAATAGTGGTATTACAACACAAAAAAAATTATCGGAATTAGCACCAGAAATAATTGCAGATGAGACTTATACTTTAAGTTTTGATACAACAGGTAATCTTAAAAGAATATTTTTGTATTGTTATGGACATACTTCAGATAATACAACTTGGGTTATAAATACATCGAAGGTGATAACCGATGCTTTGTTAGATTGTAATGTATTTTTTTATGCCAGTAATGGAAATCTGACGGCAACAATAAAAAACATCCAAATTACCGAAGGCACGACCGTTCAACCATATCAACCGTATGGAAATATTTACATACCGGCCGGAAATTAAAAAGATTGCGCTTTGCAATCGTTTTCCTCTGACCATTATCCACTTACAGTAACCACTTATGCAACTTTCTTCATACCGGTCTTGATATTCCGGACGTATTTGCGTAATTCGTCGATTGAAACCAATGTGCCGTCGCGTTTTTCCGCAGACCAATAATCCCATCCATTAAAACTTGTACAATGTTGAATGCGTGCCGCCATAACGTGAATCGATGCACGCCCGTAAATACCGTGAACCAAATTTCCATCCGCCGATATCATAACGCGTTCGCCACGCGGGCTTACCAACGTTTGGCCAACATATAATAATCCGCCTTCGATAAGTTCGCGGAATGCGACGCGGACTTCGTCGCGTTTTGGTTTAGAAACTTCGATATCCGATAAATCAATTGGTTTAATATTTGCCACGCGTTCGCGTGCTGCCACAACATAAGATTCTTGGCGTTCAATGCCAATAAATTGGCGACCCAGTTCGCGCGCCACCGCCGGCGTTGTGCCCGAACCAACGAATGGGTCCAAAATAATATCGCCCGGTTTGGTCGATGCCAAAATTACGCGGCGCAATAAATCCATCGGCTTTTGAGTGTTGTGCAAACTTTTACCGTCCGCGGCCTTTAACCGCTCTTCGCCAAGGCATATATTCATATCCCAATCAGAACGCATTTGTTTGCCGCCGTTTAATTTTTTCATTGTTTCGTAATTAAAAGTATATTTCCCGGTCTTGCGTGGCGTTGCCCATATTAATGTTTCATGTGCGTTTGTAAAACGCGTGCCACGAAAGTTCGGCATAGGATTTGTTTTTACCCACACAACATCGTTCAAAATCCAAAAACCAAGTTCTTGCATAATCGCGCCGACCTGGAAAATATTATGATAAGAACCGATTGTCCACATTGCACCGTTTGGTTTAAGTACGCGCCGGCATTCTGCAAGCCACGCACGCGAAAATTCATTGTATTCCATGGGCGACGCAAACGCATCCCAATCGTCACGCACCGCGCGTGCGGCGGTTTGATCTTCGGGTCGATAAAGTGTCTTTTGCCCCAGTTGCAAATTATATGGTGGATCTGCAAATACCGCATCAATGGATGCATCGGGAATGCCGCGCATAACATCTATGCAATCACCCATTAAAATCTGATTCAGGTATTTGTTCAATTTTTCTTTCTCTGGTTCAAATAATTATACCATATTTGGGCGATAAAAAATTTGCGTGCAACGCATAAAAATAAAAAAAAGGTCTTGATTTTTTATAAAAATGCAATTTTTTGAAAATAAAATCACTTTACACGCACCGATAAGATTGCTAAATTATGCCTTATGAGATGTCCATACTGTAATTATGCCGACAGCCGTGTCGCAGATTCGCGCCCGGATATGGAAAGCGGAACTATCCGCCGCCGGCGTGTTTGTAATCAATGCGGTGCAAAATTCACAACTGTTGAGCGTGTGCAAATGCGTGATTTGGTTGTACGCAAAAACAGCGGTAAAACAGAGCCTTTTGACCGCGATAAACTGCGTCGCAGTATAAAATTGGCGTGTCATAATCGCGAAGTTGGCGATGAACAAATCGAACGTTTGGTTGCGTCGATTCAGCGTCGGTTGGAAACAGAAATGGCCGATGATATGGTGACAAGTAGCCAGATTGGTGAAATGGTTTCTGATTCTTTGTTGAATTTGGATCCGATTGCATTCGTGCGCTTTGTTTCGGTGTATCGCAAGTTTTCAAAGATTTCTGATTTCAAAAAAATTATCGATACTATTCCAGAAATCACGGATGAAACAATCGTGTGCAAATTGCCAAAGACCACTTTGTTCTGAGGGGAACCCGGGGGATGAGAAAATTATTAGTATTTACTTTTGCGCTTTTTGTGTGCCGTATTGCGGTTGCCGCGCCGGCCATAGATGTTTTGTCGGATGCGGATGAAAGTTTATATACTCAAATTTTTATGTTGCAAGATGCGGAAAAAATTGCCAGTGCGCAAAACCTTGAACGGCAATTGTCAGACCCGATTTTGAAAAACGAAGTTTTATATCAACGCTATTTTTCCAAGACGTATCATACCAAAAGCGCAGAAGTGAAAAATTGGATGGATAAATACAACGATATGCCGGGCGCGACGCGTATGGAAAAACTTTCTAAATTAAAAAAGGTTTCGGTGAAACACGCGCGCGTGCCAAGTATGTTGACGGGTGGGTTGTCCATTGAAACGGCGCAATCGGAAACGTGGACCGCCAAAGAATATTCTGGTTCAATTGGTAAAAAAGTTACAAAATTCAAAAAGGCGATTCGTGGGGGCAGTACCAAAACCGCACGCCAGATATTAGAAGAAAAATCTTTTAAAAAGAAATTAACCGAATCTGATTATGGCCGCCTGGCCGGGCGATTGGCATATGTGTACTATACAAACGGCGAATATGAATTGGCAAAAAAATGGGGCTTTGTCGCATCGGACGCAGAATCTGAATATGGATTGTGGACGATGGGGCTTCTTTATTTCAAAGAAGAAAAATATAAAGAGAGTGAAAAATATTTTGGTCGCATTTTGAAATTGCAACAAATAAATAATGCCCGCAAGACCGAGGCAGCATTCTGGGCGGGACGCGCGGCATCTATGCGTGGTGACAATGACAAAGCAAACGAATACTGGGCAATTGCGGCGGCGCATCCTATGGCGTTCTATGGTGCGTTGGCGGCGACAATGATGGGGAACGTTCCGGAATACGAATTCTTTGAACAAGAATTTACCGAAGAAGATATTGATGAACTGCGCGGCGACCGGTATGGAAAAATTGCGCTGGCATTATTACAGGTGAACCGTCGTGAACGCGCCGAAGAATACCTTAAATACATGATGACATCAAAAGTTAGTGACAGAAGTCTGCACGCCATAAACGCAATTGCAACTGCGTTCGGTTTGTCGCGTGTGGCAATTTTGGCGTCGGGTGTGATACGCGACCGCGGCATTTTGGCGATTGATGAAGATGTGATTTATTCTGCACAGTATCCGTTGCCCGATTGGGAACCGATGGGCGGTTGGTCTATTGACCGCGCGTTGTTGTTGGCGATTATTAAACAAGAAAGTGGTTTTCGCACGGGGGCAAAGTCGGGTGCGGGCGCAAACGGTGTTATGCAGATTATGCCGGGAACCGCGAAATTGGTTGCGCGTGCGAACAAGGTTAAAATGTCGGATATAGATATGTCTAACCCGGAACACAATATGTTTTTGGGGCAACAATTTATTGTTGATTTGTTGATGCACCCAAATATCAATAACAATATTATTAAAATGTTGGCGGCATATAACGCGGGTATGGGCGCGGTGGTAAAGTTTGAAAAATCTTTTACTACAAATGACCCGTTGCTTTATATCGAGAGTTTCCCGGCGTATGAAACACGTGGATATATCAAACGCGTGATGGCGAATTTATGGCTGTATCGTGCGCGATTGGGGCAACCACTTACAACATTAAAGGTATTGGCGGATTCTGATTGGCCGTTGTATAACAGTGAAGATGAATACGTGCGTGTTGAAGATATTCCGTATTCTATTTAATGGTACAATATGATTTTGAATGCAGATTTTTCCATTGAAAATGAAGTTGGCGCAAATTTTATTGCTGGCGTGGACGAGGCCGGACGTGGCCCGCTGTGTGGTCCGGTTGTTGCGGCGGCGGTGATATTTCCGAATCGTGATATTGAAATTCCGGTGGTGATACGTGATTCTAAAAAAATGTCGGCGGCGCAAAGGGCGGTTGCGTATGATTGGATAACAAAAAACACAATCTGGGCGACCGGTCAATGCAGTCCGGCGGAAATTGACGAGTTGAATATTCTGTGGGCATCTATGCGTGCGATGGAACGCGCGGTGGCGGGTTTGGGGCAAACGCCGGAATTGTGTTTAATTGATGGAAACCGCGTGCCAAAGAATTTACGGGGCAGGGCGGTTATAAAGGGCGATGCGAAATCACTTTCTATTGCGGCGGCATCCATTGTTGCCAAAGAAACGCGTGATAAAATTATGCACGAACTTGCACAAAAATTTCCTGAATACGGTTGGGACCGAAACGCCGGATACCCCACCGCAGAACATTTATCGGCAATTGAAAAATATGGCGTGACGGAACATCATCGGCGGACGTTTGGACCGGTTAAAAATTCCCTGAATTCCAATAATAAAGATTGACATCTTGTCTGTTTGTGTTAAGTTGTTTCCTGACGGAATAGAAAAGGATACAAAATGACAGAAAATAAATATAAAGCAGATGTAGAAGCACTGTTTGATGAATCGGATGGCGGCCGGAAAGATTCCGCAAAGGAAATACAATCTGATGGCGGTGGTAAAGAAAAAAAAGACAGAAAAAAACACCTGACCCAGGGACAACGCACCGGTATTTTATTTATGTCGTGGGGATTGTTTATTATAGCTATAGGTATAATAGACTATGTAGACTTTAAAAAAACGCAACGCGTGAAAAAACAGGTTGAAGCATTTGAAAAAACTTTGCCGCCGGAATACTTGGAATATAAACAGGCGGTTGAACACTATCGCGACAGTTTGATGCACGCCAAAGGAAGATAAAAATGGCAGATAAAATTGAAAACGGAATTTTGTATGAATGTGGACCTTTTTATGAACATGATTATTATGCACCAAAACAGGACACATATGTTTGTTCGGTCACAGGTCAAGTCTGCGAAAGTATCAGTAAACATTTTCGTGAATATCGTGCGTTTATACGAATGTTGAGTGAAACCGGCGACACCAGAATATTTTTGCAAGGTGAACCCAATTTGTGTCCAAGTATGCGTTGTATTGTCTATGAAAATGAATTTCTAAAACGTGCTAAAACTCTGAAAACACAGGGCCGTTAGGGGTTTATAAAGGAAATTCTATCCTTTACACCGATTTTATGATATAATTCCCCCTGCGATTACAGGGGATTTTTATGTAAGAAATGATTGTGTTTGGATTTTAATGTAATATTATCTTACTGAATTTAACAAAAGGAAACGAGATGAAACTGCGGACAATCGAGAAACTGAATTTGCGCGGGAAATATGTTTTGCTGCGCGATGATTTTAATGTGCAAATTGTTGATGGAAAAATTACCGAAGGTTTTCGTATAGAACGCAGCATGCCTACAATTGATTTATTACGCAACGCGGGTGCGCGGGTCGCAATTTGTTCGCACCTGGGGCGGCCAAAGGGAACGAAAGATATGAAATATTCGTTGCGCGGGGTGGCGGAATATATGAAATTGCCGTTGATTGATGATTGCTTGGATAAATCTTTTATGGCGAATATGCATGATGGCGATGTCGTGCTGTTGGAAAATGTGCGGTTCTATGCGGGCGAAGAAGAAAACGATGCGGAATTTTCGCGTATGTTGGCGGCGGGTTTTGACCTGTTCGTGAATGATGCGTTCGCCGTGTCGCACCGCGCACATGCCAGTACCGTTGGCGTGACAAAATTCTTGCCGTCGTATGCCGGGTTGTTATTACAAAGTGAAATTGAAAATATTACGCGTGTTATGGAAAAACCGGCGCATCCAGTTTTGTCCATTGTTGCGGGGTCCAAGGTTTCGACCAAGATTGGTGTGCTGCGTGCTTTGATAAGACTCTCTGACACGGTTATTGTTGGCGGGGCATTGGGAACAACATTTAACTATGCACTTGGCGAGCCGGTTGGAAATTCTTTATATGAACCAGACCAGAAAGAAAAAGCTTTATCAATTATGGAATATGCGCGGGAAAATAATTGTCGATTCTTGGTGCCTTTGGACAAAGGTGTTGGCCCAGTGTTCGAACCGGGTGCGCCACGCACCGATAAAGATATTGCCGATATAAAACCGGACGATGTTATTATCGACGGTGGACCAAAAACCGCCACGCGTGATGTCGACGAAATAGGGCGCGCCGCAACGGTTATTTGGAACGGTACGGTTGGTATGGCGGAATGGCAACCAACATGGTCGTACGGTTCGTTTGCAATTGCGCGTGCCATTGCAGAAAAAACGCGGGCGGGCAAACTGCACAGCATTGTTGGTGGTGGCGATACGGTTGCGGCGTTGGACGCGTGCGGTGTTATGGATGATATTACGTACGTTTCCACCGGTGGTGGCGCGTTCTTGGAATTTATCGAAGGTCGCGAATTACCGGGAATAAAAGTGCTTGAACTTTAATACTTTTTATTGCCCCGATGGCAGGTATATATTTCCGTACGGTTGCAACGCCATATCAGCCGTATGGAAATATATACCTGCCGACCGGAAATTAAGAAAAGACCCGCTTTTGAGTATATTTCAAACTATTCTATGCGGCCTTTTTTGCGGTTTTAATGATTTCGATGGGTGGCTTTTTGCCCAAAACGACATCTTTATCAATCACAATTTCCGCCAAATCGGTTTTGTCTGGGGCATTGAACATTGGTTCCAATAATATTTTTTCCAAAATACTGCGTAGTCCGCGCGCGCCTGTTTTGCGCGCAAGCGCCAGGCGCGCAATTTCGCGCAGGCCGTCTTCGGTCACGGTTAATTTCACATCATCCATGGCAAGCATCGCAACATATTGACGAACAATTGCGTTTTTGGGCTCGGTTAAAATCTTTACCAATGCATCTTCATCCAGGTCTTCCAAAGTAGCGACCACTGGCAAACGACCAATCAATTCTGGAATTATACCGAACTTTACCAAATCTTGGGGTTGCACGTCGGCAATGTGATTCTGTGATTCACGTTCGGTTTTCGACGCGACATCCGCACCAAACCCAATTCCGGCGCGTTCACATTTACGATTCGCAATAATTTTATTCAAACCATCAAACGCCCCGCCACATATAAACAATATCTTGGAAGTGTCAAGACGCACGGTTGCCTCGCCCGGGTGTTTGCGCCCCGCGCCACCGGCGGACACATTTGCAACGGTGCCTTCGACCAATTTTAACAACGCCTGTTGCACACCTTCGCCAGAAACGTCACGCGTCAAAGATGGATTTTCCGATTTACGTGCAATTTTATCGATTTCATCAATATAGACAATTCCACGTTGCGCACGTTCGACATCAAAACTTGCATTATGCAACAATTGTGTCAAAACACTTTCCACGTCGTCACCGACATATCCGGCCTCGGTCAAAGTGGTGGCGTCCGCAATCGCAAATGGCACATCCAAAATCCGCGCCAATGTTTGCGCAAACAATGTCTTACCCGTTCCCGTGGGGCCAATCAGCAATACGTTGGATTTTTGAATTTCTACATTTGAAGACGATGTCACATTGTGCCGTTTATAATGGTTATAGACCGCGACCGCCAATGTGCGTTTTGCATTATCTTGGCCAATAATGTATTCATTAAGGAAATCATAAATTTGATGTGGAGTTGGCAATTTTTCGGTATCACGAGTGACCTCGGTTCGTATATCGTCCGCCATAATATCGTTGCACAGTGCGATACATTCATCACAAATGCATACATTAGGGCCGCTTACCAATTTTTTTACTTCATACACGGCCTTGCCACAAAAACTGCAGAACTGATTCGCTTTTTCTGGTGTTTTGTTTTCGTCACTCATATTGCCCATCCATTATTATTTTTTACGTGTCAATATACCGTCAATAAGGCCGAATTTCTTGGCCGCGTCTGCATCCATCCAATTATCACGCTCCATCGCATCAAAGACTTCTTTTTCTTTGCGCCCAGTAAATTCAGACATCTGTTTTACAAATATTTTTTTAACACGTTGCATTTCTTGCATATAAATTTCCATATCCGTCACTTTACCCTGGGTTCCCGAAGACGGTTGATGAATCATAATCTCTGTATTCGGTAAAACGAAACGTTTACCTTTTTCGCCCGCCGCCAATAATACCGAACCCATAGACGCAACAAGCCCCATACCAATCGTCGAAACCGGCGATTTAATATACTGCATTGTGTCCATAATTGCCCAACCGGCCGTCACATCGCCACCCGGAGAATTGATATAAAGTGAAATATCTGCATTCGGATTTTCAGATTCCAGAAACAGCAACTGGGCCACAATGGTGTTCGCCATAGCCGTCTCAATCGGGCCGGAAACCATAACTATACGATCCCGCAGCAGGCGTGAATAAATGTCAAAAGACCGTTCGCCACGTGGGGATTCTTCTATTACAATTGGTACCAAAGACATAATCAATCCTTATATTTTTCCATTATTATATCATACAAATTTACACTTCGCAAACGTGCGCGCGTTATTTTGCAACCACGACCATTGCCGTCCGCAAAACATTATCGCCAAACATATATCCGGGCTGAAGTTCTTCGATAATGGTGCCAGATTGTGCGTTATTCGGCGCATCAACAACCTGGATCGCGTTATGACGGGTCGGATCTAACGGTTTTCCCATAACATCCATACGCACAACCCCAATTTCGGCAAATGCAGATTTTAATGCAGACGCCAATGATTTAATGCCTTCATCGTTTGGGGTATGTTTTAATGCCGCGTCAACCGCGTCAGATACCGGCAATATTTTTTCGGCGACCGCCATAGCGCGCGTGCGTGCGCGCGATTCCATATCAATTGCAGCACGACGACGCGTGTTTTCCAATTCCGCCATCGCACGCAGATATTTATCATTCACATCCGCCAATGCGGTTTCCAATTCCGCGATACGTGCGCCCGATGCATCCATCCCGGCTTTATCCTGTTTTTTTTCGGTGTCGTTCACAGACACCTGTTCAACCTTGACTTCTTTATCTTCTTGCATAATATCTTCTTTGTTTTGGTTATTTTGCATTCTCTATTATAGGTACAAATTCGTCCGGTTTCAAGGACGCGCCCCCAACCAATACACCCGCTACGTTTTCAATTGCGACAATATCGGATACATTTGCGGCATTTACACTGGCGCCGTACAAGATTGGCGTGCCATCCAAACCCATATATGACAAAGTGTCTGCAATCACACGATGTGCGGTCGCGATGTCTTCCGTGGTTGGGGTTATACCTGCGCCTATGGCCCAACGGGGTTCGTACGCGATAATTATATCATCGTGCACATCGCTGGGGACCGATTCACGTACCGCAGACGTAATAACATCCAAAGTCTTGCCGGCGCGTTTTTCGTCCATTGTTTCACCGACACAAATTATTGGTCTAAGTCCGTTTTCCAGTGCACGCGTTGCCTTTTCGCGCACAATGTCGTTCGTTTCATCGTGATACATACGGCGCTCGCTGTGGCCAACAATGACGTATTTTGCACCGGCCGCCACCAACATAGCCCCAGAAACTTCACCCGTATAGGCGCCACGTTCATGGCTGCTTACATCTTGGGCACCAAACGCGATAATATCGGATTTTTCGCCCAACATAGTGAAAGGCACGCACAAAACCACACGATTTTCGGTCTTGATTCCGCTGACTTTGTCTATCATTTCGCGTAAAATCTCACGCGAACCGTTCATTTTCCAATTTCCAACAACAAATTTCATATGTTTCTCCTTTTTTTCATTGCTTTTTTATGAAATGTTCTGATAATGTTATCGCAAAAGGAGATAAAATGCTAGAATATTTGCGTAATGCGGCAGATAAACCTGTCGCGAAAGTCTTGATGGGGATTTTAATCTTTTCGTTCGTCGGCTGGGGCGTTGCCGAATGGGTGTTCGGGCTAAGTTCTTCCGACACAACGTTGATGCGCGTAGGCGGGGCCAAGGTTTCAATTCAACAATATTCGAATATGAAATCGAACGAGCTTGCGGCGCTGTCGCGTGAAGAACAACGCAAAGTGTACACAGATCCGGTTGCAATGTCCGCACTTCAAGACGGTGTTATTAAAAAGATTGCGACAATTAAACGAATCGAAAAACACGCCGACGATTTGGGGTACGTTGTGTCTGACCATAAAATCGCAAACGAAATTCGTGCAATTCCGCAATTCCAAGAAAATGGAAAATTTTCTCCTGCGGCGTTCGATGTCGTGCTGCGGAATTCGGGATTGACCGAATCGGATGTTGCAAACGATATTCGTATGAAGGCCGTGAACAAAATGGTGAATGCACCGATTGATGAAAAAATTCGCACACCAAAATTTGCGGTTCGTGCGGCATATAATGCACGTGGCGCATCACGAACAATTGATTTGGCAACGGTGAAATTTGCAGACTTTGATGTTAAATCGCCGACCGAAGAACAATTGCGTGAATTCTATAAACAAAATCCACACCGTGTTGCCGAAACTCGTAATATATCGTATGTTATGTTGCCGACGAAAATGGATCAACCCGATGAATATGAAAAAAATCTGAAAATCGCGCAAAAGATGGAAGATGATATTATCGGTGGCGAAACACTTGCGGCGGCGGCCAAGGCACATAACGCAAAATTTAAACAGTATGAAAATGTGACTGCGCAAAAGTTGCCGGACGATAAGTTTTTTGATAATGCCATGATTGCACGCGTGTTTGATATGGATGCGGGCGTCGAAAGCGAAATGATCGAAACACGTGACGGGTTTGTAATTGTTCGCATCGATAAAATCACACCCGAACATAATGCAGAATTCGATTCGGTCAAAAAAGATTTGACCAACGAATGGACGCGGGCCGAACGTCGCAAATTGGCATACGTTCGTGCAAACGAATTATTGGTCGATTTGAATAAAATCGGCAAATTGGATAACAAGAAAACATTGAACGTCACACGCACAGACGGCGCAGCACCGGCGGTATTGGTTGCCGCGTTTAAGAATGGAATCGGCGAAAACGCGATTGCCGATGATGCGGAATCGTTCTATGTGTTGCATATTGAAAAAGAAAAATTGCCGGCCGTGGATGACAAAAAACTTGAATCTATGAATACCGAAATTTCTAAAATGTCGGCCGGTCATATTCGTGCAGATTTTGATGCATATTTGGAACGCGAATATCCAATCAAGATAAACGAAAAAACATATAATCGGTTTGTAAAATAATATACATAAATATAAAAACGGCGGATTTCCCGCCGTTTTTACTGACCACTATTTACTATCTTTTGCTTGGTAAACAACCAACAACAATACAGAATATCATAAATACTATAAAGAACAATGAATACCCGACCATACCGGACGTCACGGCATTAATTGACATCATTTGATACCACACCGCACCACGCCAAATTGGTACGACATATATGAACAACATCGGGATAATGTACAACCAAATCCAAATACCCGCATCACGGAAACGACGCACCGATAACGCCATTGTCGGGATAAACAGAACCGCACTTGCAATCGTTGCGACGATTCCGCCAAACAAAACCGCGAAAAGCCAATTTAGGATAAATACAAACAAAATTCCGAACCAAAATTCAGAACGTGATGCACGCCCCATAAAATCGAAATACCCCGTCCAGAAATTTGTGATTGCCGTACCAAAGCCGATCATTGACGATGATTTTTTTCTTGTATTTGCCATATTTTTCCCCTTTTGTTTTGTTATATGTTCGTATTATAACTTATTTTTATAACCCAACGCAACAATAAACATTTCCACAGAATCTTTGCGTGACGCGTTCGGCTTTATATGATGAACCGATTCGAATTTTTCTTTGATTTGTTTCAACAATTCATTTGTCGTCCCGCCGGTAAAAGACTTTGCGATAAATGCCCCACCGGGTTTTAATGCGCGGCATGCAAAATCAAACGCATATTCCAATAACACCATTTGCCGCAGGTGGTCTGTCTTCTGGTGTCCAACGGTATTCGGCGCCATATCGGAAACAACGACATCAACAACGCCGTTTGAACTTTCATCCAATTTTAATTTTTCGGTCAACCAATCAAGTGCCTCGTCCGTGGTAAAATCACCCTGATAAAATTCCACACCATTTATCGGCGTAATTTCCAATAAATCCATCGCAAAGATTTTTGTTTTTGGAAATGTACGTGCAATAAATTGCGACCAAGAACCCGGTGCCGCCCCAAGGTCTACAACCACCTGGCCATTTTTCAAAAATTTATACTTTTCATTTATTTCAATCAATTTATATGCCGCCCGCGCACGATAACCGTCGGCATGCGCCCGCGCAACATACGGGTCAGATGCCTGGCGTTGCAACCAAGCCACAGAAGATTTATGCTTTGCAATTTTTTTATTTTGTATTTTCATTGAATGTTGATAACAATCTGTTCTTGAATCGAAGTGCCGCACGCTTACTATTTCTAAACCAGGTTTCTTTGAAAAAGCAACAAAAATCTCCTCGCTTGGGGAAAATTTTATTTTCTATGGCCTTAAAAGTCACTCTATATCCATATAATATTCCCTGCTTTCTGTATTCAGCATTCAATTTCACATCAAAAACGATCGGGGTTTTCATTTCCTCATGTATCGCACTCATCACAGCCAATGCTTGTATCATATCAAAAAAAACCATATCATTTCACTTTTTGTTGTTCTAAATACCTTGTTTGAAAACGGCACATTTTTTTATACGCACTTGAAAACAACGTATTTTTAAAATGATGAAATTGAATAACATTTTCATTGATATTATACCACATACGCCAATATAAAAGTTTTCCTGTTTTATCATCGTATACGGGAACACAACTTGGCTGATTCACAATAACTATTTTTTTCATGTCAAATTCCTTTTATTTCACACCTGTGGGGGCGCCGCCTTGTTTCATACGTTCCATAACGGCCTCCATACCACCCATACGTTGAATCATCGCCATTTGCTGTTTCATTTTCAGGTATTGTTTAATAATGTGTTCAACATCACGCACCGTCACGCCCGCAGTTTCCGCAATACGCGCCTTGGCATTTGCAAAGATTTTTTCCGGGTCGGCACGTTCGGTCGCCGTCATGGCTTCCAGTATTTTAATTTGGGCATCGACACTGCCGTCTTTAATTTTTTCTTTCATTGCGTTAACCGCACCCGCCATACCCGGCACCATTTTAAGCAGACCACTAAAATTGCTCATCTTTTTAATCTGTTTCAATTGCGCCAACATATCGTTCATATCGAACTGGCCCGCCATCATACGTTCGGCGGTTTCCTTCATACCCTTTGGTACTTTTGGTTCTTCAACCTCTGGGGTGACGGTATCTTTAACTTTTTTTTCTTCTTTTTTCTTGCGTCCAAATCCAAACATTTTTGTTCTCCTTGTGTTTTATGTTTCTATATTATTCGATAAAATTCTATTTGTCCAGGTATCGCCGCAGATATTTTCCGGTCAAAGATTCAGGATTTTTCGCAACCGCCTCTGGCGTGCCAACGGCAACAACATTTCCACCACCGGCGCCGCCATTTGGACCCAAGTCAATAACCCAATCCGCGGTTTTGATAACCTCTAAGTTATGTTCAATTACTATAACAGTGTTGCCCTGGTCAACCAATTCGTGCAGAACATTTAACAATTGCTTAATATCTTCGAAATGCAAGCCGGTTGTTGGTTCGTCCAAAATATACAGTGTTTGCCCCGTGCTGCGCGCCGCCAATTCCCGCGACAGTTTTATACGTTGCGCCTCGCCCCCCGAAAGGTCAAGTGAACTTTGTCCCAATTTGATATAGTCCAACCCAACGCGTTTTAACAATTCTAATTTGCGACTGATTTGCGGGTGATTGATAAAGAACCGATACGCTTCGTCCACGGTCATATTCAACACATCGGCAATTGATTTACCTTTATATTTCACCGCCAAAGTTTCTTCGTTATACCGCGTGCCGTGGCATTTATCACATTCGACATAAACATCCGCCAAGAAATTCATTTCAATCTTAATTTGGCCGTCGCCCTGACACGCCTCGCATCGGCCACCACGGACATTAAACGAAAAACGTCCTGGACCATAACCACGTGCCTTGGATTCCGGCAATTCTGCAAAGAAATCACGAATATTTGAAAACACACCGGTATATGTTGCGGGGTTGCTGCGCGGACTGCGCCCGATTGGCGATTGATCAATATCAACAACTTTGTCAATATTTTCCATACCGCGAATAACATCATGTGCACCGGTTTCAATTTTTGAACCATAAAGCGCGCGCATCAACGCCGGATACAAAGTATTTAACAATAATGTAGATTTACCAGAACCCGACACGCCCGTCAGTGCAAGAAATTTACCCAACGGAAATTCAACATCTATATTTTTAAGGTTATTTTCACGTGCACCAAAAATCTTAATCGATTCACCGTTACCGGCGCGACGTTTTTTTGGAACCGGAATCTTCTTTTTCCCCGCCAAATATTGCCCAGTAAGCGAATCTTTGTTTTTTATCACTTGTTGTGGCGTACCGGCGGCAATAATATTTCCACCATTTACACCCGCACCACGACCAATATCAATCAAGTAATCCGCCGCGCGCATTGCGTCTTCATCGTGTTCAACAACAATAACACTGTTGTCTTTATCGCGCAGCATTTTTAATGTGTCTAACAATTTATCATTATCACTTTGATGCAAACCAATAGACGGTTCATCCAACACATACAATACCCCCGACAGACCACTGCCGATTTGTGATGCAAGGCGGATACGTTGCGCTTCGCCACCCGACAAAGTTCCCGACATACGCGACAACGTTAAATAACCCAAACCAACATTTTTCAAGAACAACAGACGCGACGTAATTTCACGCAACACCATCCGTGCGATATCATTTTCTTTTTGTGTCAAATGATTCGGCAAATCAGTGAACCAATTATAAGAATCTTCGATTGCCATATCACAGACATCGATGATATCCATTCCATTTATTTTTACGCACAACGCCTGAATATTAAGACGTTTCCCATGACACGCCGGACACGGTTTTTCCGATTGATATTTAGACAGTTCCGTTCGAACAGATTCCGATTCGGATTCGCGCCAACGACGTTCGATATTATTCACGACGCCTTCAAATGGCTTTTCATAAATAAAACCGTTCCAATTTATCTTAATCGATTTATCACCTGTACCATAAAGAACGATATCCTTCTGTTCTGCGGTTAACGTGTGCCACGGCTTTGAGAGTGGAATTTTGTATTGTTTATGCAACGCATCCAACAGATGGTCAAATTGACTTAACATTCCGCCACGTGACCAAGGCGCAATCGCGCCATCCAAAATAGATTTCGATGGGTCTGGAATAATTAAATCAGGCGACATATTTAATTGCACGCCCAAACCATCACACACGCTGCACGCACCCGCCGGCGCATTAAAAGAAAACAATCGCGGTTCAATTTTTGGCACGGCAAAGCCACTTACGGGACACGCATAGTTTTGCGAATATAAAATATCTTCATTTGTATCCAAACGCCGCACCAACACCGAACCCGGCACCAGGCGCAGCGAACCTTCGAATGAAGAATACATACGTGAACGGAATTCTTCCATACCAGATTCAGACGCATCAGACGCCGGCATTTGAATACGGTCAACAATTACGAAAATATTATGCTTTTTATTTTTATCCAATGCCGGTGCCGCATTTAAATCATACAGTTCACCATCGATAATAACACGTTGATAACCTTGCTTTACCAAAAATGCCAATTCTTTTTTATATTCACCTTTGCGATCACGGATCAGCGGCGCCATAATATAAAGTCGAACACCCGCCGGAATATTCATCGTTTGTTCAACCATTTCTGCGATGGTTTGTGATTTTATTGGCAATCCAGTCACAGGAGAGTGGGGCACACCAATACGCGCCCAAAGTAATCGCAGGTAATCATAAACCTCGGTCACGGTTCCAACGGTTGAACGCGGGTTTTTAGAAGTTGTTTTTTGTTCAATAGAAATTGCAGGCGCCAAACCTTCGATTAAATCGACATCGGGTTTTTTCTGCATATCCAAAAATTGTCGCGCATAACTGGAAAGCGATTCGACATATCGGCGTTGACCTTCGGCGTAAATCGTATTAAACGCCAACGAAGATTTGCCCGAACCGGATACACCAGTCACGACCACCAATTTGTTCTTTGGTATGTCCAGGTCAATGTTTTTAAGATTATTTTCGCGTGCACCGCGAATTTTTATAACGCCACTCATAGTGTTCAAAATATAGAACTTTTATACAGAATTTCAATGGCCGGGAAAAATTATTCTTTGGCGTTTTTTACACCCAACAAAGAATCGGCATCCAATGTGATTCCGGTTTTGCGTGTATTTGCGTCGCCAACATGTGGCACCAATTCGCCACGCACCCAAATATCAATTCCGCCGGCATTTCCAAATGTTGCCTTGTTTTTATTACCCGCAGGCACAAAATAAACATCGCCCGGAACCAACACGCGGCTGAACACAGTTTTGCCACGTGCATCTTCAACCTTGACCCACGATTCTTGGATTGATTGGAACACAATTTCCCCAGATTCGCGATTTTCCAAACCAAACCGTTCACGCACAGGTTGTTGGTATGCCGGTTCGTGACTTACAACTTGGATATTCGCCTCGGCCACAGTGTGATCTTCACCCGACGGCATCATTAACATAACCGCGATGCCCGCCAAAACCACAACCAGAATTAACCCGCCGACAAACCATTTCCAATATTTGATAACGAACTTGCACGCACGACAGTCTTTTATTTCGTTCAGTTTTTTACCGAAACTTTCTTTGTGTTGCGGTGCCTTTGGAGTTTCATTTTTTTCGATCGGTGCCGGCGCGACAACCACTTCGTCATTTTTCGCGACGCCCAGTTCTTGTTTGATTTTTTCAACAATCATATCCGGATCAACGCCCAATTCCATCGCATAGTTCCGCGCAAAACCCAATATATAAACCACTTCGGGCAGCACGGTATAATCCCCGTCTTCCAACGCGGTTAAAAATTCTTCACGTATGCATAACTGTTTTGCGATGGTTGGTATTTCACGTTTACGCCGTCCCGTGGTTCGGGCATCGCGCAAGATTTCACCCGCCGTCATTTCGGCGTTTGTTTTTAAGTCTTTGATTTCTTCTGCCATACCTGTACCTTTCGTTATTATTATGCCCATATCATAGACTATATATTTTTATGCGCAACCCCAAAATTGCAAAATTTCGTTCCTAATCGCATTAACATCGGTTATCGTATTGATTTTAATACGAAATTCCGCAGAATTTGGTAATCCGGCCGAATACCAGGCCAAATGTTTCCGAAACATAGGCACCGCAACCCGGACGCCATAGTATTCAATCATCAAATCCAAATGCCGCAATGCAACGATGCCGATATTGTCCGGTGCGTCGGCCACGCCCAAGATTTCACCAAAAATCCACGGTCGTCCCAACATTGCGCGCCCAATCATCGCCCCGGCATAGCCCACCGCCGTCACAGATTCCACGTCTGCGCGCGTTTTCAAATCCCCATTTGCAATAATGGGAATGGGCATATTTTCTATCTTTGGATGAACGGCCGCCCCGGCATAGCCCGCCGCCCGTGTCCGCCCGTGTAAAGTTGCCCACGATGCGCCATTATCGGCGGCAACGTTAACTAAATCCGCCCAGTCCATAGTATCACCGTCCCACCCAAGGCGGGTTTTAATCGACACCGGAATATCTACCGCACGCACAACCGCGTTTATAATTCGTCCCGCCAATGCGTGGTCCCGCATAAGGAAAGCCCCGGCACCCGCGCGGGTTGCGACCTTTGGCACCGGGCAACCCATATTTATATCGATCCATGTTGCGCCGGCATCGGCCAATATGCGTGCCGCATCGGCCATCATTTCCGGCACTGCGCCAAAGATTTGCACACCAATGTTTCCTTCGGCCGCATAGTTTTCAAAATTCCGCAGACAATTTTTATGCCGACCCACCAAAGAATGACACGAAATCATTTCCGTCACGCACGGCAGTCCCGGCGCAAAGTCCCGAATAATTGTCCGAAACGGCAAATCAGAAATCCCCGCCATCGGTGCAGCAAAAATTTGATTATGTGGTATCATTTGTGATATAATGCCACGTATGAAAGACAAAATCAAAAATTTCTTTGGATTTTTAGCGCGCGCATGGCACGGCGGTATTCACGGCAAAGTAGGGGTGTTTTTTGCGTTTTTTGCGATGCTGATGTTCTTGCGCATATTTTGGGGTGAAGTGAACGTTGCGCACTTTGTTGCGAATATTTGGCATTTGAATACTGAACGTCGCGAATTGGTCGCCGAAGAAAACAAATTAAAAACAATTGAACACCATATAAATTTATTGGAAAACTACAGCCCCGATTACGTAGAAGAACTGGGGCTGAAATACCTTAATATCGGCGATGCTGGGTTTAAAGTGTTAAAGATTTAATTCATCAACAATATGTATGCGTTTAAATAGAATGCGAACATCATCCACAATAAATATGGAATAACTAAAAATGCCGCCGGGCGACTTATGCCGTCGAATACACGCGCCATCCACGCGGACACGATAAACAAAACCAACAATGTAATCAACGCCAACCCGGGCATATGCAATCCAAAGAACACATACGACCAAAAACCGTTCAACAATAATTGCACCACAAACAAACCGTATGCACGCATTTTTTCTTTATTCTTGCGCGCGGCACGAATAATGAGGTACAGCGCAATACCCAACAGTATATATAAAACCGACCACGCAACACTAAACATCCACCCCGGCGGCGTAAGCCCCGATTTTACCAACCCATTATACCAAATGTTTGAATCACCGTGTGGTGTAAAAATCACACCGAAAATTCCCGGCAAAAAAGAAATTACCATCGCGATAATAAACCACATAATTTTTTTCATATCTTACTCCCTTGGTTTTGTAAAGATATGAAAATTATATCACATCCGCCACGCCCCGCACATAGGAACGAATACGGATAAGTTGGTGGTGGATAGTGTAAGTGGTTAGTGAAAAATTGTACAGACCTTGTTTTTTCGAAAATTTTGGTTATAATATCTGTACGTGCGCCCGTAGCACAATGGATAATGCAACAGATTTCTAATCGTCCGTGATTTTTATGGATAGATTTGGATTTTAATGCTCAAACGCCTGATTTGTGCGGATGTGCGCAAAAATCAGTTCTGTATAAAACTGGATACAGATTGATTGAAATGTACGCAAATGGATGTATAATGTTACATATTTGCTACATAGAATGTTACATAGGAATTGACCACGTGGTGCGCCGAATTCCGCAAAACAGTTAAGTGCCCATGGCTCAACTGGATAGAGCAATTGCCTTCTAAGCAATAGGTTGCAGGTTCGAATCCTGCTGGGCACGCCAAAAATTAAATCGGGCAATGTCCC
>Ga0310690_10004273_pt1 | contig 20439 bp, 13 predicted proteins | sample AusTroGonzalo_MG_2_FD_207661 | JGI IMG/M metagenome (GOLD analysis project Ga0310690, IMG submission 207661) | Bovine rumen microbial communities from tropical cattle in Woodstock, Queensland, Australia - Gonzalo_04 (v2) (version 2) | ecosystem: Host-associated > Mammals > Digestive system >...
TTGCTTCAACATCAATTACAGCACCCATTTTTTAGCGGACAGCCGATGAAAGAGTCAAAAGGGGGGCTTGTCAAACGGCCAAATCCGTAAATATGGGGGTAAAAGTATGTTTAGCGGACACCAATATCCGGTAATATAGTTTTTCTTTAACATGTAATTTCCATATAATGAGCCATGAATTTCCATTAACGTTATTTGTTCACAGTCTCTCTCGGAGGGGATGGAGAAGAGTTTTTATAATAGTCTCTGAAGTCCTTACTGTCGGGGAAGTACAAGAGGGCAAGTTCCTTCTTTATGTATTCATGATAATTATATGAGCAGTTATATGGGAATTATATGTTTTATTCTCTCCAGGCAAATTTGTTTTTCTTTAACATGTAATTACCATATAATGAGCCATGAATTTTGCCTGACTATTCAAGGGGGTAGCCTATTCTTTGATGCTTTAGCACAAAGGCGCGATTGTAGTCGCGGAACGTGTAATTAGTGCAATTCGTGGTTTTATTAATTATATGGACAGTTATACGGCAATTATATGTTTAATTCTCTCCAGACAATTATTTGTGAAATTACTATATTGAGAGCTACGAATTTACCTTAGAAAAGGCCGCCTGTCCGTGATGGACAAGACGGCCTTTAGCAAAAACCTGCGTAACGATTGATGAAACGGGACGGTATTAGTCCTTGAGGCAATAGACAACGGTGGTGACGACGCGGACGTTCTTCAGCCAAGGTGTGTTCTTGTCGCGGCTCTCGATGCTGAACTGACCTTGGTCGGCTGTGCGAATCTTGCCCAACTTGCTTTCGGAATCCTCGGCAAAGCGCTCTGCTGTCTTACGCGCATTCTTCGTTGCCTCGGCAATCATCTCAGGCTTGATGTCATTCAGGCCCGTAAACTCGTAGCTTACAACGGATTCGTCGTCGTATTCGTTGCCGACGATGGTCACGCCCTGACGCATGAGTTCAGGCTGCTTGTTGACGAGCTTGCGCACCAAATCGACGTTTCGGCTCACGACCGTGACCACGCAGTTTGCTTTGTAGCGGTAGCGTACGGTCTCGTTGGAATAACTCATGTTGGCCTGCTGGTCAACGAGTGTAGGAGGAGCCACGGAGATTTCTTCGTCCGACAGCCCGTTGTTCTTCAGGAACTCCAGGATGATGCTGTTGTCCTTTTCTATGCGTCCGTAGAGCTCTGCGGGGTCATTTCCCAACTCCTTGAACTTCAACGGCCAAGTGGCTTTGTCGGCCTTCACCTCTTTCTCCGAGAGGCCTTTGGCCGTGACGGTACGATCCATTGCCTTGAACTCTACAATACTCTGACTGATAGCTCTGCATCCAAAGAAGATGCCAATGGCGAGAATAAGTGCCTCGCCTGCGAATTTAAAACGACTTAAGTCCATAATAATTGTTTTTATTAGTATTAGGGTTTCATAACTTTCTTTCCTTTACGAACATAGATACCTTGCTGGTTTGTGTCGCCGACACGCTGTCCGGCAAGATTGAACAGAGGCTCTGTCCCATAGCCATCAACTGCCCTGTCTCCTTCCTCCACGTCTTGTATGCCTACAGGGTCTTCGCCCTTGAGGTAGCCATAGACGGCAAACTCGTAGATGCGGGTAGTGTATGCCTCCCACTCGCCCTGTACCATTTGCAGGCGGACGCGGGTAGTGGTGACGGGCTGTTTCAGGGTGCGGACGACCTTGTTCATTTGGTTGTCCTCCACGACATCAGCATCCACCCAAGTCCCATCCTCGGCCAGATACTGAAGCTTGAAGGAGCGGGCCACATAGCCACCACTCTCGCGAGCGGCTCCAAGCACCATCCAGCGGTCAACGATGGCTGTGTCCTTCAGGATATATTGCAGCCAAGGCGTCTGGTTCTGCGAGCTGGTGACGCACCATTTCGTGGTCGGGTCCTGGTCATTGGCCTTGGCTGCCGACTCATTGGTGCCGTTCTGATGCGAAGCTGTTACGGAACGTGGCACAAGACGATTGTCATCCCATTTTCCATTTGACCATTTACCATTTACCATTTGAGTCTCTATCTCGGTGGTGAGAGGTGCAAAGGGCACAATATCATCCATCTGACAAGCTGCTATGGTGGCTGCAAAGAGGAAGGTCTTGCGGTCGGAAGAACTGATGGTCACTTCCTCTACTCCCTCGATTTCTATACCATATTTATATATATAAAGCATCTGCATCGGCTGGTTCGTCTTGTCCGACACCTTATGGGCGTGGGAAGAGGCAAAGACGATGTTCTCCTTGCGGTAGCTTTCTGTAAGGGTAGTACAAGAAGGCGGCTCTGCGGCTCGACCAGAGAAGTAAGGCACATTCAGCACGGTCTCTTCCTCGCCTGCCGTTACCGTCACCTGCGAACCCGCCTCCGAGGGACTTGCCATGAGCAGGTAGAGCTTGTATTTTTTCCCGTTTACCCATGAAGGAAGGGAGATGGTTTGCGCTGTGCTTAGGCGAAGTACGTTCTTTTCGCTATTGGTTCGAGGTCCCATTACGAAATCCAAGTCGTCGGCAAAGAGCGTGTCGGGGATGAGCTCGGCAGGGTAGGCGTATGTGTAGGTGCTGGCAGCATTACCGCGCGAACTGTCGTAGCTCATCAGGTCGATGTTGTAAGGAATAGCAAGCGGACAACCAGGTTCCGTTACTCTGGAGTCTCCCCCATAGGTGACAAAGCCCATCGTGGGGACGCGAATGGCAAAGGTCTTGGGCTGATAACGTCCGATGTTAAACGACAGTTGACCATCGACGATTTCACATTGACCATTGGGAATATCCTCTTCGATGCCGTTCACCTCGCGGGCAGAACTGATAGGCAAGGGGAAGGAGAGACGCACATCCTGCTGGTCTTCGCCTGCCCACTCATAAACGCGTACGATGAACTCGTCCGTGTCCTCGGCCTTCTTCAAGACTTTGACTGCAACCTTATTCGTGTTGAGCGAAACAAATGCGACGCGACGACCAATGAGTCCCGAATGTTTGGGAGCGACAAAGGCGATGAGCGGTTGGTTCAACTGCCCCGCCTGCATCTGCGTCTGTTCGCTCCATCCGCCCTCGTGAGGCAGCAAGGCATATGTGAACCTGTTGGGGCCAAGGTCCATATTGGCCTGATGCCTATAGTTCTTACAGGAAGGCGTGCGAAGCAAAGTCAAGCGGAGCGAAGTGGCAGAAGGCTTGTCCCAGCCATACTTGCAGTCACTCAGGATGGATACGCCGTAGCGGTTGGTCGAGCCACTATGGTCTGCCCATTGATGACCACAGACTTCGTATTCATCGCTTGTGCGAATGCCTCGCGAAATGGTGCCGAGCGAAATGTCGTAAGTATCGTTGGCATTACTGAAAGAGAAGGGGAAGTAAACCTTCAGCATCCGCTCGTAGGTCTGCCAATCCACCTCGTTGACACACTCAACGCGGTCGTTGATGGCATTCATACGAATGTATTGAACGAAGGTAGAACCTTCCTTCTGTCGCTTGACACGCAAGGACTTACGCAAAGGACCATCTTCCACAAGTTCTATCTCAGCATCACCCAAAACATAGGACGACGGCGTGCGGCACACATCCGTATAGCTGACTTCCCATGCAGGCCAAGTGTCCTCGTGGTCGTAGATGAGCTGCTGCCTGACAGCAGAGCTGATAAGTGAGTGGCTATTCTTGAGGTCGTAGAGGTTGGATATGTCGCCGTTGGTATTTACAGTAACGCGATAGCGTCCGTTGGACATCTTCCTCGTGCTGGCACTTTCCTCAATCGTGAGGTCGGAGGTCAGCGTCGGATTCTCCCCTACCCTTGCCTCATAGACGGCATAGCCAAGCGAGGGAACCGTTGCGGCAAAGATGAAGTGAAGCTGGCGAGTGGAGCGGTCATAGCCCGTGACTTGCGAGAGGACCTCGTTGCCGTCGGGGTCGAGGACTCGCACGGCATTCTGATAGGTACGGCAATCGACGGAGCCTTCCACGATGTCCGTCCGCTCATGCGAGAGCGGGTTATAGACAACAATCGGCGTGCCCTCCGTTTCTGTGTCCATCATCTGAATGACTGCACCTGCGCTTGTGGAGAGTTCCTGAGCAAAGGCACGGTTGGCTATATAGTATTCGTTGTAGGAATAATCATTGGCAGCAAGGATGCTCGTGCCAGTCAGCCCGTCGTGGTGCTGCTGCCAGAGGGTACGCACCCAGGCATCCCGAAGCTGTTCCGAAGGATACTGCCGCGCGTTGAACCACATGGCGAGCGAAGAGGCTTTCTCCGCAGCATCGGCCAGCAGCTCGTTCTTGCGGTTCCACAGCTTCAAGGCACCCCAGCTTGTATAGGCACCTACACCATGAACACGCATCGGCAACTCGCTGTTCCATACCTTATATTGTCCCTTGTCATGCTCCTCCATATACTGGAAGAACTCGTCGGGCGAGGCAAGACGCACCTTGACTGCCCCGTCCTGCTTCTGGACATTATAGCTAAGCCAATAGGGAGTGTTCTCGCCGTCCTTGTCGGGATTGTCCTGAAGGGCTCCGCCTCGGTCGCCGCGAGGGCCGACATACTTCACAGCAACAGGCACGCCGCTTTCAGAGATATTGGTATTTATCTTGCCCAATATGTCTGCGTCATTCGTCAAGTCCTTGTTCCAATCCTCATGAACATCATAGGCTCCAGGCTTGTAGATAGCATAGACCTTGCTCCCGTCAACCCCTTGCCAAACACCAAAATGCGGCAGTTTGTCGTAGGCAGACGAGCCCCAACCAAGCTTGGCAGAATGGAAACCCTTCTGACCAGCATGACGCATCAGGGAAGGCAAGGCATAGGAAAAGCCGAAGCAGTCGGGAAGCATCACATCATAGCCGCCACGCACGCCAAACTCTTTCTTATAGAATCGGTTGGCATAGAGCATACTATGCAGGATGCTCTCAGCAGACGACATCATCACGTCGCTGGCATCAACAGACATGCCGCTGACGTGCCATTGCCCGTTACGGATGTATTGCTTCATCTGCTCGAACTCCGTAGGGTAATACTCCTTCATCCACATATACTTGATGGCACCCTCGTAGTTAAGATGGAAGTCAGGATACTTTGCCATAAGCGCCACATTATCGACCAGCGTGTTCTTGACATACTGAGAAATGGTGGTCTTGACATCCCAATTCCATTGGGTATCGAGGTGTGTATTAGACAAGAGGAAGAACGTCTTGTCATCCTCCGCCCGACAAAGAGCAGAGCCGAAAAGGAGCAAAGCAGCAAAAACCTTTTGAGCAGTCATAGCGTTATCCTTTACTCATCGTTTAACTTTTTCACCCTTCTCAAGTGCCTTGCGGAAAAGCTCTATGGTCTTATCTGTCGGGAAGATGTTCCAATAGTTATTGGCACGATAGGTATCGACGGCAAGGCGGCCAAGCAGTTCTGGGTTATTGCAGAAGCTTTCTATCTGAGAACGAGAGATTTGGAAGTGAGGATAGGCATAGAGTTTCTCGTCGCTTGGCGAGCCACCCGGCATACGGTCGATACCCGTATAGGACTGGGCATTATGATTATATGCCTGGTCGATGCGGGAATCCTCCATCTCCTCGGGGTCACCAAGAACAGGATAGGCATCAACTACATTCTCAAGCTGCATGACCTGACGGTCAAGCTGGTCCAAAACAATAAGCTGGCGGCCTGCCGGGTATTCATCTACTGGCCGTTCCATTTCGATAGGAAGAATGATGGCATAGAGAGAGTCACACAACTTCTCTATCCATGCTTGCTGTCGGACAGGCTCTCCCATGTAATGACCAGAGAACAACTTGTTGCTCTTGAGAATAACCTTTGCCGTAGCCACATATGGCGAGGTGCGTCGTTCTTCCATCGTGACGGTAAACCTGTTCTTTCCCAACATCTTATGCGTGAGGGTACGATAGCCTGGCGCAAAGAACTGCAAGGAATGCTGGGCATCACGCACCTGGAAAGAGAAGAGTCCGTTCATGTCGGTCTTTGTGTTGTTATAAACACGATGACTCGCGTCAACCTCACGAATGGAGACTTTAGCAATACCTCCGTCTGGGCCTTTGACATAGCCGCTGACATTCTGCCTCTGCCCCCATACGGGCAAGCAGCTTAATAATAATATGAATAACTTGTACCTTTTCATCGCCTTTAACTTTTATTTGACAACAATCTTTCTGCCGCCTACGATATTGATGCCTTTCTGCATCTTCTGAAGCCGCTGGCCTGAGAGGTTGTATATGGAATTGTCAACCACCACCGTTCTGCTTTCAGAGATTCCAGTCGGGTCGTCATCGAGGCTGAAGCCGCATATCTCGCGGAAGTCGCCTCGGTCATATTGCCACTTGAGGATGGGATAGCCATTGCCAGCTGTCGGGTCTTTGTACCAAGGAGCACCCCATTGGCCAGCAATAACTTGAAGTTCTCTGTTGGTCGAACCTGTTTCGACTTTCTCTCCATTCAGAAGCATATCTGCGAAGGTATAGACGCCAGAGAGGACATCAAGGTCTGTCGTAGTGCCAAAAGGAGAAGCGTTTGCGCCATCAACTCTGGGATTCCAAGCAATTACATTATTATATATGGTGCCTGGCGTTGATGTCGGGTTCTGACCACCTGCCACAATACCGCCTGCAATCGGAGAAGACACAGGAGCTGCAGCATAGCAGTTCTCGATGGTAAGGTCTGTGCGGACTCGTCCGACAAGACCACCAGAATAGTTGGCAGAAGAGCCGTTACCTATAATTTCAACTGCACTATAGCAGTTGCGGATGAAAATGGGCGAATTGCCAAGCGTGCCGCCAATAGCTCCCACATAACCCTTGCTGGTAATGGAACCTGTCATGTAGCAGTTCTCTATGATGACAGGAAGGAGATTACCCTCTGCGTCCTTAAAAGTGCTGTGGCCCAAGGTTCCTCCGATAACGGCTGCACCAGAAGCTGTTGCATCCACCTTTACATCAAGGAAGCCTGTGTTGCGTATCTCGCCGCACATCGTTCCGAAGAAGCTGGGATAGTACTTTGCTCCATTGGGAGTGAGGTTGCGAATGATGTGCCCTTGTCCGTCGAAGTTAATCCAGTAGCGGTAGCTGTTCTCGCTGGTATTAAGCTGCTTCCAGTCGTAACCCTCCATATCGACATCTGCACCAAGCACGAAATATACCATTTCGTCTTGCTTGAGGACATCGTGCATGTGGTCAAGCTGTTCGGGACGAAGGATGAGGTAAGGATTATCCTGCGTGCCGTCGCCCGTCTGATAGGCGTACATCATATCGTGACCTGCTGTCTGCATACGTGTAATGAGAGTCTTCAAATCCTTGTCCTTCAGGTTGCAGTCGGCAAGCACCTGCTGTCCTTCTGCCAAAGCATCCTTTGCCTCCTGAGTGCTATAGCCTCCAGCCTCAGCAACAGCAATCTTTTCCTGCAAGGCCTCGACCTCTACAACAAGATTGGCATAGGCATCTATGCTGGTTTGGATGCTGTCGATGGTACGGTTTATCTTCAGCAATTGCTGATAGCGGGTATTCACATCCTCTGTGCCTTCAGCCGTTTCCTTATAGGAGGCCATCGTCTTGTTGAAACCATCATAATAGGGCTTGCTGCCGTTTGCAAAGCTGTCAGCCATTGCGTAATAACTATTCAGTACCGAAGTCAGAACTGCTGGTTCGGAATTAGCCTGCTTGTCACGATAAATAAGGTTGACGTTGCCGACGCAGAATCGCTCGGTTGAGGAAAGCGGTTGCTTGGTGCGCATTCCGAAGGTCAATTTGCCGCCTATGACGAGGCCATAGACACTTTGAGTGAACTTGCCATTAACGAAGTTGTTGGAGATTGTGGCATCTGCTGTTGGAGCAGTCGTGTTATTGTCGGCAGGACAGAGCACAGGGGTTGCAACCTTCCCGACGTAGTATTCTACGCTATGTTCCGTATCGAAGCCCTGCACCTTCATTTCGTAGAGGCCATCCTGAACGCTTGTCGTAACGGTTTGCGAGATGTCGAAGGTGCCGCCGTTCCTGACTCTGCCAAAGGGAGCGAAGGCCGAGCCCTTGCCGCTTTCGTTGTCGCAATCCTCGCTGGTAATGACGTTCCAGCCCTTCCACAGGCTCTTGCTCAGGTCGGCATTAATAACCTTATAGGTTACGTTGGCGCCATTGCCCGAATAGAAGATGGGAGCGTCCATCTCTTCGCTACTGGGATGACCATCGTTGATAACTGGCCAGTCGCTCTTATCCCAAGTTATCTTGTCGAGAAGCATGAGGCGACCGTTACAGTTGTTATTCATATCATAGCTGTGATAGAGGAGCCAGGTCTGTCCCTCATCGTCAGTTATAATCTCGCTGTTATGGCCTGGGCCTTTCCAACGGTCGTTGCCGGAGATGATGGTTGTGTAGTTATTGCTAATCATCTGACCGCCCTGCTTGTTGACATACGGGCCCATAAGTTTTGTGGAACGCCCCACGACTGTACGATACGTGCTGTTCTCTCCCTCGCAACAGGAGCCGACGCTACAGAAGAGATAGTAGTATTTACCACGCTTGTATATCATGGCTCCCTCGAAGGCGCCGCCAGCCAGCTTGGTTACTCCTCTGTGGCGTGTCCACGAGCCGGACTCAGGGTTGTTGAGGGGAGAGAAGTCCTTGATGGCAAGGGCATCGTCGGTAAGTTCGGCAATACAGATGTCGTTGAAACTGCCCCAGACGATATACTTCTTGTCGAACTCCTCGACATAACAGGGGTCGATACTGTTCTTCACGCCAATCTCCGTACTGCGGAAGAGTTTTCCCTTATCGGTAAACTTCGTAGGAGTGTCGCCTACGGCAACACCGATACCTGTCCTCGAGCCGTTTCCCCAAAGGGCTGAAGCATAATAGCAGATGTACTTGCCGTCCACATAATTGACGTCCGCTGCCCAAAGGCTGTAGTTATCCCTCGTGCCATCGGCATGAATGCTGTCGTTCCAAGTAGGGCGCGAGATGACGCCAGAGACGTTGGTCCACGTGACGAGGTCGGTACTCTTCTTGCACTTACAGCCTGTGGCATAGGAGTAGAAAGAGCCGTCGAGAGCCCTCTGGACAGTCGGGTCTGGGAAGTCCGAGCCATAGACGGGATTGGAATACTTTTTCTGAGCATTCACCGAAGCAATTGCAAGTGCTGCAAAAAGGGCTGCAAATAGTGTTCTTTTCTTCATACCTTATTATATTAAGCTTAATACGTTGTTTTGCTTGCAAAGATACAAACTTTTGCTTAAAAAAGAAAAATATGAATTACGAATTGTGATTTATGAATTAAATTTTGTACCTTTGCGCACGGAAAACGACAAGAGAGAACAGGAATGAAACTTATTCTGATTACATGCCCTGACTTTTTCGTGGAAGAAGACAAGATACTTACGACTCTCTTCGAAGAAGGTCTGGACATACTTCACCTGCGCAAACCCAATTCAGAGCCTGTATATTGCGAGCGGTTGCTGAGCCTCATGCCCGAGCAGTTCCGCAGGAAGATTGTGGTACACGACCATTTCTACCTGCGCGACGAGTTCGGTCTCATGGGCATCCACCTCAGCAAGAGGCATCCGCAGGCTCCTGCATCATACGACGGTCCCGTCACCCGAACCTGCTACGACCTGCAAAGTACTGTAGAACAGAAGCCTTTGTGCGAATACGTTCTGTTGCGGAACATCTTCGACAGCATTTCCGAAGACTGGAACAAAGCTTCCTTCACCTCCGACGAACTGCGTAATGCCACCCGGCAGGGCATCATCGACCATCGGGTAATTGCCGAGGGAGGCGTCTGCCTCAACAACATCGACCAAGTGCGCGAATGGGGCTTCGGCGGAGTTGCCATACGGGGCGACCTCTGGAACCACTTCGACGTCCACTCGCAGAAAGACTATAAGGACCTCATCGCACACTTCCGCAAGCTCAGGAAGGCTGTGGGCTAACTGATATTTTGAACACAAAAGACTATACGACCATTATGAATTGCGAAAGACCATTCAAGGTGTTCTCCGGCACCAATTCACGTTATCTGGCAGAGAAAATCTGCCAACAACTGGGCTGCGAACTGGGCAACCTCTCCATCACACGCTTCTCCGACGGCGAGTTTGAAGTCTGCTTCGAGGAATCCATCCGAGGCGTAGATGTCTTCCTCGTGCAGAGTACCTTCCCGAATGCCGACAATCTGATGGAGCTGCTCCTGATGATTGATGCGGCCAAACGCGCTTCGGCCCGCACCATTAATGCCGTTGTGCCCTACTTCGGATGGGCCCGTCAGGACAGGAAGAGCAAGCCTCGTGTAAGCATAGCAGCCAAGCTGGTTGCCGATATGCTGGGCGTTGCCGGCATCACACGCCTCATAACGATGGACCTTCATGCCGACCAGGAGCAGGGCTTCTTCAACGTTCCCGTAGATCACCTCTTCGCATCGAGCGTCATCTTGCCCTATATCCAGAGCCTCAAACTCGAGAATCTGGTTATCGCAACCCCTGATGTGGGCGGTTCCAAGCGTGCCAGCAAATACAGTCAGTACCTGAACTGCCCTCTGGTGCTCTGCAATAAGACTCGCAAGAAGGCCAATGAAGTGGCGAGCATGGACATCATCGGCGACGTAAAGGACGCTGACGTCATCCTCATCGACGACATGGTCGATACGGCAGGCACCATCACGAAGGCTGCCGACCTCATGAAGCAGAACGGAGCCAAGAGCGTCCGCGCCCTCGCCAGCCACGGCATCATGAGCGGTCCGGCCAACGAGCGGGTTGAAGCCTCAGCCTTAGAAGAGATGGTCTTCACCGACAGTATCCCCTACTCAGGCAAGTGCAGCAAGGTGAAGCAGCTGTCTATCGCTCCGCTTCTTGCCCAGACGATACAATGCGTGGAGAACAACGAAAGCATCTCCAAGCAATACCTCTGCTAACGGTAATCCATACCCCGCAGAGAAACACAACCTGTTTAGTTGGCAAACTACCCACGTTAAGTTGCCCGACATAACACGTTATGATGGCCATCACGACACGTTATGTTGGTCATCATAACACGTTACGTTTCAACTCGACCCATGAAGCATCTCCTCATTACCCTCTGTCTGTTCTGCTTCGCCACCACAGCCAAGAGTCAGGATTCGCTGGTTTATGTCATCCAACAGATTGTTACAGAGGACAGTCTCACCCGCGAGGAAATGCGTTTCAATCGCGATGGGATATTCATGCCCCTGCGCGGCATCATCCAGACATTCACCCATCGCGACTTCAACCGGCTGCCCGGTCCCTATCTCGAAAAGAACCATCGCTGGGAAGACTACGGCCTTGCCCTCTCCCCTTTGGCTGCGACATGGATAATGAAGGCATGTGGCGTGAAGTCCCGCAGCACAACCCGACGGATGCTTACCGCCAACGGGATTGCCCTCGGCCTGACCGTCGGCCTCTCGCAGACGCTTCGATGGAGCGTGACGGAAACCAGACCTGACGGCTCCAGCGACCACAGTTTCCCCTCCATGCACGCTTCGCTGGCCTACATGGGGGCAACAATACTGAGTCGCGAATACGGTCACATCAGCCCTTGGATTACCATTGGCGGATACACAGCCGCAACAGGAACACAGATGCTTCGCATCAGGCATAACGCTCATTGGATGAACGACATATTCATGGGGGCAGGCATCGGCGTAGTCAGCACACAGATTGCGTATTTCCTGACCGACCGCCTTATCGGTCGCAAAGGCATCCAACACGTAATGCCCACCCGCTCTGAACTGTCGCAATTGTATTCCTGGGACAATCATCCCTCTGGCTTTCGGCTCATTTCAGGTACGGAAACAAACGGTCGCACGCTGGACGTCGAAGACTTTGCTGAAGCTGCTCCAGGCTTTGACATGACGGGCGTGACACTTCGTACCAGCGCCTCGATAACCGCAGGCTTCGAAGCAGAGTGGTTCCTAACTGACAATTTATTCCTCTCAGCCATAGGTCGATACACCTTGTCACAAGCAAAACTCGAGACTCCCAGCCTTTCCACTACAGCTTGGGGCGAGCAGTTGCACATCTATCACGGCAACCTTTCCTTTGGATGGGCAATGCCCTTGACCAAAGGCATCCGCATCGGCACACGAACACTCTGGGGCGTACGATACAACGAAGGCGTTACTTTCCGCCGCGTTACCGAAGGTCAGCAGATGGGTGAAAGCCTGCTTAACATCAACGCGAAACTGCATCCAGAAGGCGGAGCTGGCTTCGTCATCGACATGTTACAAAGCCATAACCAAACCGTCGGCTTGAACATCGACTTCCTTCACACTTTCGGCACACGTTTCATGGCCAATCGTTGGGTAATCGCAACCTCGTGGAAAGCGATGTTTTAAGGCACATCAAAGCCTCCATCCCCTCCCTTTTTGCAATTTCCACCTTGCAAATTGAAGCATTCTTTCCCTTTTAAATGATTTCTTTTGGCAAGTTGGAAAATTATTCATAACTTTGCCATGTTTACTATGAATTAATCTGACATGAAAATATTCTCACGCATCCTCAATTGGTATTTCAGCCGCAATGCACTTCCCTACTGGTGCATCCTGCTTATTGACTATGGCATCATTCTCTTCAGCGGCTTGCTTGGATTCTATCTCATGCGTGGTGGAATGGCTGTAACAAAAAAATTTTGGGACATCATAAAGGAAGTACTTCTCCTGTATATACCTTTTACCATCTCTTTCCGCATCTTCCACACTTACAGCGGTATCTTCCGCTATAGTAGCTTTGTGGACCTCGCCCGCCTGGCATACGCTATGATTCTTGGCACAGCCATTGCATTCTGCGGCAATCTGCTCATCCCTCATGACAAGGAGACATTATTCTTAGATAATCCTGCCCTGCTACTCATCAGCCTCTTGATAGCTACCTTGTTTATGTGTGCACTTCGTGTCATCGTCAAGACAATGTACGACCTCTTCCGCACCAACGGACAGATGAAACGCATCTTCATCTATGGTGTACAGGAAGGTGGCATCAGCTTGGCAAAAAGCATTCTCAATGAAACGCCCAAACGTTACATCCTAAAAGGCTTCATTACTGCTGATGCTGAAATGAAAGGGAAATGGCTGATGGGAGTTCCCGTCTGGATTGACGACGAAGAGGTGGTAGAAGTCATGCAAAAGGAAAATGCGACCATCCTAATGGTAAGCCCGCTGCAAACGGCACACTTCCGTGAGCAAGATGCACTTATCAACAGCATTATCGCAGCAGACATCAAAATCATGATGATGCCATTCTCAGCAGAGGAATGGGACGGGAAGAGCGAGTTGCGCTATAATCAACTGCACGAAGTTGATATTGAAGACCTTCTGCCTCGCGACAAGATTGAAGTTGACATGCTAGCTATTGGCCGCCAATTGAATGCGAACCGTGTCCTCATCACTGGCGCAGCAGGCAGCATCGGCAGCGAGATAGTTCTTCAGGTGGCACACTTTGAGCCAAAGGAGTTGATCCTCATTGACCAGGCAGAAACACCCATGCATGATATTAGGCGCATGATGGAAGAGAAATATCCACACCTCTCGTGTCATACCATCGTGGCAAGCATCACCAACCAAACTTTCATGGAAGACATCTTCAGCCGCTTCCGTCCTGACTATGTATTCCACGCCGCTGCCTATAAACACGTGCCAATGATGGAAGACAATCCCGCGATGGCCGTTCAGAACAATGTTTACGGCACACGCATCATCGCAGACCTTGCCGTCAAATACGGAACAAAGAAGTTCGTGATGATATCAACAGACAAAGCCGTGAACCCGACAAACGTTATGGGTTGCTCCAAACGCATCTGTGAAATCTATTGTCAGGCACTCAACAAGGCCATTGAGACTTCGCCCGACTCCTTCCCACAAGCAAACGGGAATCGGCCTTGCACACAATTCGTTACAACTCGTTTTGGCAACGTGCTTGGCAGCAACGGTAGCGTGATACCCATCTTTAAGGAACAAATTGCAAAGGGCGGTCCCGTGACCGTCACACATCCCGACATCATCCGCTACTTCATGCTCATTCCTGAGGCATGTAAACTCGTGCTTGAGGCTGGCACGATGGGCAAGGGAGGTGAAATCTTTGTCTTCGACATGGGCAAGCCTGTACGTATTGCAAACCTAGCACAACGCATGATTACCTTGAGTGGTGCGAAAGGCTGTAAGATTGAATTTACAGGACTTCGCGACGGAGAGAAGCTTTATGAGGAAGTTCTCAATGATGCCGAACATACTTTGCCTACCGTACATCCGAAAATCATGGTAGCAAAGGTACGTGAATACGACTACGAACAAGCTCGTCGCAATGAAGAACGTTTGCTTGAAGCCAGCTATACCTACGACGATATGGCTATTGTGAAGATAATGAAGGAAATAGTTCCTGAGTTCAAGAGCCGTCAGTCCAAGTATGAGGCATTGGACTAGTTCCGCTTACGGAATCAGTTATCCGACTTGCCCATCAGCATCAATACACCACAGACAAGTGCATAGATGGCCACATCTACTAGCACGATAAGCGGCAGGAGGAAGTGGCATTGCCATAGGGAATAGTTAATTCCACAAATCAGGAGGAACAACATCAGTATGCAAACTAAGGTTGCATGCATTGACAGACCTGCATTCATCAGAATATGATGAATATGCGTCTTGTCTGGGTCAAAGATTCCATGCCCTGTCAAACGACGTTGCACAGCCACACGCATAACATCAAGTACTGGTATAAATAATAGTGTGATAGAAATCAGCATTTGTTCCTCACCACAATCCACAGGTGCGATAGGACGCATCAGACTCTTTATGCTCATATAGGCACACACATAGCCTAAGAAAAGGCTACCTGCATCACCCATGAAAATCTTCAGCCCTCCGACCTTCCCAAACACATTAAAGCACCAAAAGACGAGCAAAGAGCCAACTATAGCCGCATCCAATGCAGCAATGGCTGGATTACCCCTTAACAATATCGTATAGGCTAAAAGTATCAATATACATAATCCCGAAGACAAGCCATCAATTCCATCAATCAGATTGATGGCGTTTACAATAGTGAGTATAGCCATTACCGTCAACACATAGCCTACAGCAAAGGGGATTTCATGCAAGCCGAATATGCCATTGAGGTCGGTAATTACCAAATTACACAGGGGCAGAATAAGTGCGGCAACAGTCTGTATAATAAACTTATGGGTAGCCTTCATTCCAAATCGATCGTCGATAATACCAATCAAATAAATCATTAGGCCACCTATTGTCATAGCTATTGTTGACACTCCAAACACAAACTCCTCGTCGCCCATCAGAACTCTAATCCATGATGCCACGAAAAGTCCAACAACAGCTGCAGGCATGAAAATCAAACCGCCCAAACGCGGTACAGGCTTACGATGCACCTTCCTTTCGTTAGGCAGGTCAAAGTACTCAAAGTAACGACAAGCCTTGATTATGAGAGGTAACCCGAAAAGAGTTACTACCACGGCCGAAAGAAATGATGCTATGAGGGGGATAAATGTATTATTCATATTTCTCTTCTTCGCTTAACGATATCAATACTTTCTAAAGGTAAGAGTCTCCTGACTATTCGTCTTCAGAACCATTGTGTTGCTCGTCAATGTCTGCACCCAAAAGATTCCGTCCTCTGGCACCCCAACAACAGAAAGGACCGACATCGGCAAAATCACATCATGTTTATTCCCTGCATATTCAGCAGGATTATATATTCGAATATGCTCAGGACTAACCTCCAACATTGTGCGAAGGAAGAATATGTTGTCGCTTTGCATACGAAAGCTGGCCATCTGTAATTGAAAGCTATAAAATATCATATCTTCCTTGGTAGCCCTCACGGCATCATTCTTATCCCTCCATTCCGTCAACTGCCACATGCCATCCAAATCGCCGTTGCAATCCTTTTTATCACAACTCGTCATAGCTATTAACATAGCAGCAAACACAAATATGTAAAGTTTCCCTTTCACGCTGTTCTTTCTTCTTTATGTCTAATTGAGATTAGAATGTTTTGTATATCCAACCATCCCAAGAAACTGTTAGCATAGCTCCATTGGACTGTCCCAACAAGCTACCGTGATTATGTCCATATGCCAAAGTAAAACTCAATTCCTTTATTCTCTTCAGTCTATAGACAGCCTCTAAGAGAAGGAAATGTCCTTCTAATGGGTCCTTCACAGGACGGTCATAGGTACCCCAATTTTTCTCATAGGTATAAAGCATTCTCCATGAAAGCCTGTCAGAAGGATTTCCTTTGAGGCCAACATGATGTGCGTTGGCACGACTGAAGTAATTATGCAACATGCCTTTCATTCCCATATACCCATTATACATTGGCGACGGAATAATGGGATTGCCCATCCCGAAGCCCCCATGCTGCCATGAGCCATAGACATGATGATTATAGTAGGAATCGTTGGCACTAATCTGCAATGGATTCTCTTCTGTTGCATCGTGATACAGAGGACCACTTTGGTTCATCGTACCAATATGTTCATAAACAAGAGTGCTCACATAACGATTCTTTGGCAGATTAACCTCTATGCCCAGAAGCATGTCCTTCCAGAAACCATATTGCATGAACATCTGGCTATGATCCTCGAAAAGGTGATCCATATAGCCAGCTATGCTCCATTTTTTCCCCGTCCAGTCCAAACGTAAATGCCATGAGCCTAAGTGGTTGCCGGCAGAATTGGAAAAAGAGTCATCATTTATATCGCTTCCGCTTACAGCAAAAGCACTCAAGATATTTCCACCAAGTCTAACTCCCTGTTCTATTCTTTCTCCTCTATAACCTAACACATTATATCCTCTCCCACCAAATTGACTCGCCATCTCTAATCCCCACTTTAGCGTCAACGGGAATTTCTTCTCGTTACCTATCTTCATAAGCAACGCCTTCGAATGATATAGACTATTCTGCGTATATACATTATCGGTTCCTGCATTCCAACCTCGCTGCCATCTGTTATCCGTATAAAAGCCATAAGCAATATGTGCCTTGATGGCAAACAGTCCCTTTGTGCCAGGAACAATCCAGAACTCTGGAATTTCCAATCTCACTTGAGGGATAGGACGTGCATTGATGCCCAATGTCATACCTCCTGTAGATAATTCCCCATTCTTAAGTTCTGAGTTTCTCTGCTTTTGACCTAATGAAAGTCTTAACATCTTCCATTGCACGTCCAAAAACATCTGTTGAATGCAGAACTCGCTCTGATTTCCATATCCTGCTGCCAAATCAGCACCATAACCGATACGCCAGGACATCAGCGAATCTGTCTCTGCATCACGTTTAATATAAGCACGTGCTAAGACTGTGTTATTATCAACAGGCCCCAAACCATATCTGTTGTTAGAGAACCAAAACGGAGCATTATCACCATCTCCTGCTGAGCCGCGTAAACTTATGCCATACTGCACATCTTCGCCCAAACGTTCAATTTGAGACAAGATGCTTAAAGGTTTGAGCAACAAGCACAGGAAAAGTATTACGACGCTCCTCATCAACATTCTTCGGTATTCATTTTCAGTTCCTTAAGGAGCCTTTTATTAAAGCGTCTCCTGTCTCGGTCATATATCCAACCCCACTTGTTGAAGTATTTCACAACACTAATCATGTGTATCAAAGACAAGCTCCACTTATGATACGACAAACGGCTAAATCTATGATAAATGCTTACCGATGGGAAAAACAATGTCTTATACTTTGCATGTAAGCGGCGCGTGATATCAACGTCCTCCATATACATAAAGAAGCGTTCGTCAAAAAAGCCTTCTTCCTGCAGAGCACTCATTCTCAAAAACATAAAACATCCTGATAAGAACGGGACATTCATCATCTTGTCATAACCAGAATGTTTCAGTTCAAATTTATCATTCCTCTTAGAAATAAGCGCTCCAGGCATAAAGAATCTGCAAAAGAGATCCAAGGGCGTTGGCAGCAATTTGGCGAGACGTTGAACAGAACCATTGAGGAACAGCACCTTAGGCATCACCAGAGCAACTTTATCATCGTCGTCCATCAATCGCCATAAAGCGGGAATTACCTCCGCACCAAACCAAACATCTGGGTTAACAACAAGATGATATTGACTGCCTACCTCCTTCGCCTTACGTAAAGCGACGTTGTGACCTGCCCCATATCCCTTATTAGCCTGCTTGATGTAATCCAAACGGAAGCCTCTCCCCTCGTGCTTAAGGAATTCATCATCCTTACGCTTATATTCCTGTATCTCACCTTCTAATCGAGTGAACTCATCACTATGGTCCACAATCCAAACGATTTGAACAGGCGAAATAAGTAAGCTTCGGAGGATTCCCTCCAAATCCAAGAGGTTGTTATTATATGTTACTATCGACGCAGTTATCATTCTTCAATCGTGAAATGCCACTCCTTGGGACATTCCCTTCTTTATAGCTTTTAACTATCTTTCAATTATTGTACACTTATTCATAATAATAACGAGTAGAACTATAGTTTTATTGTTATTATGTATAAAAATGTAAAAACAAAGTTAATATATTATGCTAAACTAAATTATAGCATACTGTCTATTTTAGCTACCTATTTATGTTCCTCTCTTATATAGTTCCATTTGCTTTTCTTTATCACACGATATCATCTGATAGTTCAAGTCTAATAAAGGCTGTATTATCAGACCTTCCTTTTTAATACCTCGATTAACCAGTATCCATTCGGGCTGTTTCTTTAGGAATAAAGTATAGAGATAATCCTTCCATTCTGGTATTCTATCTCCCCCCATTTCCTGAAGGGAAAAAACAGGTACCGCCGGGCATATGTCAAGATACAAATACAAATTGGGGTCACAATTGTATGCAACAAACGAAGAGTAGTCAAGAGGCGGGACACTATCAAGAAACTCCCGACATTCAGCTATTTCCCTGTTCTGCCAATGGTACATTACATACATAAATCGGACCTTACTTAGAGCTCCAATAGTAATTAGCAAGGAACAAGCAACCAGAAAAAACCACTGATTCTTGCTCATGACTTCTTTCATGACGTAAACAAACAGAGGATACACAATCATTCCATAATGACCGTAGCCATTACTTTGACAGAACCAAATAAAAGGTATGAATGCAGAAAGGAAATATATGCTTGTCCTTACTGTAAAAGACTTTCTTCTATAAATCATGTATAGGCTAACCATTATGAGCATTATGCTATTAATGTAGCTTAAAACAAAATAATGGATACCTGTCTCTTCCAAATCCACATGAGAGTTGCTAGCATATCTCAAAGGAAAAAGGAAAGTTGCATTCCACATGTCCTGCAAAGCGGCATGATGATGAAAGTAAACGAGAAAAGGTATGGTTACTATCCCAAAGCCAAGTAGGAACATAACGATGTTGACCGTCAGATTCATATATTCCTTATGCCATAACAAAGTCAAAGCAATTACCCCTACAGCAGCACAAAGTCCCAAAGCATTGGTCAAGCGGGACATAAGGCAAAGGCCCAAAACAATTCCGTAGATGACGGCATGTATTGGAGGATGCTTTATGATATGACTTGACTCATAGACATCTATCCACTTTAAAATATGATAAAAGGATAATGATAGAGGGAACAAGATGTATTCTTCTGTCAGATTCCCACCTTCGTAAATGTAAGCAAGTCCTGCCAATGATAAAAACGTCAACAGGAACGATCGTTTGCGCGAGAAATAGAGAGCAAAAGACTTGTAAATAATACTAATTGTGAAGAAAAGGGAAACGCATTGAATCAAATAGACACCAACTTTACTGTCAGTCAAAGCATATCCAAAAGCATTAATGAGAAAAATAAAAGGACCTTTCATATCCCACAAATCCTTGTAGGGAACAACTCCCTCTGCCCAGTATTTCCCAATAATTTGGAAAATAGGTGAATCCGGAGTATTACCCCAAACACGATATAAGGGCGAAGTAGTATATGAAAAGATGGTTATAAAAAGCCATGCAGTCCCAAATAGTCCAAATGCTATATAATGTTTCTTGTCCAAGAACTCAAACAATTAAATCGATTCTATCACTAAGCAATACTTTAAGGAACTTCCTTCTATCTATTTAATTCATATAAAGGCATGAAGTTGTATCTTCGTTGTTAAACACAGAAGCCCCTCGAGAATTCTCTCGAAGGGCTTCCTGCTCAAAGACGGCGGCTACCTACTCTCCCACGGGTGTGCAGTACCATCGGCGCGGGCGGGCTTAACTTCTCTGTTCGGAATGGGAAGAGGTGGAACCCCGCCACTATAACCACCTGAATATGACCAAGCCTCCCCCTAACCCCTCCGGAGGAGGGGAGAACGGTGTGTCCAGGGATGCCTGTATAAGGTTGACATATCATGCGAAAGCTAATGCAAGCTCTCTCTCTTTCAAAGCTGCAAGTACAACTAACATGCTCAGGAAAGCTTCGGGCAATTAGTAAGGCTCGGC
>Ga0310690_10004274_pt1 | contig 20437 bp, 34 predicted proteins | sample AusTroGonzalo_MG_2_FD_207661 | JGI IMG/M metagenome (GOLD analysis project Ga0310690, IMG submission 207661) | Bovine rumen microbial communities from tropical cattle in Woodstock, Queensland, Australia - Gonzalo_04 (v2) (version 2) | ecosystem: Host-associated > Mammals > Digestive system >...
AACTATGGGCCATCCAACGCGTACTGGGACTTCGGGGCCGCGGTCTCTTGCAAACCACTTGCATGAGAGGGGGTCAGGGGGAGGCGCAAGCTTCCCCATGAGCTGTTTTTGAAGTGATTTTTGAAATTATCAAGGGCCGGACTTCACGTCTCCTTTGCCCTTCGCGGCGGCAACTGCAACAATGACCTCAAGGTCGGGGCTTTGTACTGCAACCTCAACAATGAGCCATCCAACGCGAACTGGAACATCGGGGCCGCGGAATCTTATCTAATCGCAATGCCATAGCCGCTGGTCTCGGCGGCCATGGGTGATCTCCGGTCCTCACCGGTATGGTGGAAATGAACTTGAATGCAAGCATCTTCCGGTAGGCAACGACAGAGGGTGAGAGGATAAGAGACATGTGGAGCTGTAGGCATCTTATGGACGATTTTCTCAGTGACGGCAACATCAGGCTTGCCGTCATGAACGCGTCCAAAGGAAAGCGCAGCCGAGCATCGGTCCGTCCGCTTGTGCAGGATCCGGATACATGGATCCCCGTCATCAGGGAATATGCCCTGCACTTCAGGAACAGCAAACACGTCCCAAAGACCATAAATGACAACGGACACGGGAAACAGAGGACGATCATCGTCCCTGTATTCATGGAGCAGGTCGTGCACCACATGCTGGTCAACAAGCTCAAGCCCATCATCATGCGCGGCATGTATGAGCACAGTTACGGATCCGTGCCAGGCAGAGGCATCCATCTAGCGAAGAAACGTATCGAGCGATGGCTGCACAATGACCGACGCGGGACAAAATACTTCCTGAAGATGGACATCAGGAAGTTCTTCGCATCCATACCAAATGAGATGCTGAAGAAGCGCATAGCCAGAAATGTGAAGGATCCGGATTTCCTGCGGATCCTCTATGAAGTGATCGACGTGCAGCAGGGGCTTCCTCTGGGGTTCTACACCAGCCAATGGCTGGCTAACTGGTACCTGCAGGATCTGGATCATTTCATAAAGGAGAAGCTCCAGGCCCATCATTATGTCCGGTACATGGACGATATGGTGATCTTCGGATCCAACAAGCGCGAGCTGCACAGGTTCCGTCGAGAGATCGAGGTATTTCTCAATAAGATGGGCCTCCGGCTGAAGGACAGCTGGTGCGTGGCCAGATTCGTACATGAGAAATCCGGAAAGGAATTCGGACGGGATCTGGACTTCATGGGATTCCGCTTCTACCGCAACAGGACCGTGCTCAGACGCTCGATCATGATACGGGCGACAAGACTTGCCCGGCACATGAAAAAGACCGTCAGCAACGCCAGAAGGTTCATGTCGTACCTCGGTTGGTTTACCCATACCGACACCTATAACGTATTCAGGAAATGGATCAGTCCATACCTGGATGTAAGGAGACTGAAAATCAAGATCGCAAGATCTGACACAAGGAGAATAACGAGATGCTATGGTATCAGGCAAGCAACAGCTCATCCGTGAGACCGGATGAAGTGGACCAGACATCCTCCCCGACATGTGTATACGTCAGGAAGGACTTCGAGCTTGTCCCGGCTTCCGGAGAAGGTGAGCAGATCACGCCGGAGCACTGGACATACAAGGAAAGAAAGATGTCTCCGGAAGAGTTTGATCTCTACCAGGACAATGTCGCTCTCCGGGATTACCTGGATATGATCAGCTGAGGAGGATCCGGAAATGACTTATGAAAAGATCAAGGAATACTACGATGAGGGCCGGTGGACGAAGGCCATGGTCCGCAAGGCCGTCGAGAAAGGAATCATCACGCCGGCACAGTACAAGGCCATCACCGGCGAAGATTATTGACGATTGCGAAGTCTGTATCCAGAAGGAGCTCTGCCCGGTCTATTCCGGCAGCAGCTGCACCCTGGTCAGGCAGCATGTAGAAGAGGTCGGCATTATTGGCTCGGATTAGGAAATCCGGGCCGGATACAGTACGATTTGACCTGTAGATTATAGGAGATTACTTATGCCGACATGGGCAGCTATTTTACTGGGAGTAATAGGTTCTGCGGGGTTCTGGGCTACGGTCCAGTTTCTGATCACAAGATGGGACAACAACAAGGGCCTGAAGAAGCAGCTGAAGAAGCTGGAAAAAGACGGCTGCAGGACTCAGCTCCTGCTTCTGATCAGTGATTATCCTCATGAAAAGCAGGAAATAATGACTCTTGCGAAATATTACTTCGATGATCTCGCCGGAAACTGGTATGCGTCGAGCATCTTCCGGAAATGGCTGAGAGAGAATGATATTCCGGAACCAGTGTGGTTCAAGAAGAAGAAGGAGGCTGAGGATGAATGAAAAGTTACTCAGGGTTATTGTGGTGATTGTCGTCGTGGCAGTCACGGAATTTGTAAAGAAAGTCATCTGCAAGGATGATAAGAAGTATAATCTCATCTATACTCTCGCACCTGTCGTGCTGTGCGCGATTGCGTTTATAGTTATCGCGCTCATCCATAAGACCGATGTCTGGGCCTCTTTGATAGCCGGAGCTACTCTTGGCCTGACATGTATGGGTTCCTATGATGCCCTGGCGGTAATAATCCACAAGTGGAAGGACAAGAGCCCTGCAGAGATTGCCAAGGAGGTCGATGAGATCATCAACAAGAAGGAGATCAGCTCAAAATGACCGAGACAGGGGCTTATCTCCTGCTCGGAGTGGCTGCCGTTCTCGGCGGGATCCTGATCTGGGTAGGCATCAAGACTAAGAGCTTCACGAAGATCCTGGGCGGCATCGCAACCGTCCTGGGAGGACTTTTCGGCTGGCAGACAAAACGGGTAAGCCAGAAGACCGCGGAGATCAAGGCAAAGGACGCCCAGATCAAGGATGCGGAGAAGCAGATGGAGGAGATCCATGAGGTACAACAGGAAATCAAGGAGGCCGAGGCAGCAGTGGAGAAACCGGAACCGGTGCCTCCGGCCGATGCTGGTGATTCTGCTGCTCGCCTTGACCGCCTTAACCGGCTGTAAGAGCACGGAGCCGGCGGTAAGCAACAGTCAGGTTCTCAAGGATATGATTCCGGAGCTTCCGGAGCTGCCTCAGTGGCCGGAGCTCAGATGGGAATACCGGGACGGATACTACTGCCTGGACGAGGCGGATGTAGACAAGGTCCTGAATTACTGGGAGAACAAGATACCGCTGTATCAATCAGAGATTGAGTTATTCAAGAAAAAATTGAGCATTGTGATGGATCGACTGTGATCTTGCCATGTTTTATAACCTTCCGATCTGACCCGTCGTAGATCTACGGCGGGTCTCTTTTATACTCAAGTACGTACTTAAGTTCATTAGCCGGAGATCCTGGCCTGCACCTCCCGGAAGATCTTCAGATCCTCCAGCTCCAGATGAGCATAGTGCTCCGTCATCTCGTCCGATTCATGGCCGATGATTGCCTGGATCTTCTCCATCGGCATATCAGCTGCGAGTAGCCTGGTGTTCAGGAAATGCCTGAAGCTGTGGAAGCTCAGCGGCCGCTTCTTGTTCTTGTAATCGAAAGGCAGGCCCTCGGTTCCCTTGTCAGGATCCGGAGCTCTTCCGTTCAGCTGGTCCATGCGTTTTCTCAGGGATCTGGAGAACCAGTTCGTGCAAAGCGGCTTGACGCCGTCCTGCGTGAACAACAATCCGGGCCGTGGAGGCATTATCTCCTTCAGGAGGTCAAATAACTCGTCCGTAATGGGAACGGCCCTGTCAAAGCCGGATTTCGTGCATTTCCGGCCCTCTCCGCCATCAGCCCATGAGGCATTGACCAGAATGTGATCCGGAAAGATCTGTCCGGTCGTGAGAGCCCGGATCTCTCCGACTCTCATGCCGGTGCGGGCAGAGAGGCTGCAGGCGATGTATGCGTACCGGTTCTCCCAGGGTGAAGAGAAGAGCAGGCTGATCTGCTCCATCGTGAATGCACCGCGCCGTCCCCGGTTCTCGATCAAGGGCTTGACGTCCAGTGCAAGGTTCCGGTCGATCAGGCCGTCATCGACAGCCTGGGAGAGCATGGAGCGCAGGCATCCGAGGACATTGTTGGCCGATTTGTTCGAGATCTTCTTCCTTTTCGGCAGCTGTAACAGCCAGCTCCGGATGTCCTGTTTCGTGATGTCCGCGAGGCTCTTGTCTCCGAGCACGTCCCTGATGTGGTTATTGAAGTAGCCCTGATATGACCTGGAAAGCTTCCGGGAGAACTTGCCTCCGCGCTGGATCTTGTCCTGGATCAGCGGACAGGTTTCGTAATTCCAGAAATCCGCACCGTATTCCGCCAGGGTCTTCGGTTTCTGCTTCGGCTCCCATGTGTACATCAGGATCCCCAAATCCTTCCTGCGCTCACATTCGTCTTCAGCTGCCGTGCGTGTCTTCTCTCCGGTGGAAAACCTGTGCCGGATCCCGTACTCATCATAGGTGCAGTAATAGTAGTATTTCCCGCGTTTGAATGGGCGCGTATAGCGTCCCGGACGTGCATGTAATCTGCTCATGCCTCCTCCTATTTGTGTCCAATTTGTACACAGCGGAATGGCAAGTCTGCACAAATCCATGCGTCATATAGAAATGGAATATAGCAGGGGTAGGACTCGGAGAGCTGTACCGGGGTGCCGCGCAGTGCCAAGCTGTGCCAGATATGTCTGAAATGAAGGGCCGACGGCCCTATAGTGCGTAGGAATGCGTTCATTCTGTGTCCAAATCCGGGGTCAAGGATGGGAGTGTCAGCGATGTCCCGTCCAGGAAGTCAATCTCGATTTTTTCCAGTGCTATTTCGGCAATGGAGAAGCTGTACCATACCTTTGGCCAATACTGATAACTGACGCCTCCCGGTACCCAGGGACCTTCCTCTTCAAGGATGACGGCAGACCAGTGCTTTTCGCGGCAATAGACCTCATTCCCGTATTTGTCATAAGGTCTCAGTGTGAATCTGACATCCTTGATTGTCTTTCCGGATTGATTCTTGAAGGATCCTTCCACTGCGACAATTCCGTGTTCGTCGTCCTCTCTGAAAGAGATGAACCTGACTCTGATCGGGTCTTCGCGTGAACTTGTCGATATTCTTTCCGCCGGTATATCGAATACGTTTTCAAGTGTGCGTCCTGTCGCACAGCCAACGAGAAACGCAGCGCACAGAAAGCAGAAGAGACTGCAATACAGGCATCTTTTCATATAAGAACCTCGCTGATCAGCTGGCCTTGGTGCCAGAGCTGCCAGTTTTTTTCTGATCTATCTCCCATAAGGCTTCCAGGGCGGCCAGCTTCTTCTCGTCTGACTGCAGGATGTCCACTATCGTCTGGATCCGAGGGCTGTATTTCGGCCTGAATGTTCCCAGGAGATAATCAACGGAGCAGCTGATGACTCCGGCGAGCCTGACGACAGCCTCGACGTCAGGGAAAAGGTGTTTTGCCCTCCATCCAGCCAGAGATCCATACGACAGGGCGCTTCTGACCGCCACATCTCTCAGCTGGATGTCCTTCTTCTTCAATTCATCATCAAATCTCTGCCAGAAGAGTCTGGCGGCTTCTTTGTCGCGTGTCATGCCCTCATATTCTGCCCGAATTTGCCAAATAGCAACATTTTTGCAAAAAAAGTATTGCAATTTATCCAAACAGCATTATAATGACCAATGAATTTAGCCAAATAGCATAATGGAGAAGCGGAATGGCATACAAAGAAGAACAGAACATTGTTTTCGTGAGAGTCCCGATGTCAGAGGCCGAGGAAAAGAGGATAGACAAGGCCGTGGCTGAATCAGGGCTGAAGAAATACGAATGGGTAAGGCGTGCCCTGCTTTCCAAGGCAGAAAACGCCGGATCGGAGGCAACCAATGAATAACGCAAGAAGAAAACAGATCAAGAAGCTGACAGAGGATCTCTATGAGAGCATCCAGCAGCTCATAGGCGAATACGGAGAGAATATCCAGGCAGTCTGTGACGAAGAGCAGGAATGCTTCGACAATCTTCCGGAGTCCATCCAGTGTTCCGAGAAGGGTGACGAGATGCAGAGCTGCATCGAGGCCATGGAGACCGTGACCGGCGGCTGTGAAGATCCGGACCTGGAATACATATTCAACGACATCCAGGACATGCTGGATTCCTGCGGAGTGGAGCTGTGATCACACCTGCAGACAGGGCAATCAACGCAAAGCAATACTCGCAGCTTCTGGGCGTGGGATATTCCACGTTCAGGTCTGCGATCGCGGCACACCCGGAACAGTTCGCGCCGCATTTCATGGTAGGCGGTTGCAAGCGCTGGTGGGAATCCACGGCGATTGCATTTCACAAGGGACAGGAGACACAGGGGGATGCAGGAACAGCACAGATCTTAACGCTCACATAGAAATGGAATGCCGGGCGGGAAACCGCCCACTCCGGTGCAGTGGTCTGCGGGGTGTTTGCCCATACTCCCCGTGCCGGGTCCGATTCCCGGTGCGCCGATACTTCGGGGAGGTGATTGTTCGCCCCCCCCCGAAGATCTTTTGGACGAGCTGCCGTCTCTCTCCGGCACAAGGCTCCGAGACCTGAGATTTTTGAAAAATACAACAAGACAAAGAGGCGCCGGATTCCCGACCTACGGAGCGGGAAGGGATGAAGGCATTACGGCATGACCGGTGTGGGAAGAGCATCTTCCTTCATAACGTGTGTGTTTCCCGCAGGGTCCGACTCCCTGCCATGCCATATCCGGACGTCGTCCGGGAAAAACGTTTCGCAGGAAATGTCGCTGACAGCCGGGAAAGACCGGCACCTCGGGGATGTGGTGACAACGGCAGCATCGACCCAGCTATAGGCGAGGTGATCCCGGTTCGACTCCGGGCATCCCAGAACGGAGGACATACATGGTCAAGGATTCAACAGCAAGAAAGGAAAACGACCTGCAGGTGGTCTATGACACCGCAGAGCAGCAGTGGGCAAGCAGAGTGATCAACACTCTCCTGACTGAGGCCCAGAACGGAGAGCTCGTCATTCCGGAAGGCTTCACCATGCACGGGATCTCAATGACGAAGACCAGATCCGGCAACGGATGGACCATAGGGTTCCACGTCCTGGAGACACATGAAAAGAGATAAGCGCCGGATCAAGAGGCACCGGTGCGAGGTCTGCGGGTACCGCGGGGTGACGCAGATCCACCACATCTTTCCGGGACCGCTCAGGCGGATCAGCGAGCGGGAGGACTTCGTGATCGAGCTTTGCGTCAGCTGCCACAGGCGGGCGCACACGGACGCGGACTTCTCCTTCTGTCTCAAGCATGATGCCCAGCTGGACTGGCTGTACAGCGGACACACGATGGAGGAATGGATGCGCATGATGCACCGGAGCTGGGTCTATATCCGGGAAGTGGAGAAAAGGCCGCAGCGGCAAGAGGTTCCGAAAGACGGACCCGGTCGTTTCGATGATGAGGAGGACAGATGGCAGAGCAGGAAGTAAAGATCATAGTTCCCGGTTCCCAGATATTCGGGTACCGGTGCTCGAAATGTGACTGGAAGTGCATCAAGATCGGAAAACCACTCAAGAGCACCGAGATGCACTGCGAAGCCTGCGGTGCTGATCTTCTGGAGACAACAGAAGGCAAGACGGCAAAGCCAAAGAAGCCTAAGAAACAGAAGCAGCCGACGAAGAACGCCTGCAAGAACTGCGTATTCTCCAGGAAGCATCCCTTTGAGCTTCCGACCGGGAATCTCCCAGGCTTCAGCTGCTTCAAGGACGGGCGTACTCACTCCCCTGACAGCGTATGCCCCTCACACAGGCGCAGGGGTATTGTAATGAAATCATAATACCGAGAAAGGAAGGTTATAAAAATGAAGGTATTTACAGACATTATCAAGGTGCTCGACGGGCAGAACCGGGACAACTCGGACAAGTCCATAATCGAGTCGGTCGGGAAGGAAGGGGTTCTGGTTCCCCTCCTTGTATACAGCGATCCGGAAGAAACAGGGAAATACGTGCTGGTGGCAGGACACAGGAGACTGGCCAGCGCCGCCCATTTCAACCTGAAGGAAGTTCCGGTCGAAGTCATTCCACAGGATCAGGCTGAGCGCGCAAGGGCGCTGGAGAATCTGGACCGCAAGGGACTGCATCCCCTGGATGAAGCCGCGGAGATCCGGACACTTCAGAGTCAGGGCTATGACAACGGGGTGATCGCCGCCATGCTGGGCATGGAGCTCCCGAAGGTCATCAGAAGATCCAAGCTCAACAACCTGTCGCCGGAAGTGAAGAAAGAGTTCCTTGCCGGCAAGATGGATGCATCAGTGGCCGAAGAGCTGTCGGTCATGGAGCCCGAAGCCCAGGAGTCAATCTGGGGCCATGCCCGTTTCGGAAACTATGATGCCAGGGCAATCCGCAGCATGTATCTGGAAAAGCAGGGGCTGAGTCTCGACGGGGTGTGCGAGAGGATCCTGAAGATCACTCCGTCATGTGCAGAATGCCCGCACAATGCAGCAGCCAGCGATCCTCTGCTCTTCCCCGGGACGATGGGAAGCTGCAAGGATCCGTCCTGCTACTGCCGCAAGCTCAAGTCCGTCATGGATGCGGAGAAGGTCCAGAAAGTCCTGGTTCCGGACAGCACCGTCGGAGAGAGTTTCTCCAAGGCCCTGAAGGACAACAAGATCAGATCCCGCAAGATCAAGAACGAATGGAATCTATCCACGGATCCGAAGGGCACCAAAGTGCTGCTTTATGACGGACGCGTGAGATATGAGGATCCTGCGGAAACAAAGAAGAAGGATCCGGCAGCCGCAGAGCGCAGGAAGGTCCTGAAGCAGGAATATGAGGAGACCGCTTCGGAGTTCTTCGAGGAAATGGGCCTGATGATGGCCGAGTTCGCAGACTCCTGGTATGCAAAGAACCACAAGGGGGAACCCCTTCCGGACAAGGACGAGAGGATGGTCCTGACCAGAAAGCTCCTGGACGAGCAACGGGATCTGACAGGATTCCTGTACGGCCAGTACTACCATAACGGGAAATCAATCATGGACGGGGCGGACAACAGGCGCCGTTTCTCCATTGCGATGCTCTTCAGCCTCTTCGACGGCAAGCAGCAGACCCTTTACCCGACAAGCCTGAGAGATCTGTGGCATGGCGCCCAGCTGGAGCTTCCGGAGCAGATCGGAATCGAGGAGACACTGCAGCTGAAGACCTCCAAGCACCGGAAGAAGGTACAGGAACTCGCAGCCGACCTGAAGAAGATCCTGAAGGAATACAAGGATCTGGAGGGCAAGTGATGGACAAGACAAAAGACAGGAAAGCGGACGGCGCTCCTCTCATGGCGCTGGCGCTGGATTATTACCGTGACCGCCCTGGCATGTATGTCAGGGCATTCGGCACAAACAGAATCGTGCGCATGACCTACATCTGGAAGCTGCGTGTCGAGAAAGGACTGGAGGGAAAACGATGAGATGGTTCAGACTTACAAAGGATCAACGCAAGCAATATGACAGCTTCCTGAAGACTCTGGAGAGTCTGACGGATGCAGAAAAGTCTCCGAAATATGCGTATATCATCAAGGATCCGGACAGACAGATCCTTTTTGCGACAAACGGGGTGTCCCTGGCATGGTGGATGCTTCCGGCAGAGCTCCAGCCACTTTTTGAGGGGCTGGTATGCCTGTCTTATTCCAAGGGCTGCGTGCTGGAGAATGAGCCACCCGGAGCTCCGCCTGTCCTCGACGAGGTAAGGAACAAGCATTGGCAGGATGACGGCTGGGTTCATCTCAATCATGTGCCGGCATCGAAGAAATCGCTCTGGGCCGGCCTCATGGTGTCCGCCTATGCCCTCGGAGGGAATCTGATCAATTCGGAATGCATGGAAAGCCTCAATCCGGTGGCTTCGATGATGGAATCCATGAGAAGTGTCCAGGGACAGCCTGTGCAGATCTGCAATTCCGACGGCAGCTTCTGTGTGATGATCATGCCAATGGGCAACGTGGAGCCATACAGGAAAGAGAAATGAAAGCCCGGGCCCTGTATCTGATCTGCTCAGTCGATTCTCTGGAGACGGCCTTCTTCTGCGGGACGGGGTGCGAATGCGCTGCGGTCCTGGGCCTGAAGATGAACGTCTTCTATTCGATGCTGAGCAAGAAACAGAGGGTATGGGGATTCTTCCGTATCGAGAAGGTGAAGATAGATGAAACTTGAAATAATGGGATTCTCACAGCAGGGGCTCATGGATCTGGGCCTCGGAATAGAGGATGCAATGCTTCTCAGATGGTTTGTGGATTTCCAGGGATCGTCACGCATGAAGCCTATAGCCGACCCGGAGACCGGCAAGACATATCACTGGGTCAATTTCAGGAAGGTTGTCGAAGATCTTCCTGTCATCACAAAGAGCGACAGATGGATCTCTGAGCGCTTCAACAAGTTGGTAACCTGTGGGCTTCTGGAGAAGTACTCCACAACTTCAGCCATCGGAAGGGTTTCAGCCTTCAGAATTGCTGAAAACGAGGACTATCTGAGCCTGATTTCCATGTCAGTAAAAACAGACATGGCCCATGTCAGTAAAAACAGACATGGCATGTCAGTAAATACCGACATGGCCATGTCAGCTACAACTGACATGCAGAGTAATCTTAATAGACTACCGAGTAATAATAATACTGGGGATAGTCAGCAAGGGGATAAGCCCGCCTGTGCGCCTGTGCGCACGATGGACAATCAGAAATCTGACATCGAGGAATTCCTGGGTGACGACAAAGAGCTCCGGGACACTTTTAAGGCATTCATCGAGATGAGAGTCAAGCAGCGCAAGCCGATGACCGACTATGCAAAGACGCTGCTGGTGAAGAAGCTCCGGGGCCTCGCGGAAGACCGTCAGGGATGGATCGCAATCCTGAACCAGAGCATAGAGAATTCCTGGCAGTCCGTATATCCGATTCACAGCAATGACAGAAACAATACCGGCAAGCCTGTCAGGACTCCGGTGAGCAATGCCGCATTCGACGGTCAGCAGGGAGGAGAGATGGTATGGTGAAAGCTTTGAGAAAGGCAGAGAACAACGCGTTCCTGGATCGCATGCGTGAAAGCGAATACTACAAGGGCCAGACAATCGAGCCCTGGTATTTCTCCTGCAGCGTCGAGGGACACCCGGAATTCAGGAGCATTGTCTACAACGGGGATTTCAGTACCGTGAGATGTCCGGAGTGTGAGAAGGCGCTCCAGCTGGTACAGGCCAAAGAGGTCGCAGCCAGAGAATGGAGGCAGAGGCTCGTCAAGGAATACGGGGTGCCGGCAGACAACGCGATGGCAGTACTGGACGGCTTCCAGATCCGTGAGGACGAGGGAAAACAAGTGGCATTCGAGGATAGTCTTGCAGTCAACAGCACAAAGAGCCTCCTGGACGGTATCGACTCATCGGATCACTACAACGCCGTCAGGAACGTGACGATCTGCGGAAAGACGGGCGTGGGTAAGAGCTTCCTGGGTGCAGCTCTGGTGAATGAGGTGGCCCGTGCCGGCAAGAGCGTATTCATGATCCAGGATTCCGCGCTGCTGTCACAGGTCCTGGCCACATGGAAAGCCAAGGGGCGTGAAGCCGACGATTTCCGCCGGAGATTCGAGGATTATCAGGTGCTGGTCATAGACGATCTGGACCATGAGAGATGGCATCAGGCCAAGTGTACGTTCCTGGCGGATCTGATCATCGCAAGGTTCGGAGCCATGAAGCAGACGTTGATCCTGACCAACAGATCCAGCGCAGAGCTCCTTCCGGCATTCGGATCAGCCGTCGAATCAAGGCTGAAGAGAGGCAGGGTCATCACCGTCACCGGAGAGGACCGCAGGAAGAAACAGAAGCTGGCCGAGAGCCAGAAGCTGCTGGAGGAGGCATCGTGAAGAAGAAGCTGAAGAAAAGGATGGCCAAGAGACAGGCAGAGATGAGGATCCTGGAGCGCATGGAGATGGACATGAACGGCTGCATCTTCGGAATCAACAACAGTATCATCCGGATCACAAACCTGCTGCAGGATCAGACCCGGACGCTGAGCAAGTTTCCGATGACGGTCAGGGACTTTGCCACGGATCCTCCGATCCACGCCGGAGAGTATATCGTCTGGTTCATCCGACGGGGTGTTCCGCTGCAGTCCAGGAAGTATGTCTATGACGGCAGCAAGTGGTTCGACCAGAAGGGAGACCAGATGGACATCAGGCAGTACAAGCCGGCGATGTGGATGCTCCTGCCGACCTTTAGTGAGGATCTGCTGGAGATCTACCGGAGGCGGACATGAAGGTCAGGGAGTTCTTCAGGGCGATAAGCGATGCAGTCGTGTCATTTGTCAACAAGCTGCTGGAAGAAAAGCCTACGACCGGGAAGACCTGTGAGAGCTGCTATTTCTTTCAGGGCCAATGCATCGCCCAGCATCCGGAAGTCTGTGAGGAAAACAGCCATATCTTTTGGCTTCCAAAGGAGGATGAATGAAGAAGACAACCATCGAATGGGCGGACATGAGCTGGAATCCGGTGACGGGGTGCTACCATGGCTGCCCATACTGCTATGCCGAGAGGATTGCCAACAGGTTCAAGGACAAGAGCCAGATTCAGGACGGTACCCTTTTCGATCTGCATGAGGGAGTGAAGGACTCCATGGGCAGGAAGGATCCGTATCCATACGGTTTCCGGCCTACGTTCTTCAGGTACCGGCTCGATGATCCCCAGAAGGTCAAGGGACCGCGCCGGGTGTTCGTCTGTAGCATGGCGGATTTATTCGGCACATGGGTTCCTGATGAATGGATCGCAGCTGTCATGGATGCCTGCAGGAAGGCTCCGCAGCATCGGTACCTCTTCCTGACGAAGAATCCGGCCAGATATGACCGGCTGATAGATTCCGGGATCATCCGGGAGACGGACGTCAACTTCTGGCTCGGATCAACCGTGACGGATCTGTCGAAGCCGATGCACTGGAACAGTCTGCACCATACGTTCATGAGCTGTGAGCCGGTGCTGGCGCCGTGGCCTCCGGCAAGGGAGAGCGGAGATCCGTACAAGTTCCCGGAATGGGTGATCCTTGGTGCGGAGACCGGAAGCCGCAAGGGCAAGGTCGTACCGGAGAAGGGATGGATAGACAACATCGTGGCCAAGTGCAGGATGATGCGGGCCTCGGTGATGATGAAAGACTCCCTGATCCCGATAGTCGGAGAGAAGAACATGATCAGGGAATTCCCGAGGGGGTTATGCCTATGAGTGCATTCAACACAATCAAATTCTCGAAAGAGTACATCAAGCTCCACGGTCAGAGGTCCGCGGAGCTTTTGGCCGTCCAGAGGGTAAGCATTCCCGACGGGGTGAGTCCGGAGCTCCTGGAGTATGACACAGTGGCAACGGACGGATCCAGATACGAGCTGAAGCCCGGCAAGTACATCCTGCTGGTCTTCCTGGGAGAGCTGGGCATCCCGTTCACAACAATCAGGCCGGACACTCCGGCGATGAAGGGAAAGCCGGTGGGCAAGTATGAGTATTACGACCGGAAGGTGGCGCAGAAGTTCCGGATCGTCAGGACATGGGAGGAACCAGATGGACAGGATAATTGACGCGGTACATGTACGCAGACTGCCTGAAGTCTTCGAGCAGGGAAACCTGTATGTGGCAGAGGATCCGCCTGTGGCAGGGCATCTGTGCTGCTGCGGATGCGGAGAGAGGATCGTATTGTCCATAGGACCGCTCGGATGGAAGTACACAGAGAAAGCCGGCAGGCCTTCTCTTTCCCCGATGATCGGCAACCTGGGACTGCCATGTGACAGCCGGTACACCATTAGGGACGGCGAGGTCATCTGGGCGTAGGAGGTTTTGAATGAATCTGATAATGATTGAACAGTCTAAATTCTACAGGGAGCATCCTCACGGATACAATCTGGCCCCATTCATTCTCGAGAATGTTAATGTTTATTCGGGAGCAGATCCTGGTACAGGCTGGGGCGACGTCGATTTTTCCCGCTTCGGTGTCCCTGGAGGCTCAGCGGACAGAATTCATGAGAATCTGACAGAGGCCCAGGTGAAGGTTCTTCTACCACTGATGGGTCATCTTTTCTGGGTCGACGTGAGAAGCGAAGATCTGTTTTATGTGATTCCGGACAAAAATTCCCACCGCCCGGTACCATGTATTACAGACAGTCAAACGGAGGCCGTGAAGCGCGGCAGGCCTGAAGCAGCTGTAGAAATATATCTCGAGGATCTACGCGACCGCACCGCCTTGGCCAGCATCAATGCGGCATATCATCACTGCCGCAAGAACAACTGCGTCAGCGCAAAGGCCGTAGCCGAATACGCCTACGATCTTGCGGATGCAATGATCGAAGCAAGGGACGGACAGTGAAGAGCCTGTCCGTCATTGCCATCACCAACGGGAGAAACATCAGATTCCCCGCAATCTCGAAAGCCGCTGAGCAATTTCATGTGAGCCCATACAGGATCCTCACATGCTGCTTTACAAACACTCCGATAACCGACGGGGTGTACTTCGATTTCGGGACGGACGTGACGGATCAGGAAGAGCATCTGGCCTACATCTCCTGGCAGAAGACCAGGAAGACCAGCAAGACAAGGAGAATTGTGCATGGGAAGCTTAAGAAAGAACTGTAAGACCTACGGCTGCAGGAATCTTCACAACAACAGATCCGGCTATTGCGATGACTGCATGGCCAGATATGCGCTTCTTCATCCGAAGGAAGACAAGAAGGACGACCGGCCAAGCGCAGCTGAGCGCGGGTATAACTACCGCTGGCAGAAGTTCTCGAAGTTCTTCCTGATGGCTCATCAGGAGTGTGCGATCTGCGGCGCTCCGGCCACCTGTGTGGACCATAAGGACATGCCGGCAGACGTGATGCTGGAATCCTACGGCGGAACCTTCGACTATGACGAGAGCCACTATCAGGCGCTGTGCAACAGATGCAACGCCAGGAAAGGAAAGACGGAAGACAAGCAGATGCGGGCCAAGTATGAGGCCGATAAGGCCAAGCTCGGCATCTGAGGGAGGGGGCTCACCCGGGGGTGGGTCCAGAAAAAACGCGAATGCGCAAATTACCGGTGCAGTTAGGTCGGAAAATTGCGCAGGGTACTTTTTAGGAGTTTGTTTATGCCAAGTGCAGCATTGAAAAAAGCTGACAGTATAAATATGCAGCCAAAGAAATTGAAGACAGTAAAGAAGACTCAGAAAAACGGGTCGGCTATAGAAGGGTCGGTAAAAGACAACTATGTAACCAAGGGGTACGCACCGAAGTGGCTGCCGCCCAAAGGGCAACATCATTACCGGAAACTCGTCCAGAGCCTGAAGGATGCCGGTCTCTACAATCCTCTGGACACAGGACTCATCGAGCAGGCGTCCGCCGCCTATGCGGAGACCAGAGACGAGGCTCTCACATTCAAGGAAAGGCAGTCCGCCCGGGATCAGTATGCCAGGCTTGTGGCCCAGCTCGGAGAGCGCGGAGGGGTCAAAGCCCCCGTCGAAGAGGACGGATCAGAGGATGATCTGAAGGAGTTCATTCTGAGCTGATGATCCAGCGCCGCATATCCCAGACCATGCAGAATAGCCTCCATGAGTTCTTTGTCGCCCAGTACAAGAAGTACCAGGCATCAATCCATACCGGAAGCCGCAATGCCGGCATCAGTGAGATCCGCATGGTGGAGAGACAGGAACATGATCTTGAGAGGGATTTCGGATGGCACTTTGACCTTGAGGCCGCCACTCGACCGCTGATCTGGTTCGCGTGCAATCTGAAATTCCCCTCCGGAGACCGCAAGGGCGAGAACCTGAAGCTGTCTCCTTGGCAGATTTGGATCACTATGGTGCTCTTCGGATGGGTGAACCGGAAGAACCAGAGGCGCTACATCGACGCCTATATTGAAATAGCCAGGAAGAACGGAAAGAGCGCATGGGCCGCAGCAATCCTCTGTTACCTGGCATTCGCCACCGGAGAGGGTAACGGAAATCCATGTTACATCGCGGCCACCACGCTGGACCAGGCACAGGAATGCTTCGACCGCGCCAGGGATGAGCTCCCGCCCGGAGCAGGCGTGAACATCACAAACAGCAAATACAACAAGACCATATACGATACATCCGGAAGGATCCAGGCAGTAACCGCCTCCCCGAAGGACGGCAAGCTGCCGCACGGTACCATCATCGACGAGTATCACCAGCACAAGGACAATGAGCTGGTCAATTCATTCATCTCCGGAAATGTCTCCGATCCGAATGCCATGACGCTGCGCATAACCACAGCCGGAACAGATCTGAACGGAGTCTGCAAGGAAGAGCACGACAAAGGACTCCGCGTACTGGACGGTGAGCTGGAGATGGACCGTTATTTCTTTGCTATCTACTCCATCGACGAGACCGATGACCCGACAAATCCGGCCGTCTGGGCCAAGGCGAATCCGAATCTCGGGGTGTCGGTTGACATGGAATTACTTAATGCAAGATTCGAGTACAGTAAATCCTCCGCCAGCGACATGACGACGTTCAAGACCAAGAACCTGAACGTGTGGTGCCACAGCCTCGCGCGATGGGCGAATATGCAGATCTGGACGGAAAAGTGCACAAGTGCCTCACATTATTGGCTCAAATTTGACAATTCTCTCGACGGTCGCTTATGTTATGGCGGTCTGGACCTGTCGAGCAACTCGGACTTTACTGCAATTACTTTGGATTTTCCGATGGAAGAAGGCAAGCATGTGCAGCTTACCCATTGCTGGATAGCCGACGACATGAAGGACACGATCGCCAGACAGTGCCGGATTCCTCTTGAAAGATGGATCCAGGCGGGCTGGGTTACAGCTACTCCCGGCGCGACGATCGACTATGAGTACGTCAGGGAATACCTGACGGACGCATACAGCCGGTACCAGCTGGAGTACATCGCAGCTGACCGCTGGAAGATAGAGGAGCTGGTCAGAATCATGCCCCCGTGGTTCGTGGACGTAGCCTACGAATTCAGCCAGGGACTGAAGACAATGAGCCCCTCCATCAAACAGTTCGAGCGTGCCTACCTGGAGGGCAACGTCTACGCACTGGACAACGAGTGTGTCAGCTGGATGATGAGCTGTGCAGAGATCTTCCAGGACACGACGGGGAACATCAAGCTGGTGAAGCCCAAACGTCGTACCGAGGCCAGAATCGACGGAGTAATCACGTCGGTGATGGCTTTGGATTGTGCAATCAAGCATGATGCGGAGCCGGTGGGCGACGTGTCCAACCTTATAAGCTTCTTCTGATGAGGAGATCAACATGGGAATTTTCAAGCGAAGGGTCAAGGAATCCGGTGGAAACAAGGGCCTGTTTCTGGTGAGAGGCAGACGCACCGTAGTGTCCGGACTCGGAGAGCTGGGCAACTCCGCATTCTGGAGCTGTGTCCTGCAGCTATCCGTCCTGTATGCGACACTTCCGTGGGCAGCCTATTCCAAAGACAGGAACGGCAACCGCAAGGATGCCTCGCTTGTCGCCCGTCTGATCCTGGAGAAGCCTAACCGCTGGATGACGAGCTATGAGTTCCGCTTCATGATGGGGATGAACTTCGAGATGCACGGCGCCGCCTATGCCATCATAGTGCGCACGCCATCCGGAGTCCCGTCCTATCTGATACCGGTCTCCACGGGTGCGGTCTTCATCACATTCAACGACAACGGCGACATGATCTACCGCATCGACGGCAAGACATATTCCCAGGATGACATCCTGGCCATCAGGAGATCCCCCAGCGGATTCACTTCCGTCCTGTCTCCGGCAATCTTCGCCAAAGACGATCTCGATCTCGAGAAGAAATGCAAGGAGATGCAGAGCGAGTACTTCGACGGCGCCAGCGTGATCGGAAACCTGATCAAGGTCCCGAGCAGCCTGACTCCGGAGCAGAAGGATCAGATCAAGACCGGATTCGACACCACCAACGGTTTCAGGAACATAGTCATCGACAACCGCGTGGAGGTCACTCCCATCCAGGTCAACAGCGCCGACGTCTCCAAGCTTGTGGAGGCACAGAAATGGACAGCCAGAGAAGTGGCTGCCCGTTTCGGAGTTCCGGGATTCTTTGTGGGTCTGACCGAAGGTGCATACAACAACCTTGAGGATCAGAACATCTTCTTTATGACCTACTGCCTGAATCCGAGGCTGAGGGCATGGGAAGAAGCCCTGACCAGCGCCCTGTGTACCGGAAACGATTATGTGGAATTCAACCGCGAGGGCCTTCTTCAGGCAAACTCCGCAGCGAAGATCACATACTACAACGCGGCACTGAACAACGGCTGGATGAGCCGCAATGAGATCCGCGCCAAGGAGAACCTGCCGAGCCTGGGCAAGGACGGAGACGTATTCTTCATGCAGACCGCAATGGCTCCGGTGGACAGGATCATCTCCGGAGACACCGACGGAAGCGGGAAATTCAATCCGTGGAACGCTCCGCAGGAAAAGAAGGATGCCGCGAAGCCGATAGCCGAGGACAAGAAAAAACAGGAGCGCCTCTTCGTCGAGGAGGCAACAAAGCAAGCCAAGACAGCCAGAAAGAGTCTGGAGCAGGAGCTTTCCAGGCAGCTCAAGGATGATCTGGCCGCATTCAAGGGGTACATGGATGCCGGCACCGGATTCGAGACCGCGCTGCAGCAGTTCTCCCAGGAGCTGAAGGTCATCGGCGACAAGCACCGGGAAGCCTACGTGAAGATCTACAGATCCGTGGCGGACAAGCTCAAGCCGGTCGTGACAAAGCAATGCAAGAGCGACCAGGAGGTGCAGGATCAGCCGCTGGACGAGTTCATCGACCAGTATGTGGACGGACTGATGGGCAGGCATGAGGGATTCATCTACAAGCGCATGGAGAAGACCGGCTACGATCCGGACGACTTCGAGACCGAGAGTGAGAACCTGAAGGCCAACTACCCGTACAACGAGTCCAACGAGGAGGTCAACAGATCCTCCAACGCCCTGAGCCTGTTCATGTTCGCCGCCCTGGGAGTGACCGTGTACCACATCGTGACAAGCTCCGACTGCTGCGCGTTCTGCGAGCAGATGGACGGCAAGGTAGCCAGCATCAACGGCTACGTGCTGAACAAGGGAGACAATGCCCCCGACGGAGACGGCGGGGTGCGAAAGATCGACAAGAACTACAGGCATCCGCCGTTCCATACCTGGTGCAGCTGCCATGTAGCTCCGGGAGAGTGATTATGCCAAAGAGAAACGAAGAAAACCTTTTGATAGAGTCCGGGGCACTCAAGGTGATCAGGACAATGCAGGAGAGCGAGGGCAATCCAGAATCCGATGTCTGGACCGCAGAGGTCTGGCGTCTGGACGAGGTGAACCTGAACGGCCGCGTATACGGAACCGAGCTGGCCCAGAGGATCGTCAAGGAAGGAATCAAGACCATGGCCTACGACGGCCATGATGCAGACTGGAGATCCGGTCATGATTTCTCTCCGGCAATCGCATACTGCGACAATCCCCGGATTGAGAACAAGTGCCTGGTCGTGGACATCCACTTCCTGGAGAGCCAGAGAGAAAACGCAAGCGTGAAGAACATCCGCGAACTGTACAAGGCGGGACTCCCCATCGGAGTCTCTTCCGTCGGTTACGGCTCGATGGACGAGAACGGAGTGATCCAGGAGGACTATGAGATAGTCCGGTACCTAGATTTCGTAGCCATGCCCGCAGGGCTGGTATATGCAAAGCCTAAAAACGAGAACAATCAGGCGCCGAAGGACAATCCGGCCGGTGATCCGATGGGAGATCCGGACCCTGCAGTGGCAGAGGCGGCAAAGACCAAGGCAAAGGAAAACTTCTCGAAAATCTTGAAAAGGAGATGAAACAATGAAGAAGGAAATGCTTTTGAAGATGCAGGAGCAGCTGGAGAAGAAGGTCCAGGAAGCTTTCGCAAAGTTCATGGAGACCGCCAAGACAGAGGACGTCGAGGCATACAACAACCTCTCAGAGCAGCTGGGCAAGGTCAGCGAGCAGCTTGCTGCCATCGAGGCCGCAGAGCTCAAGGCCAAGGGACAGAAGCCCGCTGAGACCGAAGAGAAGAACCAGAAGTACAAGAAGGAGACCCGCGAGTGGGCAAAGAAGGTCCAGGAGGCAATCGCCGTCGGATCAACCTACTCCTCGCTGGTTCCGACCGAGATCGCCACAGGCATCATCGAGAAGCTCAATGACTACGGCCGCCTGGCAGGTCGTGTCACAAGACACAATCTTACCGGCAACTATGTCTTCACTGTCGAAGGCACAGAGGCCAGCGTCAATTATGTCGCAGAGGCAGGAAGCGTCAGCGAGACCACACCGGCTCTCACTCCGATCAACCTGGGCGCCTATTCCCTCGCAGGTCTGACAAAGATCAGCAAGGAAGCAGCCAACGATCCCGCTGTGGATTTCATCGACTGGGTCATCAATGCCCTGGGCAAGGCTTTCGCCAAGAAGCTCGACGGCGAGATCCTTTCCGGAACCGGTTCGGCCAACGACCATATCACCGGTATCCTCACGGCCCTTGCAGCTGAGAGTG